>LWDU01032274.1_pt1 | contig 25504 bp, 27 predicted proteins | sample 727161 | NCBI WGS metagenome assembly LWDU01 (sample SAMN04566230, study PRJNA314399) | hydrothermal vent metagenome | isolation source: deep sea hydrothermal plume seawater | place: Mexico: Gulf of California, Guaymas Basin | collected 2004-07-11
GCCGCGAAAATAGATGCGAGAATTAATCCGACCCAGAATGGGCCTAGCACATCCATTGCCAACATTGGCAGCGCTAATTCTGGGTCGAAACTGCCCTCGACTGGGAAGATTACTCGGCTTGCTAACCCGATAATAATCATCAGAATCAAGAACGGAGTTTGCCAAACGAAAAACCAAATACAGGCCTTCTTTCGGTCTTCATCCGAGTCGAGGGTCATTATTCGGCTAACAACTTGAGGTTGCCCAGCAACCCCTAATCCACCGAGGAAAAACGCAAAAATCCACATACTTAACCCCATTTTTAGTCCTGGAGGAGTGATCGAAGTCAATGCAGGGTCGATCTCACTTAGCGAACTGTGCAATCCGGAAAACCAACCGACTTCGCTCAAAGCGACATATGCGAGCAGAGTCGAACCGATTATCATCACACAAGATTGCGCAGCATCGGTCCAAATCGACGCTCTTATTCCACCGGCGTAGCAGTAGGCGACAACCAAAACAAATCCGATTATTATCCCGATCGCTTGGTGCCAATCCAACATTGCGTACAGCGCTTTTCCGCCACTTGACAATTGTGCGCCAGCATAAATTAGAAGAAAAGCAACCGATAAAACCGCCGCTAGTTTTGATTCTGGCGAGCCTTTAAAATTCCCAACAAGGCTCGAAAGTGAACGTAGATTGCGATCATTCGCCTCATGTTGAATATGTTTGTACAACCAGACCCAAGCGATCAATTGGCCGATGGTTGAAACCACTGAAATCCAAATTGCAGAATAGCCCATCAACCACATGAATCCAATGAATCCGATGAACATGTAACCAGAATTCCAAGTGGACACCGCGCTCAGTGCTGCAAGTGCGGGGTTCATTCCTCGGCCGGCGACAAGGTAGTCGTCGGTCGTATCTTTTTTGACTCGGATCGAAGCCATGCCGACCCCGGCAAAAAGGAGCATGAAGAGTAGGAATGATATGATGACCCATATCTCCATGATAAGTCAACTCAAGTTAGAACTTCGAGCAGGCGATCCTGCTCGGCAGCCCGTCGCAATTCCATGGCGATGCGGCGACCGCTTGAAACCGGCTTGCGCCAGGTGGCATTCCCATAGGGGTGGCCAACCGAAGCGTGAACATTGGTTCCACCGCCCAATCGAGGGGCGACGTCGTAAATGGCGTAATTCATATCCTTGTCAATGCAGGTTTGGAGACAAAAAGGACCGATGATTCCAGGGTCGTAATGCTCTTTGCTAGCGCTGATGAATTTCTCTCCCAGTTCAAATGCGGTTTCGAGCAATGATTCTCGGATGGTAGCGGTATTATGTCCGACAACTGTCATCTCAGGGATTTGCTGGTGAGCAGGCATGGTCATTTGTTGGGGCGCAGGAAGGCGAACATGGCCATCTAAGGATGATTCAAATCTCCAATCGACTCCTAGAAGTTCAAGCTTTGGCATATCTTCTTCCAATGGCGAGTAAAAGAAATTCAGATTAAATACTGGGCCGATAACATAGCGCTCGATTCGAGCACCGTCGAGGCTTTCTTGGTCGATAATTCCCTCTGCGAGCAAGGTTTTTGATTTTTCCAAATATTCCTCGTAAGAGGCGCAAGTAAAGAATCCACGTTCGAGTTTCTTCTGAGCGTGGTGAAGCTTTACAATCACCAGACAATCGATATCTTGTGGGTCTGGAATCGCTTCAGGATAAGGCAGGCCAGCTTTGTCGAGGATCCAATAATAATCCTGTTCTTCGGTTCGCTCTTCCATCCTTAACATATTTCTGCTGCCAAACAATGGCACGTTGAAATTGTTTTCAACATCTTCAATACTCGAATATGATGTAAACGAACGATTTGGAATGTAAACCACATTTCGTTGGCGCATTTTATCCTGTAGTTTTGGTTGCATCACATCGTTAAAGGAATCCATGACGATAGTCTTGTCGACCATACCTCGGCGAACCCTTCCCGAAGATGTTCGCTGGGTTCTAAAATAATCGGAATAGGTTTTTTCACGGCCTTTTTGACAATATGCGACAGTTGGGAATCCTTCCTCTATTGCACCATCGCAAATATCGAGGGCTGAATGACTTGCAGTCATACCGATTCGGAGTTTCATACTATCGTATTCATCGATGATTGCAGCGATTTTATCTTTGCTTATCATTGATTATTCACCTCGGTTCTGATACTTGGATCAATCTTAATCGAATCGTTGCAATTGCATTAATTCATCGGTGGACAAAGTCTCACCGCTCATCAATTTGCTCATCAAGTCTTGAACTTCAACCCGGGCGCCAGATCCATCTTTGGACGATGCGCCACGCATTGCTCGTAACATGTCTTGAATAGAATGCAAGCACCGTAGAGAAACGATATAGAAATGATGAGCCTTATCAGCTTCTTTCTTCGACTTGCGAAGTTCACGGTGAGCCGATTCTGCCATCTCTCTTTGACGGTCTACTTCCTTATTCCATTGTAGCATCAACTCGTGTGCTTCTTGAGCGGCTTTGGCTGCCTTTTGAACTTCAACGTGAGCGGATTCTTGAGATTCCATAGCGGCTCTGAGGCTGCCTCGTGCATCCTTGAGTTCACCATTGCCTTCCTCCGCCTCTTTCATCCTTTTAATGTCAGCAGCGATGCCCTTCATTTTCTCCATGACTTTCTTTTCGTTCTTTCCGACGTGTTTGCCTTGTTCGAATTCACGTTCTAGACGATCTAAATCGCGGCGAAGTGAATGGACGGTGATCTTCTTTTCTCGTCGTCCTCGGAAGCCTTGTTCTTGAACAGGTTCTGGCTTTTCGCCTTTCTCCGCATCCAGAGATGCTTTAGCTTCTTTGACTTCGGTATTTGCTTGAGAACGAACCGCTTTCTTTTCACGAACCAATTCGTTCATCTGTTCACGAATCTCTCGTTGTTGGCGGACGTTTTGAATCAGTTCACGAACCTCTGCGTTTAGTTCGTTACGAGTGACGGTATGCTCTTTAGTTCGAGCATTCCATTCATCACGACTAGTGCGGTACTGAGTCGCTTTTCCATCGACTAATTTTCGCTTTTCATCCAAGATGGGTTTCAATTCTGCCATACTTATCGCACCTGTTGCCTGTGGGCTACGCACCCTCAGCGACTCGGCGACTGTCCACCTCCATTTAAGCCTCGCTTAACACAATGGTTGCTTCAGAGGATTGAATACATCGATTTTGCGACCTTTTTCAATTCAATTCTAATAAGACCCAAATTACAAGAAACCTGACACCGAACCGCAATTACATGATTGGAATCCAATTTTATTCCAATTAAAGTTCCGTTTTCTCCAACGGTGGTCAACATTGAATTTTGAGGCCTCAAATCGAATAAATTCACCATTGAGCTTAGGTCATTTTTTGCGCCACTACTTTCAATGGCGAACCCATCGGGTGAGATCAAAGATGCACAGATGACCCCTTCGAGGGCCAATAGATCATCGATGAGTCTCTTCTCCATAACCGGCTCGAATCGGTGGAAGGACATGACTATTGCGATTCAAATAGGTCCGCGCATCATTAGGCCCAAACCGGATTTATAATATCCTTTTATTTGGGTAATAACTTCTAAGCCTCTTCTTTTATAGAACTCAATCGCCCTGGTGTTCTCGGAGCGAACCTCCAATTGAACCATTGAAAATCCTGATTGTTTAGCAGCCGTGACAAAATGTCCCCAACATTGTGAACCCCAGCCATTCCCTTGGAGTTCTGAGCGGATTACAAATGCGACAACCCTGATAATTTCTGGTGATAATTTGGAGGTCCACATCAATCCTTGAAGATTCTCAGGCCCGGTACCATCGACCAAGAATAAATTCGCTGCCCACGGCTCAACCGGTAAACTCCTCAAGGTTGAAGTCAAATATTTTTCTTTTGTTTCAGTCATGAACAAATCGATAACCGCTTGGCTCCAAAGTGGATCCAAATCCTTTGGGGCCAATCCTATGACCCAATTCAGATTCATCTAGAATCCTTCTTTGTGTAGGTATTACGAGTACCTCGGTGGGCGCTGAGATTACCCAGTTTGCGCATACCGGCCTTTTTGGCCGAGGATTTGCGGGGTTTTTTGGAATCGGTTTTCGATTCGATCGCAGCAAACATTCCAGAAATATCACCCAAGGTCATCGGAGCATTAGCCGGTTTTGACTCTTTCTTCTTATTGGCAGATCTAGCAGGTCGGTGCGATGAAGAATTACTCTTTTTCCTCAACCATGCGTCCAAGCGACCTAATTCTCTGCGGATGCCGTGCATTTCTCCACGGCGTTGGCGTAGCGCTTTCTGAATATTTTGAACCCTGCGGTCAAAGGACCTAGCCTCATTTTTATTGATGTTCTTATCCTTGAGCATCGGTTCGTCTTCGAGGAGTTTTGTTGTGGTTTCGTCATGTTTCGATTCGAAGATTTTCAATTTCTTGATCTCACCTTTTTGCTCTTTGACCAAATCGATAAATCTTTGATGCAATTCGGTAGCTTCACGAGCCTTGCCGTGCATTGCCTGCAATTCCAAAAACCATGAGAACTGATTCTTCTCACGATTCAATGAAGGGACCCGATGAATATCTAATTCTTCGGTCAATCGAGTGTAAACCTTTGCTAACTCATCCTCGATCATATGGACCGGGATGATGATATTGGCATTGATTAGGTCACGTTGGTTCTTCAGAGAATCGATCTCCTTATTGCGGGTCTTCAAACCTACTATGATGGCTTTATGGTCCTTTTTGAGACCAGAGGTTTCTTCGATGACTCCACGCATGGCCTTTGCCATGCGAATTGCACTACTTCGTTCCGATTCCAATGCTTCAATTCTAGTTTCCAAAGCTACTGATTCAGCAAGGGATACATCCTTCATTTGCTTGACTTCATCATCGGATTTAGTTCTCAAATCAGCAAAAATATCGGTTGGTTCCAGTCCTGCTAAGCGCTCGGAATCGACGGTTTCACAAATTGCCTTCCAGGTTTGACCTTCGCCAAATAATCGTGCAGCCCTAAGTAATTCGTTGCGAATTTTCAATTCGCCTGAGGCCCAAACAACCCGGCATAAATCATGGTCAAGATCGAATGGGTCTTCGATGGGTAAATGGTGTGCGCCCACTCGAGGAGGCCGATCTTTCTTACTGGTGATGACATCGAGAGCACTCGGCTTTTCGACTAACCAACCCTTTTGGTCTCTGGAGATGGGACTTCCATTCCTAATCGAAACAATATCGTCATCCCAATTCCAAGTTGCGTATCTTGAAAAGAATCCGAATAACAATTGTTCAAGGGTTTTGCTCTTGTCTCCATTCGATGAGACTTCGGTATCTATTGTTAGATCGTATTCCACCCCTTCGACTTCGACCAGAGTTCTATCTTCGCCGGCTTGGATATTGGGGATAATTCCCTCTAATTGGAGGTGCTGAACCACTAATAATGACCAAGCATAAGAGGACAACGTTCCACTTGGTGCATCGCTCAGATGGCGATGTAATGCCCAATGTTTTACACAAATGGCAACTTGCTTAACCCGTTGGTCCAAAGAAACATAATGGGTCATCAATTTTGTATTATGAAGTGCAAGACTATTATTAATCGAAATATCAACATCTATTCCACTACGTGGATCGGTGAATTTTACGATTGGAATTTTCGCTCGCATCAATGGTTTGACGTTTTCCATTCCTTGACCACGCATCATTCCACTAATGCGCTTAAGAATTTTCTTTGGATTATCATCGTTGACGCTTAAGCAAAGGTCGAGGTCTCCGCCTTTGAGTGACATTCCGGTTTGGTTTGAGCCGAATGGTATTAGTTTTGAGCCCTTGATTTTTCGAGAAATAGATCTCTCCAAATGTTGGATCAAACTCTCGCGACGCTTAGCATCCCCCGGGTGGACCTTGTGGTTAGAGACGGTATTGTTCAATGGTTTCTTGAATGATGAAAGTGACTCCTCACTCGGAGCATTCAATTCAAGAGTGCCGGTGATATATCGGTGAAGGTCCGACCAATTATTCACATCTTCAGGGCTGAGCCCTGTGATCTCACATTCGCCGGTCATTCCTCTTCACCGCCTTTTGTTTTCTCAGATTGTTCACGCTTTTCTTTGACGATCGCCTTTGAGGATAGACCGCCTTTTCGCACCCTTTCGGCATTAGTACTCAAGTCGACAAAATCATTCTTTTCGACCCGTCCTTGCCAAAACTCGAGTGCGGATTGGGAAGATGCAAGAGCATCTTCCAATTTGTGTGCTCTTCCTGTAGACCTGCGGCGAACCTCTTCCCATTGAATGAATGATTGATGACTTTCGGCATTAGCATCGACCAACTCCCCCATCGCATCATGGGCTTTTTGGGCGGTATCAAGCAGATCACGTGCTTTTGATTGAGCAGCACGCATTTTTTCGACCATCGGTTGAGATTCGCTTCTTTGGCTTACCCATTCTTGATGTTCGCGAATAAGTGCTTTCATCTCGTTGATGAATTTCTCTTCGGTTTTATGAGTGCCCGCTGAGGTCTCCAACTGGGTTTCGATTTGGCTGAGTTTTTGGCTCAGTTTTTCCTTTGCCCACTTCGGGTCGGGATCTTTGATACCCCCTTCTGCCATCAGCACCTCTCTAATTTCGTTTGCTTGCTCAAAAAGAGCTCGTGCTGCCTTCTGGGACTCGTTGCGCTCCTTCTTAAGGTTTGCAACTTGAGTATTTATTTTGTCACGCTTTTCACGAGCTGCTTTTGCCAAGGGTTCAGCCTCTGCTTGCTCGGTGCGCCGAGATTCCAAATCATTAGGAATCAAGTCTGCGATTCGCTCTCGGCGATGCAAAATCGCCTGTGCCAATAATTTCGGCGAGACTGCGAGGAGGTCCTTAGCGTCCATTGGAATCAATGCCGCCACCTGCGCACCTTGAATAAAGGCTGCGACCCACCCTAAGGGTGGGTGAAAGTGAAGAACCCCCGGCTGTGCAGGCTTCAATATGCGCCGAGCAATCCTGCTAGTTCTTGTGCTCGCACTGGGTTCAATGCCAATAGTCCAAGCCAATGGCGGTGTTATCGAATCGGTTGAAATTAGCGGCGATGATGAGTTTGGCCCTGGCCAAATATCATTCAATATGACTCTGAGTAGCACGGTTACCGAATTAGTTAACTGGACGGCAGACCTCAAGGATTTAGAAGGAGAAACCATCGATTTTGAATCGGGCTCAATATTGGTCGAATCGAATTCGGTCAATGTGTCGGGCCAATTAGGCGATGCACCCTTGGGATTATCGAATCTGTCGATTTTCCTTGAAAACGGTGAAAATTGGTATACCGTCATTCATCGCCTCCGACCGCTCGATATTTCCCTCGGCCAAATGGTGATTACCCCGGTAAACCAAGACGGGTCTGATGCTAATGCAACCATGAGGGACGGAGATTTTGCCCGCATCGATATTCCGGTTATCAACGATGGTGATCTAAATTGGAGTGGTAATCTCACACTATCTATTATCGATGGTGAATCAAGCCAACAAGTTGTCGTCATCGACGCCGATAGTTCGGTCGTCATGAATTTTCAAACCGGGCCATTTTCAGAAGGTATCTATAATTTTGAAGCTGTGTTAGACGCGGTCGGAGATATGGATTCAAGCGACGAAAACACCAGTATTGAACTGGCGGTAGGACCGCCGCCTTTGCCGATATTATCGCTGAATTTAACTAGGAATTTCCAGCCGGTATCCGGCCAAGAAATGTCTTGGAATCTAAGCGCACAAAATACCGGTGAAGTAAGTTTTACCGGCAATATCACCTGTATGTTTGGCGACTTGGTCGCTCTCGATATTGAGACCGATATCTCTATCGGCCAATCCGTATTTTTCGAGCCTTCAGTAATCGCTTTCAAAGATAGCCTGGTATGCAATTCTAGCCAACAAAGAGTGATGAACGATGCAAGAATCAGCGATTTCCTCGATATCGAATCGGCTTTATTCATCGGAGCGGGCCATAATACTCCAACCCTTTTGGGCGGTCCATGGCACGAAGGCGATACCATAACCCTCTCATTGCTCATCAGAAACGAAGGCGATATGGCTGGGAACTCCTCATTGAATGCCCTCAAAGACGATGATGTGATCGCCGGAGAGTCATTATTCTTGAATAAGGATAAAGCCGGTGAAATAACTTTGGAATTATCTTGGTCTCAAGCTGGCAATTATTCCTTACCATGGTACGTCAACGGCCAGGGTTCGGTCGATTCAAATCTTAGCGGTAATCTTTCAATACCGGTTCTAAAGGCTCAGGTTTTGAAATTGGACATCAGCAATATCGACATCATTAATGGCGAAACCATCATCGACTGGGAGATCGATTTGTCAGCAGGTAAATCTCGTTCGCTCGCACTCGAATTGGGCAAAGAAAAGGATGGTCAACGCTTCGCCATCATATCGTTTGAGCGCGATATCCTCTCAGGCATTACTTCGGGAACCACAAATCTCGGTCAATTAGACGGGCAAGGAGTTTACTTTAGTGGCCTTGTCAGCGATTGGGTCATAGGCTTTGGTTCTGATATCGATAATGAGATGCTATTGCCCGATAATGAGCCAGAACCGGTTATCACGATTTCACCGACCACTCAACCGGTTATCCCAACCGCTGGCGAAAAGGTGACACTATTCTATAGTTTAAGCAACGATGGCACCGGCGATATACCATCTGGGACAATTGTTTTCAAAACCAGCGATGGTAGCGTATTGGCGACGGTCGAATCGGATATAATCCAATCAGCAAGTGAAAAAAGCATCGTTATCACTTGGCCAGAAGGTGATACCGTCAAGATCGTAGCAAATTGGTACGCTGGCGATTCACAAACCACTACCTCGGTTTCGATAAGTTCGACTGTAAAGGTGATTGAAACCGATAATTTTTCAATTCCATGGGGCGGTATACTTGGTGGACTCGGGGTCGGAATCGGCTTAATTTTGATAATCAGAATCAGGAATGGGCCGACCAAAGAACGCAAGAAGAAGCCAAAGCCAAAGAAAACAACCAGCGATAAGGTCGAGGTCGCTTGTCCTAATTGCGATCGCCGACTAAACGTCCCCAGTTCCTATAACGGCAAGGTCGGCTGTCCAGAATGCGAAACAAAATTCGATGTCGTAGCAGAAGAAGAAGCGGAACCGGAACCCGATTTAGAACCGGACCAACCACAGGAATTGTGGTCTGCTTCGGATAACGATATCTTAGCTTGTCCACAATGCACTCGCAAGTTGAAAGTGCCATTTGACAAACGGCCAGCAAAGGCTCGATGTCCAGCCTGTGAAACAATTTTTGAGGCCCGAACCGATTGACATACATTCAATTGAGATGCTATGTGTGGCGTGTTGTATGGGAGCAGGTCATTTTCAGGAATTTGAGGATGAATACCTCGAAACCTTATATGAATTCCATGAGAAACATCCTGGCCGAAGGGTGAAAAACGGTGACTTGGCGACATTTTTGGAGGTTTCACCGGCTTCTGCTACCGAAATGGTTCAAAGATTAGCCAAGAATGGTTATGTCGACAACAAGCCTTACAAAGGTGCTCTATTAACCGCAGAAGGGATGATTCTTGGTAAACAGATCAAACGTCGCCATCGCTTAGCTGAAGTTTTGCTTTCTCGCTTGCCCTTCGATGGTGATATTCACCAAACCGCGTGTCGGATGGAACACGCATTCGACGACGACCTCGAGGTTTGTATCTCATTATTATTAGGTAATCCAACAATAGATAATAGTGGTAAACAAATCCCCGATGCGAGGCAAGAACTTGAATCGAGATTAATTCCCACCACCGATATCATTCCGCTTAGCAACCTCAAACAAGGCAAAGCCGAAATCGTATTAATTATGACCAATGTAAAAGGACGCACAGTCCTGAGCGCTCTGGGAGTACAATCAGGAGCAATTATCGATGCGGATAATGGATTATCAATCGATGGGGAATCATTGGATTTAGTCGAAGAATTAGCTCACAGAATTATCGTGAGGTGTCTGTGATGAATGACTTGGAATTATCTAGAACAAAGGAAGCAGCGTTCCATGGATTGGATCGTCAATTCATTTCCGACGGCATGAGGCTAATTCTAATCTTGCCAGTAATGGCGTTATTTTTCCTGTTTACAGCCTGGGCTTTTGCCACAAAAAGCCCAGAGTTTTGGGCTAATTCTATCGAGCCAACACTCACCATTAGTTTTGGCAGAGCGATGACCTTGCTTGCCATCGTGATTCAATTGGGCTTTTGCCTTGGCTTATGGGTCCATCGCGAACGGGTAAAATGGACTAGAAGAGTATTTGATTCTGAAGTGCAAACAGCAGCCCTAGCCCATCGGCCTGTCACCTCGATGCACGGCTTTGAATCGGTTAACCAACTAATGCAACGAACCCGAAACTCCCATAGCAGTGCCCTCTCTATGGGCGTAGTGGCATTCGCTATCACTTCACTATCCTTATTGGCAACAAAGGATAATCCAATCGTTGGTGTCTCACTCTTAGCAGCTTCATCATTGATTACCACGGCAATTGGTCAGCACCTGTCTACTCGCAATCGTAAGTTCCATATGGTCGAAAAAGATGGCCTTTTAACCGCTTATAATCCACCGCTTCACCCATCGACATTATCCTTGGTATTCAGCGACTTATTGCGAACTCATATGGATCCATTATTGCGTTCACACTTTGACGATTTCATCCTGATTTTCGACTCTCATTTACGCCAAGATATCCAGAGGGACTTCGCCCGGGAAAAATTCTTAATGACAATGCACCGGCGCAGAAAAGGTGCGATCGATAAAGGAACAACCCACTTGGAATTATCCGAGATATTGGACGATGAAGGGGTGTCAATCATCCTTGAGCACAACGTATTCAACGAAAGAATTTGGGATTCATTAATCGAGAGAACTTTGACTTCTTGCCCGGCGTTTTACCGACTTATCGACCGGCTGGAACAAGATTTAGCAGTCGGCAAGCGGTTGGACATGGATGATCTCTTATTCGATGTCGACCTTGAAAACGTCGTCACCGAAAAGGCAGACCTATTCTGTTATCTTCACAACTTATCCGACCAAACTAGAAACGTGGTTTTGAGAGTACAATCGGCTGATTTCAGACCGCACGATCTCGCCTTGAGATATAGCCTTGAGCCCGGCGAGAAAAAATGGTGGCCAGATGAGGCGGTCCCGGTCGCAAGCGAAGGCGATGATGACCAATTGGGTCGTATGTCAGGATTGCTTCGAGACGGGGTGATGACCTGGCAAACCTTGATTCCAAAACGTAAGGGTGAAGCCAGTGTGGCAATCCGTTTAGAAGAGATTACCGGCGACCTATTGGTCGGAAGGCAAATCAATGTTAGAGTTAGGTCGGAATTCAGATCTTGGATTAGAAATACCGGTTCGTTCATCTGTTTAACATTAGGCGGTTTTGGTTTGGTTGCCGCAATTGTAATTCAAGCGCTTGCAGTTCTCGCAGGGGCTTAATTTCGCCTATGGGCTTAATCGCAGCATTGAAGCGTAGGATATCGTCGCCGATATATGACCGAGCGTGGCAAAGAGGAAGACCGCCCCGACGCAGACCTTCGAGACCATCTCCACGAGATGGAATCCAAAGTTAGAAAATTGCGTGATGCACGCAATGCTCATAACGAAGCAGGAAAACGTTTTGCTGACCAAAGAAATGCAATTCAAGCCCAGTATAAGGAGCACCGAGAAAAGGTCGATTTAGCGGTGGCAGAAGTCAAAGCTATCCGGGCTGAACAAAATCTCCACAAGCAACGACGCGATGCGATTCAAGCGCAAATCAGAGACCTTATCGGCCAAATAAAATCCCAGCGAGGCGAATCGGGCGAAAAGAAATCGGCAACATTCGAATTCAATAAATTGGCTAGCGAAGTCGACAATATGGAAACCATCTACGAAACCCGTGGCGGGATGTCTCCAAAGAAGGAGAAGGAAACCATCGAGAAAATCAAATTAATGCGCCGACGCATGAAGGAATTGGAGCCCGAAGTAGCCCAATTATCCATCATCAAGGTCGATTTATCAAATAAAGATGAAGCGATTGCTACTCTCAAACTCGAGGCAGATGCAGCGCACAAAGAATTCGTCGCATGCTTAGAGCGAGCAAAAGCAATGAGTAAAGACATCGACGAGTTATTCGCTCACCGAGATTTCCTCAAAGGAGAAGGTGACCGCTTCCACAACGAATTCGTCGCTTGCAAAGAGCGAGCGGATGCGGTTCACGAGAAGATCACCGAGATGATGAAAGCGGTTAACGAAACCAGGGACAAACTCAAGATGGCTCACGCAGAAAGAGAATCTTGGATCACCGATCATAATGCGGCGGTAAAGAATGAGATGAAGACCGGAGCAGAAGATGAAAAAGTCGCCGATTCGATGGTCGATCACCTTCTAAAACAAGGAAACTTAACGTTTGGTGGAACCATGTCAGGTGACCGCGCTGGTGTCGAAGCCACGCGTATAAAATCTTCAAAGAAGACCGCAATGCGCCGTATCAATATGGCTGGCCGCAAAGCAAGGAAGTGATTCTCAAATGTTAGGCGTGATCATGGCCGGCGGCCGTGGCACCCGTTTGATGCCGCTTACCAAAGACCGACCCAAACCGATGATTCCAGTACTCGGACGCCCGGTAATCGATTATGTCAAAGATGCGATGGTCGCAGCTGGACTATCAGAAATTATCGTCACAACCGGTTACCAAGGCGAGCAATTGATTCAACATGTCGCCACTTGGGAAATCGAATCCAGAGTAAACCAAGAACAGAGCCCGATGGGAACCGCAGGAAGCGTGGCCTTATTGCGAGACGAATTGACCGAGACCTTTGTCGTCGGTTCAGGCGATAGCGTTGCATCTTTCGATATTGCTGACCTACTCAAATCACACAAGGAATCCGGCGCAAAGGTCACGATGGCTCTTTGGGAGGTAGAAGACCCAACCGAATTCGGAATCGTTGGTTTGTCTTCAACTATGCAAGGGGAGACCGAGCCGAATTTGGATGAAGGTTTCATCATAAAATTCAAAGAAAAGCCAACCGCCGAAGAAGCATTTTCAAATCTAATAAATGCCGGATTATATATCATCGAACCCGAGGTCATGGATTTGATTCCTAAAGGTGAAAAATATGACTTCTCCAAGCAATTATTCCCCGCTGTATTAGCCAAAGGTTGGCCGATGTATGCAAAAACCGTCGATGGGATATGGTTCGATGTCGGCCACCCGTTTGAATTACACAATGCCCAAATGGCTTTGGTCGAGCATAGAGAAAGGTTGCCTTTCCCAATGCCGGAAGGTGAAGTCCTAGAAGATGGCTCATTCATTGCCAAAAGCGCTGCGGTTTCCGGGCATATTGAACGAAGTATAATTTTGGCTGGGGCAAGTGTAAGCGGCGCGGTGGTAAATAGCGTGGTGATGGCTGGTGCTAAGGTAAACGGTGTTGCAGAAAATAGTATCGTTGGGCAAGGGGCAATAGTAATTTCTAAGATTAATAATTGTGTAGTTGGGGATGGGGTTCGGGTGGAGTCAGATCTTGATGATGAGAGGGTTTGATATTCTTCTTCTTCATAATTCAAAATATCATATTTGAATCACGACCAGACACGAACATCGCTACATATTTTTGAATCACGAGATGTTCGCGTCGGCGGGAGTGAATTGAACCGCTCTCAACATATTTTAACTAAGGTTAATTCACGACCAGACGCGAATCTCATTGCATTTTATAGAAGCATTAGAGATTCGCGTCGGCGTTTCTTTCTTATACCGATGTAAAACGCCCCAACATCGATGACAGGCAATGATGGGTCCCAACCGGTCAGGTCTTACGACCGTTCTTGGAGTGAAATTGAGGAGATGCTCGACAAAGCAATAGATCGTCGAGTTCAATGGAAGAAGTGGTTTCAACAATGCCGCAAAGATGGTGACCGAGATGGTATGAAGGAAGCAGCTCGCAACCATAAGGCCCTCGACGGTGTCATCAAAACCCTCGAATGGACCCTTGGCCAACAAGGCGTCGACCATCCACTCGATTGACAAACCTCATCACCCTCGTCCTGCTGAGGATTAATCATGGGAGTCCACCACATCACCTGGCATTCAACCGCTAGTGGGCTTGAAGACGAGACGATTCATGCTGCAGCATTAGCATGGCTTGTCGGTGATGATGATGCAGTAATCATAGAGAGAATGTCATCATACCATGGCTCAGCGGTTCATATGGTAAGCGCAGAATTAACCCGGCGCGGACCTGCAACCAAATCCTTAGCTCGTTTAGGTCAAGAAACCCTCGAGCAATTAGGAAGTGAACTAAGTATGAGAATGGATGAAGAAAACGTAATTCATATTCGCTTGGATCTATTGGACCTAATCGCTGGTAAAGTAACTCTTACCCTTCCGGGTGATAGGGCTACCATAAAGGGTAAAACCAAACTTCAAGTTTATCCAGGTGACGATGTTATCGACATCGCCAATCAAACCCTTAACCAAGCGATTGAATTAGCCCAGCGCTTGAACCTAGAACCAAATTAGTAAGTCATATATCATAGGGCCGATTCACCATGACCCATGTAGTAACTACCGCTTGTGTTAATTGCAAATACCAAGAATGCGTTGCTGTATGTCCAGTCGAGGCTTTTAAAGAGGCGGAGACCTACCTCGTAATCGACCCTGACGAATGTATCGATTGCGGTGCATGTGTTCCAGAGTGTCCAGTCGATGCGATTTTCGCAGATACCGATATTCCCGAGGGTGAAGAAGAGTGGGAACAACGAAACGAAGATGAATCGGTCGATGCAGAGATTGCGACCGGCGACTCTCCAGTTTTAGCCGACTAAGTTCACCATATCGGTCTTGGTCAATCTTCATGAGGGGGAGGCTTCCCCGCTAGGTTTGATTACGATGAATACCGATGCAGATTTAAGCGCGTTACGCCATGGTTCAGACCTTCTTAAACGTGGTTTTGCTTCGATGCTCCAAGGTGGAGTCATCATGGATGTCGTTACCCCTGACCAAGCGGCGGTAGCCGAGGCTGCTGGTGCGGTTTCGGTTATGGCTCTCGAACGGGTCCCAGCAGATATTAGAAAAGATGGTGGAGTTGCAAGAACATCTCATCCTTCGATGATTAGCGGAATCATCGAATGTACCACTATTCCGGTAATGGCAAAAGCTCGCATCGGCCACGAGGCCGAGGCTCAAGTCTTACAATCTCTAGGGGTCGACATGGTCGATGAATCCGAGGTTTTGACTCCAGCAGATCCATTCTTTCATATCGATAAGTCCAGCCATGACATTCCCTTCGTCTGTGGTGCAACCGGCTTAGGTGAAGCGGTGCGTAGAATTTACGAAGGTGCGGCGATGATTCGCACAAAAGGTGAAGCAGGCACCGGAAATATCGTTGCAGCTATGACCCATGCTCGGCTCATAAGCCAAGAGATTAGACAAGTCCAAACTTTGGACGATTCAGGTCTTGATTTGGCTGCAAATCATATCATGGATCGCTATCGTGTTCTCGGATTGGAGAGCGAATTACCTGGGACATCTTTGCTTACACCATTCGGAAATATCGATGATGAAATGCACGGCCAAATCCGTGACATATTAGTCGAGGTTGCTGATCTTGGCCGCTTGCCGGTCGTTACATTCTGTGCTGGTGGAATCGCAACCCCGGCCGATGCATCATTGATGATGCAAATGGGTGTGGATGGAATCTTCGTAGGTTCTGGTATTTTCAAGTCTGAAGACCCTAAAACAATGGCCGATGCAATCGTGATGGCGACCGCTCATTTCGATGATGCAGATAAGGTCGCTGAAGCCATGGGGATGATGACTGGTGCTCCAATGAAGGGCGATGAATTAGAGACATTGGAAATCAGGCTGGACCAGCGCGGCTGGTGATAGCGTACCGTGCTTTGGTTTTAGCCAATCATGTGCATTCAAATAGGGGTGTTAGGTCGGCCAACTGCAAGTGGGGTAGCCCCCGCAACCGAGAGTGATTTGAATGGCAATGAAGAAGATGACAGCAAAAGCACGTGTAGCAGCACGTAGGCAACGAGACAAGTGGAAGAATAAGCACTGGTTTACTATCCGCGCACCACGTCATCCTTGGAATTTCCAAAAAATCGGAGAAACTCTCGGAGAAACCGACGAACATATCATGAATCGAATTTATGAAATGACCCAACAAGAATTCAATGGTGATTTCACCAAAATGCACGTTCTCTTGCGATTCCGTGTAACCGAAGTGGTTGGCCAAGACGCCCTCACCACCTTCGTAGGACACTCGCACCAATCCGACCACACCCGTCGACAGATCCGCCGCTACCGGGGCAAGGTCGACGATGTAGTCGATGTAGTAACCACCGATGGTTACCTTGTTCGCATCAAGCCACTAATGATAACCGAGCGTCGAACCAAGACCTCGGTCAAGATGGCAATGCGTGCAAAAGGTGCTGAAATTATCCGTACCTTTGCGGCTAAGGCGACATTCTCCAAGTTGCAAGAAGCAATGCTTGGAGGAGACCTCGAAAGCGAGATCACCGCTGCTGTCAAGCCAATTTACCCTTGCAGAAGCGTAGTTATTCGCAAATCCCAATTACTTCAAACCGGTGTCATCACCGAGAAAGGACCAACATTGGATGAGATTCATTCGACCGAGGCTCGTGAAGAAGCAGAACTCAAGGCTAAGAAAGCAGCAGTATTAGCTGAGGCTGAAACCGAAGATGAAGCAGAAGAATCTGAAGAGGGCAATCTTTTGGCTGCTGCAGAAGCAATGGAATCAATTTCCGAGAAAGCAACTCCAGCAAAGAAGGAATCGCCAAAGCCTGCAGCTAAAAAGGAGGCGCCGGTCGAAACCAGCGCTGAATCCGAACCGGCTTTGATGAAGCTCAAGAAGGACGAACTTGTCGAGAAGGCTAAGGCTGCAGGGGTTGCAACCTCTGGAACCAAGGCCGACATCGTCGCTCGTCTTTTAGAATGAGGGACGTTGAATTAAATGCGTTTAGGAATCATCGGCGGAACCGCCATGATGGTGCTCGCTGGCGAGGAATTCGATGCAGATCATGTCGATGAAGTCGTCGCAGATACTATTCACGGACCGGTTCCGATGACTTGTATGACTTTACCCGATGGTCATGAATTGATTTTCGTATCGCGCCATCACGGTGAGGACGGCATCGTCACACCACCACATTGCATCGAGCATCGGGCCAATATGAAGGCGCTCGCATGCGCAGACGTTCAGGCAATTTTGGCGATTTGCAGTGTCGGCACCATCCCGGTGGATTTTCCACCAGGCTCGGTAGGATTCGCAACCCAATTCATAGACTTTAGTTCAAAGCCATATTCTTACCACAATAAGATTGCTGAATTCACCTCGATGACAGCACCGTTTGACCCTGAGATCAATGCTCAGCTCGCTGAGATTCTTGGTAAATTGCAACCTGACCTGAAACTTGAGCGAACCTATTGGTTAACCCATGGGCCACATTTCGAGTCGACTGCAGAAATTAACGCCATCGAAAAACTAGGTGGCGAGGTTGTCGGCATGACCATGCCGAGAGAATGCAAGTTGGCTGCAGAGTTGAAGATTCCATATGCTGCAATTCTTATCGCAAGCAATTGGGCTGCTGGACGAGAACCTGGAGACCAGACCAAGGACCTCAACCACAATGAGGTTTCAGCCACCGCTGAATATTATCTTGGCCCGGTTTTACAATGTATCAAGACTTTAGCAATGACTAACATCTCCCCGTACCCTGAACCGGATTATGGGGAAGAGTGTTGATGACTGGTTGGCAAGCGCAGCCGATGACGAATGGTCATCGATGATGAAAAAGGTCGCAGCCTTTCACCAAAAGCACGATTTTGCCAATAATAACGGCCACGATATGGGTTATCGTATCGCATTGACAGTAGAAGAACTCGGCGAGTTAGCAGCCGCGGTTACCAAAGGAAAACCTTTGTCAGAATGTGTAGAAGAAATGGCCGATATTCTGATTCTTTTGATGGGACATTCTCTAGCGATGGAGGTTGACCTCAAAGCCGCGTTTGAGGCAAAATATGACAAAATAATGCAGCGGCCAGCGATCCGCGGTAGGCTTGGGGTTCGAGTCACCGAGTATAAGCAGGACCAAACTGGTGCTGACAATACTAGTTAGGTCCAAACAAGGGCTGGCAGTGCAGCGTTTATTTTTCAATTTTAGTGTTGCCTGTACCAGTTTGCTGCACCGACAAATGCGACCAATAAAATCAGCAGGGAGAATCCAGGAACAGGTTCTGAATCGGGGTTCGGCTCAGAATCTGGAATTTCCACTGCATTCACAGTGATCATCCCGGTCATTCCAACCGATTCATGTGGCTCGCAAAAAAAGTTGTATTCGCCGGCTGTTCCAATCTCAAAGGTGAAGGTATAATCGACATCTCTGCTAGGATCTCCGCTATCAAAAAAACCACTTTCCTCGACCGCATTATGCGCAAGTGCCTCCCCACTCCAAAGAAATTGAACCGAATCACCTTCATCGATGGTTATAGTTGATGGGGAAAAACGCAGATTATTACTATCTACGGTGATTGTGAATGTTTCAGGTTCAGCAGCTGAAACAGAACCGATCGAAACTAAGAAAAAAAGCGCCAAGACAACTAGCGCCATTCTTACCATGGGAAATAAATAGTCCTCATCATATTCAAATTTGCCTATTCCACGGATAATCTCAAACCTCATTAAAAAAGGCCACTAACAATAACAAAAGAGCCACTAGCAATAATGTTAGTGAGCCAACTAAGTTGTTGATGACTGTTGATGTCGTCAATAGCAGTACGGCGTTTATTTCTTAATTTTAGTGTTGTCAGTACCAGTTTGTTTCCAAGTTTGAAAAATCATATCATGATCATCCCTAGGCCCCGCCTCAGTATATTTTTCTTCAATTAACTCAAAACCCATTCCAGAAATATCTGGAAAATAGGTATCGGCTTTTGCAACCCTTGTATCAATTATGGTTCGATGAATTATTTCGACTTTGTCGAGGAATAATTTGTAGATTTCCCCACCACCGATAATGAATGCATTTTCTAGTTTGAGAATTTGTTCGACATTCATCACCTCGACCCCTTCGAGTTCCCCTCTCGATAGGACGATATGGCGCCGGTTTGGCAAAACTCCGGGCAGTGAATCCCACGTTTTTCGCCCCATGACAATTATTCCACCCGAGGTAATGTGTTTGAAATGCTGAAGATCGGTCGATTGGCGCCATGGCATATCGCCATCCGCACCGATTGCGCCATTGCGGTCACAAGCTACGATCATCCTTAACATCGAATCAACTCAAATTGCAATAGGGGCTGAAATATGGGGGTGATGTTCGTAACCAACGACCTCTATATCCTCGAATGCAAAGCCATCTATCTCGGTAATATCCGGGTTTAACTTTAGAGTAGGCAACTTTTCTATAGGGCTTCTGCTAAGTTGAAGTTCGGTTTGCTCAAGATGATTAGAATATAGGTGAGCATCACCGATTGTATGAACGAAAGTCCCTGGTTTGAGGCCACAAACCTGTGCCATCATTTGGGTCAATAATGCATACGATGCAATATTGAATGGCACCCCCAAGAACACATCAGCACTTCGTTGGTAAAGTTGACAATTCAGCTTGCCATTGGCAACATGGAATTGAAAGAACGCGTGGCACGGCATTAAGGCCATCTGATCCAATTCGCCGACATTCCATGCGCTGACGATAATTCGACGAGAATTAGGATTATTCTTAATCATGTCAACCGCTTGGCTCAATTGGTCGATTATTCGGCCATCGGCGGTTTCCCAACGGCGCCATTGTTTGCCATAAACCGGGCCAAGGTCGCCGTTTTCATCGGCCCAATCATTCCAGATACGCACGCCATTATCCTGTAAATATTTAATATTGGTATCACCGTTTATGAACCATAACAATTCGTGAATTATTGATCGCAGATGGAGTTTTTTGGTCGTGACCATTGGGAATCCTTCGGATAGGTCGAATCTCATTTGATGACCAAAAACCGAAATAGTCCCGGTTCCAGTTCGATCTCCCTTGGATTCCCCTTGGTCCAAGATGCGCCTCATCAGGTCTAGATATTGCCTCATCGAGCAACTGACCCGGGAGGAGGGCCTTTGAGCATTGTCACGGTGCCCCTTGTTCTTTTATCTGTGCCATCAGATGTTCGGTGAAGGAACGGAATAGTTTGAATAATTCAGCATTAACCTCGTAGTCTTCTTTGTCAGCAAGTGCTTGTAAGGCTGTTAACTCGATATTTCCTTCCAGCCATGCCATCCAATTGAACGGTGGACCGTAGGTGATGCTAACCTTACGCCAAAACCGTGGTAATTTGTGAAGCGATGGTGTCATGTATTTTCTCGTGCCTTGAAGTGCTATCGGTACTACCGGCACATCTGGGTATGCTGCAGCCAATCTTGCAACACCAGACTTTCCTGGAAGTAAAAACGGTGGGTGTGATCGCTTCGAACGGGTGCCTTCAGGGAAGATTCCTAATGCTCGATTGGCATGAAGTGCAACCGCGGCACTCGAAAGAGCCGCATTTCCACCCAATTCTCTATTGGTTTCAATTTGCCCAGTCGCATGCATACAAGCTGCTAAGAATCGGTTGCGGAAGTGTCCGTCCTTGGCTAGATAATGGGTTTTTCTACGGCTTGAAACGATGACTATCAAAGGGTCTACGTGCGACAAATGGTTAGCAGCCATAATTGTTGGACCGGATCTCGGCACGTTTTCAAGACCGATGATTTTTTGTCTAAATGCCATTCTCAAAAATAGTGCCGCAGTCCAGCGAAGCATCGCATAGGATTTATCGCCGCTGATTCTTGCTCTGCTCGGCACAATGGCCCAATGCTGCTCGAGCGCCATCCAAGCTGCACGATAAGCCCCCATCATTCCCTAGGGAGGATGACTCTACCTTTGATGATTTTCTAGGATAATAGAGTCCCAAGGCTGAAAGGCGAGTTCTTTGAGGGACACGACATGCGCCTCATGGTACTAGCGATGCTCCTGAGTGCAAGTCTCGCTCCGATGGCGATGGCTGAAGTAAAATGGGTCGAGGATGGTTGGCTCAAGACGATTGGGCCCGAACATCTCGTCGATGGTGATGAATTCGGTTGTTACGGGATGCCTAACCTCGAATGGCAGATCGATCCTGGAGCGGTCGCACTCGAATGTAGAGAATATATCGAGGCACGAACCGATGCATCAAAGTGGGATGCTAAACCGATTTCCACCTATACTCCAAATGGTTTAACCGCGGCTCAGCACACAGTTATCGGCGACCAAGGATTCTTGATTCATGGTGATCAAACCGGTCAAAGCGCTAGTGCGTGGCATGATTCAGAGAATGAGCCCGAGCGAGGATGGGATTGGTACGACCTTGGTCGTAGAGGTGGTTCGCTCGAACAAGGCATTGCCGATATCGACCAAATCGAGTCAGAACTCGACCAAGGCGGCTTGGTCAATTTTCATTGGGTCGGCAAATTATACGATGCAACGGTTAGACACGACCGTGACGTAGTCGCAATGTTGGAACAACGTGATGATATTTGGTTCACAACCTGGGGCGAGGCATACTCATATTGGCAAGTTGAAAAATGTCATCAATTCAACCATTCAAAATCCGATTTAACCATCAAGTTTGAACATCAGAGAACCGATGCATGTGATGCTTTGGAGCCCAATGCTTGGAAAGTTCCGGTCACTTGGATTTTCGAATTGAAAGATAGCTCGGTAATTTCGGTGAATCTCCCTGAGATGAGCATCGAAGATTCCAACCTAAAACAAGGTTGGAGACAAGAAGGTGATTTGCTATATATCAGCATACTTGAGGGTAATGAGGTCAATATTAATCTAAGTGATGATAGCGATTATGATATTGTGGGGAGAACTCAATTTTTCAATAATAAATCTACTGCAGTAACCATTGCAGGCCACTCGACAACCGACCTATTTACCTGGTCGAAAAGATTCGATGAGAGCCCGGAATTGAAATTCACTTGGTTGATCTCCCCAAGAAGTTTGGACCAAGCCAATGATTGGTTACCTTATCTGGGTGCAATCGTCTTAGCAGGAAGTGTGTCGGCAATTTTCCTAATCCTCAAAAAGGAGTCTAAAGCCCAGTCGAGAGCCGAAGCCTTGATGCGAGAAAGCAGCGGCGGTGAGGATGATGAATGACGAGGTACGCATCGATCCGTGGGGCTCTTCACAGTCGACAGACTATTCTCGAATCATCGATCAATTCGGTTTACAATCGATGGACGGCCTAGAGGTTCCCAACCCGAGCAAACTCCATCGTAGAGGAATTATCTTCGCTCACCGAGAGCTAGATATGATCCTTGAAGCCAAGAGAACAGGCAACCCATTCGGTGTACTGACCGGTTTGATGCCATCGGGAATGATGCATTTAGGACACTCGATGGTCATCGACCAAGTTCGCTGGTTCCAACAACAAGGTGGCGATGTGACCATTGCAGTTGCAGATTTAGAATCGACTGCAACCAGAGGGATTTCATTGGCAGAGGGGCGTAAAATTGCTGCAGAACAATATGTAGTAAATTATGCAGCACTCGGCTTGGACCCTGATCTTACTACTGTATATTTTCAATCGCAACGAAGTGTAGTCCAACGTTTAGGATTCCAATTAGGCAAGCGTACAAACCTCTCAGAATTCGAGTCTATTTATGGATTCGATGGTTCGACCACACTCGCTCACGTCCAAGCACCCTTGGTCCAAGCTGGCGATATCTTACATCCTCAACTGGATGAATATGGTGGCTTGAGACCAATCGTCGTGCCGGTAGGTGTTGACCAGGACCCTCATCTTAGACTTACTCGAGGCTTGGCAGCCAAAACCAATTGGTTCAATGTCAAGCCGGCAAAAATGGGACTTCAAGTTGGAGTATCGGTTCAAGATGAAAACGCTCATGCCTTAGGCGTCGAAGCCAATGGCCGAGTAAACAAAGAAAAGCAAAAACAAATTTTTGACCAAATAGTATCGGCAATCTCGGGCATAGGTTTTTCAGATATAATCTCGAATCCAAAACACGGCACCGTCAATATTCCAAGTGCAACCGGGCGTGACAAAGGTGCGGTCCAAATGGCACTACTGCGGCTAGAGAGAAAGTTGGGTGGGATGGGTTTGCTTGCGCCATCTAGCACTTACCACCGCTTTGCAATCGGCATGACTGGAGACAAGATGTCATCCTCTAAGCCAAAAACCACATTATTCCTTTGCGACGATATCAGCACGGTCGAAAAGAAGATCAAAAAATCATTCTCCGGCGGCCAATCTACCGTTGAAGAACATCGACGATTGGGAGGTAATCCCGACATAGATGTCGCGTTCCAATATATGATGTATTTTTTTGAGGAAGACGATGCCTATTTGGCCGAACTAAACCAAGGCTATAGAGCGGGCAACATTCTTGCAGGTGAGATGAAACAACTCTGCATAGATCGTGCCAGCGAATGGATGCAAAACTTAAAAGAAAAGCGCGATGAAACCGCTCATCTTGTTGAGGAATTCTTTGAATGACTTGGTCGCCCCTCAAATATACAGTCAAAATCGGACTTTGTCCGATGAGTAGAACAGCAATTCGGTTCATAGAATTGGAATATCTAAACCTGCATCGCTCGGATCGGGCAAATTTTCACCTGCTGAATTATCAGATTGTATGCTGTTATTTCTGCTGATTGATGTCGGGGTCGAACCGGATTGCTGTTCTCCGCTTTTCAACATCAATGCAAATAGCAAAATCGCAAAAATGACACCGAGAAGAACAGACATCGGCAAGATCCAACCCTCGCCCGATAAAGTGGAAATTCCAGCAGCGGCCCCAAGCAATATTACCGCTCCGGCCAACAAAACCCCCTTCGAATCCATGGTTAACGACCCCTGTTTGACCAAGGCATTGATGAACCTATGGCTGTGTCGCTTGGCTAATGTTCACCGGCGGCGCTTCACCCTCTGCTCCTGCACCACCCGCTTGCCCAGCATGGCTGATGACCGCAGTTGCCTCTTGGGGCGAGAATGCTGAAGACGCTTATGACCAAGGTTTGGTCGAATTAGGCTTGGGCGATTCTCGACTTATCGAAGTTCAGGGTGCATTCTTACCGCTTGGCTTTGAAGCAACACCACCTCAACCACTTCCAATGGGCTCTCTAGTCGAGTGCCATCTTGCAACAGCATATGCTTACGATGGAGCAACCGCCTGCGCCGGAGTCGCTTGGGCAGCTTGCCAAACACCAGAAGGCGAAGAGTGCGCTGTTGTCGCCAAAATCATCACCGATCTCGATTACGAAGAGACCGAATCAATGCTCAAAAGAAACCTTCAGCGCCGACTTGCCAGCCGCGACCTCGAAGTTATCTCATTCGATGTTGCTGTCGACGAAGTTACTGCGGCAAAAGAACATCATGGAGTTGCAATGGCTGCCCTGATTTTGCCAGAATCTCTGAAGTTATCAGGCGGACAATCAACCGGCCGTGTCCGAACCGGTGGCTTGACAAGAACCGCAACCGATGCGATAGAATCAGCGTCTAGAAGGGTGGACACAAAGGCACCAGCCGCTCCTGCAATGAGGCCGGGCGCACCTCGTCCAAAGACAAAGGGCGATGGTACTGACTTCAGTCTGTAATCACATGTACACAGTTGTGAGATGCCCGGCTTGCTCCCGCTGTTGGGGAATTCAAGGCAGAACAAAGATGTGCCCGCACTGTGGCACAAATGTCTCAGATGATCTTTCGATTGTTTCAACGGTTGAAGATGCTTCACAATTACAAAAAGAAGTTGCTCTAGCCAACCTTCCTGATGAAATTCGTGACCAGGTTGAGAACAGAATGACCAAAGCTGTACAGTTTGGCCAAGAGCCCGATGCTAGAGAATTATATTCTGCGCTAAAAATTGCCGAAAACGAAGGAATAATTCACCTCGACAGGCTCGCAGGGGTCCTGCGAGCCAAAGGGATTTCAATAGATCCCGAAGATGTGGTCCAGCGGGCTATTAGTGAAGGTTTACTGTTGGATAATGACGATGGTTCCTTCTTGGTCCTAGGGTGACATTCAAGAAGGGAGAGCCCGGCGCAGGGATTGGAAGGGTTTGTGGGTTAGCTTGGCCTATACTCGGGCGTTTGGGACGCTTGGACTCCAGTTCAAATCTGGACAGACCCATTTCTAACTTACTTCATTCGTCAGAGATGGCTCTGTCTGGCATCGAGTTTGACTTTGTCAAACTCTCAACCTGGACAGCCCCAACCCATGTGGCAAATTGTGAGTCAGAGATTTACCTAAGGTGCTCCGAGCGGGTCATTATTGCCATTGGATTCGGTCCCCTCGGGATTGTAGTTGCTTTGGACGTAGCAATCTGGATCATCTTGGTCGGCTTGACCTCCTTTGTCATTATCGATACCATCGGCACAATTGCCCTCAAGGCCAGAGTCCGAACCACCAAGAAGTCCACCGACTCCAT
>LWDU01042318.1_pt1 | contig 25502 bp, 21 predicted proteins | sample 727161 | NCBI WGS metagenome assembly LWDU01 (sample SAMN04566230, study PRJNA314399) | hydrothermal vent metagenome | isolation source: deep sea hydrothermal plume seawater | place: Mexico: Gulf of California, Guaymas Basin | collected 2004-07-11
AAATGGGTCAGTAAAACCGCCTTAATGCGGTTAGCAGGAATGGCCCATTGATTGACGTTGTTGGCAGAACCTGCACCGGTATCAACCACATAAATGTCTTTGCCTGCAATGACCAAAATACAGGCTTCATCGCGTGAAGCATGAGGCAATGGTGAGCGTGATCCACAGACAATCGCACTCAAGGAATCCTCCTTGGGCATGTTGTTCTGAGCAAGGTTTTGAATTGCATTCTCCAACAACCGATCCTGAACGCTGGGCACTTGCAACAAAAGGAGAACACCAAATGTCAAAATACCAAGACCCAAAAGGAATTTTAAAATCTTGTTGAATTGAAACATATGATGACTCCTTATTAATGCTACCAAATGAAGGGTATAATGCGATAACGTGTTCTTGATATGTATTCTTTGTAGCCCGGCAATGTTTCCTGTAGGATTTTTTCCTCGGCGTAAATTCGCCCAATCAATCCAGTGATTGGCAGTAAGCTGGCAATCAGTGATGCGTAACTTTGCAGCCAAAGTGCCATACCAAGACAAAACATTATAAATCCGGCATAAAAGGGATGCCGGACCAGCCCGTACAAACCGGTATCCCTTAATTCATGTCCACGGTCGGATTGATCTGTGACAACCGGGGTAGCAAATTCATTCTGATACATGGCAGTAAGTACAACGCCATAACCCAAAAGAGATAGAACCCCACCGAGGACTGAAATTGCATGTTGCGGTGGCACCAACAATTTTAGATGGAAGACATCGATTGGAATAAANNTTGGCATCTTCATGCGAGCTTCTAGGTTTGCAGGAGCCTTAATTGCCAAGAAAACGGTAGAAGCCAGTGTGAGGATGAAGTAACAAAACAGAAATTGATTTGCTTCGGTCCATTCCAAGGTACCTGCTGGTATCAGAATCAGTCCTGCAATAAATGCTGTTTGCAGGGTCGCGCCGATCAATCCTTTTATTAACAACATAAGAATCCTATTTTGAAAAATAATATGCTTTTATTTTTGTTTTTCTTTTATATCAGATTAAAAGCATTATTGAACTCTTTATCCTGCTCTTAGGTCAAAAAGTCAGCTCTATGGACATCATTGGGTGTTTGGTTTCAATTGTGAATTCTATTTACAGACACAAACACAGAAAAACCCCCTAGAATGTTACTTATGAGCTTATTTTTCTAGGGGCTCAACATACAAAACTAAGCTGTGATCAACAATTCTGTAACCTTTTTGATTAGCCACTTTTTCTTGCCTTCTCTCAATCATTTCATCCTCAAATTCAATAACCTTCCCTGTTGTTAAGCACACCATGTGGTCGTGGTGATGCTCCGGTGTTAACTCATAAAGAGATTGACCGGTTTCAAAGTTGTGACGGATGCAAATGCCTGCGCTAACGAATTGATTCAAGACTCGGTATATCGTCGCAATGCCAATCTCGTCAGCACTCTCAATGAGTTTTCTGTGGATGTCATCAGCACTTGCGTGCATACTTTTTTCGCTTTCAAGAATTCTAAGGATGGCTCTTCTGGCGCGGGTAACTTTGAGACCCGCAGACCTGATTTCCTTGTTTTTATTCATCCTATAAAGAATGGTAAAGCCAATTGACCAAATAGCAAGTTAGTGGGTTATTTTATAAGGTTTTTTAATTTCATATACAATGAAACCAAATGTCCTCTTTATACTCTTCAAAAATGAACACTTACAAAGTTGTAAAGCCCATTATGGTATTTTTGACAAAACTGCATAGATTACTGTTTAACAAATTCGGCCTCAGATCACTAGGCAGTTTGCTAGGAAATCCCATTTGCATCATTACCACGGTGGGTAGAAAATCAGGAAATCCTATAGTCATCCCTTTGTTAACCATCCCGCATGAAGATAATTATATACTGGTTGCATCTCATGGAGGCGCACCAAATAACCCAGCATGGGTTTACAATCTAATTCATGAGCCAAGAATAAAAATGACAGTTAAATCAAAGACATACAATATGCTTGCGAAGAAATTATCCGATGAAGAAAAAGAAAATCTTTGGCCAGTAATTATCAAAGCAGGTCCTTTTTATGATGAGTACCAAAAAAAAATAACGAGAAATATACCTGTTTTTCTCTGCAGCAAAGAATGAATGAAGCGTGAGATCTTTATTTAAAAAATTTTTTGATCATGAAATATCTCGAAGGGATTTTGGGACAAAACTTCTAGCCTTGGGATTTAGTCAAATCGCAGTCAATAGCTTCCTGGGAGCGGCCGCTGAGGCACGTGAACCTTTGCCTGATATGGGTGTAAAAATGTCAGGTACGGGTGCAGATATTCTGGCTGCAACCTTGAGAGCTGCAGGGGTGGATTATATTTTTGGCACCAGTGCCACGGGCATGTCCCCATTTTTTGATGCCTTAACGGTGAACAACGATATGCAATTTATCTCCTCAATTGCAGAATCACAAGCAACATCCATGGCCCATGGTTACGAGCTTGTTACGGGAAAAACGGCAGTTCTTTTTATCCCGGGCGTTGCCATTCCAAGTGCAATGAATAACTTATACAACGCTTGGAAAGACCGTTCATCAATTGCAGTTTTATCCGATGGTTCCAGCTCTAATTTTGCCGGTCGTAACGGTTTTCAACAAATGGATGATTGGTTAGACCCGATGACTCAATTCACCAAATGGCAATGGCAGGTCAACAACGAACGTCAAATCAGTGAAATGTTGCGAAGAACCCTCAAGTTGGCAGAAACACCACCCGGAGGCCCTGTTTATTTACGTTTTCCAGGGTTTTTGTTGAGCAAACCCAACATTAGACAAACCATCTACCCTCAAAGTCGATTCAAAATTCCAATGGAGCTTTACCCCAAACCTGAATTGATTGAAGCAACTGCCAGGGCGTTGCTTGAAGCCAAAAAACCTTTGCTTTGTGTCGGGCATGAAGTCACTCGAGCCCGAGCCAATAAGGATGTGTTGGAGTTGGCGGAACTGTTGGGTATAAGGATGGCACAAGGGTATAGCGTTTTTGGCGACATTCCGTTTCGACATCCCTTGTTTGCAGGATTCTACGGATTGGGCATTCCCAGAGGATTGGCTAATACCGATGTTTTTCTAAATCTAGGAGCACCGATGCCAGACCCGACAATTTTCACAGCACCCGTCCCAAGCAAGGCCAAAGTGATACACGCAAGGATTGAATACGACGAGATTGCCAATACCTACCCAACAGACATCGCCATCGCAGCTGGAATGAAGGAAACCATCACTGCCATCATTGACAGTGTTCGGGCTTTAGCAACTGAAGACCAAATCAAAACACTTCGAGAAGAGAGGTTGCAAGAGAGTATTGAGATCAATGCAAAACATGAAGCCAGGAAACAGCAACAGGCAAAAGCAACTTGGAATTCAAGCCCAATTTCGTGGGAGCGAGCCTCATTTGAAATGGAAAAGTATCTTGACCCGCATGCAATCATTGTCTCAGAACTGGACACCAGAAAGCCTTTTGAATGGATGAACCTAGGCCCTGATGCAAAGTGGCTGATAGGAGGCACAACCGGTTTTGCCTTGGGTTGGGGCATCGGTGCATCCTTGGGCGTAAAAATAGGTGAGCCAAATCGACAAGTGGTTTGTTTGGTTGGAGATGGTGCCATGCTCTTTGGTCAAATTGAAGCACTATGGACAGCCGCTAGGTACGACATACCTGTGACTGTTATCGTTTTTAACAATTTGAGTTACGACGGTGAAAGAAATCGTATCTATCGAGGCTCACCCTTGGCAGCAAAAAAGGAAACGCGAGGGTTGTGGCGTGACATCAGTTGCTTTTTAGGCAATCCTGAGGTTGATTTTGTCGGTCTAGCTGATAGTTTTGAGATACAAGGGAAGCGAGCCAACAATCCTGAAGAATTTGTTGAGTCTTTACAAGCAGCAGCAAAAGTCACTGCCGATGGAAGGCCCTTTTTGATCGACTTGAGGGTGATGCAATTGGATACAAGTGGCAAACCCACGGAACAGACGTGGCATCCAGATATTTCCATCGCAGCGAAGAGAATGAAAAAAATCTAGACTCCTCATAAGTTGATTGGGGTTGGGTGTTTTGCTACCGGTCTTGATCTAAATCAACCCGTCTTTTTTACTGCCCTCCAAGACGAGTGTCTGCTCCAGCCAAACTTTATAATTTTCTGTTTTCACGTCATCAATTAAATGCCATTTACCCGCAATCTTTTCTCTATCAATTTCAACAACCAAATAGCCCCTATTTCTAAGATGAAGGAACTGCATACCCTCATTGAAATCAAGTTGCCTCTTCTCAAGTTCTATTTTATTAATCTTCACATCATCCCAGAACGAGGGCGAGGTAACACTTGTGGTGCCGAATTCGGCCCCTATCAATCTACCACTTGCAGTAACCAGATTGTGTGCCGATGAAAAATGCGTGTCACCAGAGAGGGTGATCAGCTTTTTTTTGTGTTCTGCAATCATGTCATACAATCTTGATCTTGCAACAGGGTATCCATCCCAGGCATCAAGGTTCTTTGTGAGCTCAGGTTTTATCGTTTGTTTTTGCATCGCCATATTCAATTCCTGAGAATCCCCCGATGATTCTTGTTCAATTAAATCCTTTGTTACAGACCACCTTTGTGGTGCCAGCATTACCTGTTGGCCAAGGACGGTCCAAGTTGCATTTGTTGTTTTCAATCGACGTTCCAACCACATTTCTTGATTGGCACCCAGGATCGATCTATTGGGCTCCAACAGGTCTTGGTGAAATTGTTTAGAGTCGAATTGTTTTGGAGTTTTATTCAAGATGTGTACGGGTTTTTGCTTTGTTTTCAATCCTGTGTAATTGCTGTATGACAATTGCTGATCGCGGCCAATCAGTCGTGTATCTAGCATATGCAAATCAACAAGATCGCCTATCTGGAAAGAACGGTGGATAAAACTGTTGTCTGATGCCGGTTCCCGGATCGGCATCCACTCAAAATACGCTTTGATTGCATTTTTTTTTCGATTTTCAAAGGTGCCTTCTGAACCATCGGTTGAATGATTCACTGCACCCAATCTCCATGCATCGTTACTGATTTCGTGGTCATCCCAGATAGAGATCAATGGGTGTCTTGCCAACATTGCCTGAGAATCGGGGTCACTTTTATGCTGTGCGTAGCGCTGGCGATAATCTTCAAGACTGTTTAGCTCGTATCTCGGGACGACTTCTCTGTTCAGTGCCTTTGCATCCTCGTCCCCAAAGACGCCCATGCCAAATTCATAAATGTAATCTCCCAGATGAAGCACAAGGTCGATGTCGTCCCTGTTTGCAATTTCTTTATAAACGTGAAAAAAACCCGCGGTGTACTTTGAGCAAGACATGACAGCAAGTTTAATCTTGTTGACTCGTTGATCGGGCAAGGTATGAGTTCTCCCAGTCTCTGAGCTGTGATTCCCAGTGAGAAATCGGTAGAAATAAGTTGTTCCAGGAGTTTCACCATCCGGCAGTATCGCATTTACTTTGACACAATAATCTCGCTGCTTGTCGGTCACAGTTTCACCTTCGCTAACAACAGGATTGAAGTTTGGGTTGTGGCTCATTTGCCATTTAATCTTAATTGGCAAATCAGTTTCTGGTGTTACACGTGTCCACAGAATGATCTGATTGTGTAACGGATCACCACTGGCTAGCCCATGCCTAAAGGATCCACGGGAGTTTTTTGCAGTTGCAATAATGTGGGGGCTAAAGGTGGCAAAGCCAAGACCGTACCCCGTATTTTTTATAAACTTTCTTCGATCCATGTTAGTTTCTTCACTTTTTCTGGGCTATGAAAACTTAAAATTTTGTGTGATTTTTAGATAGCATCTGCTCATGTATGCAATTTATTTTGTAATAATTAAATAATAGTTTACTATCTTAGTTGGCGATTTAATTGCCAAAATTGAAACAGTTTTTTAATTAAAAATTACTAATATAATTACTAATATAAAGAGGGACTTTAAAATGTCTAGCAAGATCTATACTTCCGTATTGGCGGCACTCTTACTTTTTTCAACATCTTCCGTTTTTGCTGAGGTAGAAACTACTTCCTCAGTCAGAGGTGTTGTAAACGTACCAGGGGCAGTCGTATCAGCAACTCACACACCTACCGGATCTACCAAGTCAAAATCAGTCAGCGCTGAAGGCGAATTTTACTTGTCTGATCTGCTAATCGGTGGACCTTATGACATTTCCGTTTCAGCACCGGGCTATAATACGCAATCGCTAGGAGGGGTATTTCTGGTTTTAAACAAAACCACCGATATTACTGTTACCTTGGTCTCGAGCGATATTGAGGAAATCACCGTGACTGCAACGGCATCGGAGGGCTCGATCAGAATGGGAACAGGCACGTTCTTTGATCGAGATGCAATAGACGGAATTCCGACCGTCAATCGATCAATAGCAGATATTGCAAAAATGGATCCGAGGGTTTCTATCAATACAGGTTCCAGTAGGTATTCTGAAATCTCAGTGATGGGCGCCAACAATAGATTTAACGATTTCACCATTGATGGTGTCAGTTATAACGATCCCTTTGGGTTGAATGCCAATGGTTTTGGCAGCATGAGAAACCCAATTGGCATGGAATTTATTGACCAGATTTCAGTTGATATAACGCCTTTTGACGTCTCTCGAGGCAACACAACAGGGGGTTCCATTGCTTCGGTGACCAAATCAGGAACCAATGAGTTTCACGGAAGTATTGGCTTTATCGAACGCGATGAAGACAACATCGGTGATAGCCCTGATGGCAGTGAGTTCCCAAGTTTCAGCGAAGAGACCACATACTTCACTCTCGGTGGACCAATCATCAAAGACAGGTTGTTTTTCTTTATCGGCTACGAGGATTTTGAAGCCGCTAGCCCAGCTCTTTATGGGACTGTTGACAGCAACGCTCCTATCAAAGCAGACACTTTGACCACGGCGATGGCAGAAGAGATCAAAAGTATAGCCATGAACCGCTACGGTTATGACGCTGGTGAAATCTCCAACTTTGCCCTGCCTGAAACCAGTGAGAAAATGATAGTTAAACTGAATGCCAACATCAATGACGACCACAGGGCAGTGCTTTTGTATCAAAAAGACGAAGACCTGTATCCAAGAAAATACAATCGAGGCCAGACCGTATTCAGCAACAATTGGTACCTAAAACCCCCTGTAATCGATCGTACTTCATTCACTCTTTACAGCGACTGGACGGATCAATTGTCAACCAAGGTCAGGTATTCCAGTTATGAGTTGAAAGAGGACGACCATTCAGTCGGAGACCCATATTTTCCAGAATCTGCGATCAGTGTCGGAGGTGATACGGTTTATCTTGGCGGTGATCGCTACAGAGGCGCCAATTTCATCAATATTAAATCCGACTATATCAGCTTCAAAGCAACCTACGACCTAGGCAACCATGTGATCACTGGCGGTATTGATCTTGAAGATACCTCGGTTTATAACCTGTTCATTGCTCGGTACAACGGGGAGGTAAGATTCAGCAGTATTGCTGATTTTGAAGCCGGAACCTACAACTACGTAAGATTCCACGTACCACAAACCGGTATCAGCGACGTCGACAGTGTGGCCGCGATGTTTGATATTGAGAAAACCGCCATATTCCTTCAGGATAAAATTTATTTGGGCGATGTGGTTCTCAGTGTCGGAGTCCGATACGATGACGTGAAAACGCCGGACAAGCCAATGTTAAATCCAAAGTTCTTGGACACTTACGGCTATCCGAACAACGAAGCCTTTGATTACGATTCCATTCAACCCAGATTTGGGTTCAATTGGGATGCAACCGAGACCTTGTTTGGGGACAGGGATAGAATTGCAAGTGCCACCCTTAGAGGTGGGTACGGCTTGTTTTCCGGCAGGATTCCCAATGTTTGGTATTCAAATGCCTACACACGATCCGGTGGTCTGAGTGATTACGTCAGAGTCTATGGCTGGGATGCCGGATTGCCATCGTTCAGAGGTGGTGGAACTGTCGGCCCGATGCCTGCAGGCGATCCTTCATTTTTCTGGATGGGCCCAGGAAGCAACTACACTATTCCATCAAGCCCTTATTTTAATGATGCCCAGGGCACCGACCCCAATTTTGAAGCACCCGCCAGCTGGAGGATGAACCTCGCCCTTGATCTGGTTACAGCCAAAGGTTACGAGTTGACGTTGGAGTATAACCACGACGATGTCGATCAGGCTGTGTTCTATGAAGATGCTGGATTGACTCCTACAGGATACCTGGCTGATGGCAGAGGCACATACAGTGGCCACGGCGATTACATCATGACCAACACAGACAAAGGTGGAGCTGAGGCCTTAAGCTTTACCGTTAGAAAATCCTTTGACAAAGGCGTCAGCCTTTTTGGTGCGTATTCACATGTGACTGCCAAGGATGTGTACCCATTGACCTCGTCACAAGCGGAGTCGTCATACGGTTACACGCAAAGATGGGATGGTGAGAATTTGGATGCTGCACCATCGTCATTCATGGCTAAAAACAAGTTGATTCTGGGCTTGGAGTACAGAGCCCAGTTGTGGGGAGACAACGAAACCAGAGTTTCTGCAATCTACATCAGGAAAGACGGCGAACCATACAGCATTGCTTTTGACGAACCCGGATACAACAGTGTCACCGGCAATTCAAAATTCTACGCTGATTATTCCTTGGCTTATGTTCCAAGCGGACCTGATGATAATAAGGTAGTATTTGCCAGTTCCTCAGTCGCTACCGACGTGATGGCACACATCAACAGCACCGCGTTGGCCAATTACAAGGGCACCTACGCTCCAAGGAATGCTTTTACGAATCCTAGTTACGACAGACTGGATGTTCGTATTACCCAAGAAATTCCGGCATTTCGTGACCATAAATTCATCTTCTACCTTGATCTTTTAAACGTTTTGAACATGTTGGACGATGAAGATGGCCGAGTCTTTGAATACGGCTACAACAACAGTCGTCAGATTATTGTCAGCGGCGTCGACGGCGATGGTAAATTCCTCATTTCTGGTGTGGATGATGACGATAATTTGTATCTTCAAGATGGCGACGGTCAATCAAGATGGCAAGTGCAAATGGGATTGAAATATCGATTCTAAAGACTGTCTTCTTGACTTGAAAAAAAAGCCGCCCGTTTTAACAGGCGGCTTTTTTTATCAACCAAAATTTCTCAAACCAATGTAAAATATTGGCCCATGTTAGAAGTGGATCCCAAAAAACTAAATCTCATGGCTTTAGTTGCAATGCCACTGGTAGCTGTTATCAGTTCCAGTATTGCTATTGAGGTGGATATAAAAGCCACTGCCACAATCTTCGCCATCAATCTGTTACCGATGTTAATCAGTTCAGGAATTGGTGGTTTATTGCTGAAAAAAGCAAAGACCAATGCTGCTGCCATTGCTTCTATTGCAAGCCCTGTTTTAATGTCTTTTTCAGCCAGTGCTTGGTATTTAATACGGGTACTTTCTCCTTCCGTCAATGCCCCGGGAATCGAGCATTTGCGCTTACCTTGGATGATTTTCATCGGAGCGGTGGTTTTTGGTATTTTAAGTGTTCCCGTTGTCTTCAGATTAAATCGGGGACGCCAATAACTGGCCGAAGGTATTAATAGATTTTCGTTATTAATCGCAGCTGTGGTTATCTGAGCAAGAAGTATTGTATAATTCTTCGCCTTATTTAAATGTTAAAGCGAAAGTGGCGGAATTGGTAGACGCGCTGGATTTAGGATCCAGTGGGGCAACCCGTGAGAGTTCGAGTCTCTCCTTTCGCACCACAAAAAACTGGTACAGCAATGAATGATTTAAACATTACCGTTACTGAAAAGCGTGGGCTGAAAAAGGAAATACGAATTTCGGTGCCTTTGTCTGCCATCGAAGATCAAAAAACCCGTCGTTTTACCCAAATAGCAAAAACTGCAAAGTTACCTGGATTCAGGCCCGGTAAAGTACCCGATAAAATCATTCATCAAAAATACGGCGATAAGGTGATCCAGGAAGTATTGAGTGATCTTCTAGACAGCACTTATATTGAATCCATCCGAGAGAAAAATTTAAAGCCAGCCGGTCCACCTGAAGTCAAGATTGATGAATTCGTTGACGGCCAAGACTTTGCTTACACTGCGACTATTGAAGTTTATCCAGAATTTAAACTTAATGGTCTGGAAAAGATCAGTGTTGAAAAACCAAAGGTTGAGATAGCCCAAAAGGACATCAATGCTATGATTGAGAATCTCCAGAAACAACGAGGAACATGGAATCCAGTCGAGAGACCGTCCGAAAAAGATGATCAGTTGCTGGTTGATTTTGAAGGAAAAATTGATGGTAAAGTTTTTGAAGGGGGTGTCGCAAAAGATTTTGTCATGACTCTTGGCAATGGGCAGATGCTTCCTGAATTTGATGAAGCATTACTCAATGCGACAGTTAATCAAGACAAAGAGATCAAATTAACTTTTCCAGGCAATTACCACCAAGAGGAATTGGCCAATAAAAAAGCCGTGTTTTCAGTTTCTGTAAAAGAAATTAAAGAATTAAAGATGGCAGAAATCGATGAAAAATTTGTTCGCTCGTTTGGCGTTGAGAGTGGTGATGCAAAAGACCTTATTGATGAAGTAAAAACGAGCATGGAGAAAGAGCTAAAAGCTAAAATTAACGACGAAATTAGACAAAATCTTATGGTCTATTTACGAGAAAAAAATTCAATTGAAATACCTGAGGTCATGGTCCATCAAGAAGCACATGCACTACAGAAAGATTGGATGAGCCAGGCCGGAATTGAGAAAGTAGAGGAAGCACCAGAGTTAAAGAATTTTGAAAAAATAGCCAAGGAAAGGGTACAACTGGGCCTTTTAGTTAATGAATTGGTCCGGGTCCAGGAAATAAAAGTCGATCAAGATCGAGTGAAAACCAAATTAGAAGAAGTCACGAATAGGTACCCAAAACCTGAAGAAATACGTAAAATGTACGAGCAAACGCCTCAATTAATGGATCAAATAAGATCGGCGGTTATCGAGGACCTGGTCATTGATTGGTTGATTGAGCGAACCGAGTTTCAGAACAAGGAAGTGGAATTTAAAGAATTAATGAATCGGAGTTGAATTGACGCAATTGAATGAAGAGCTAAATCTAGTCCCCATGGTCATTGAACAGACCCCAAGGGGAGAGCGAGCTTTTGATATTTATTCAAGACTGCTCAAGGATAATATTATCTTTGCTGTTGGCTCTATTGAAGATCACATGGCAAATCTTATTATTGCGCAAATGCTCTTCTTGGAAAGCGAAAATCCAAGCAAAGACGTTTCTTTGTATATTAACTCCCCCGGTGGCAGCATTACCTCTGGATTGTCTATTTACGATACCATGCAATTTATTAAACCAGACGTCAGCACCATTTGTGTAGGTCAAGCCGCGAGTATGGGAGCAATTTTGTTGGCTGGTGGTACCAAAGGTAAAAGATATTCCTTACCCAATTCTAGGATAATGATTCATCAACCAATTTCAGGTTTTCAAGGGCAAGCTTCGGATATTGATATTCAAGCGAAAGAGATTTTAAAACTCAGACAACGTTTGAATGAAATTTTGTCCACTCACACAGGTAAAACAGATCAGCAGATAGCATCAGATACAGATCGTGATAATTTTATGAAAGCTTCAGAAGCGCTTGAATATGGGTTGATAGACATTGTTCTTAGCAATCGAAACCAACTCGGGAAGTGAGACAAAAAAGCAAGTGATATGAGTAATAAAACTAAAGACAGTAATAAAGATAGCAAAATTTTGTATTGTTCATTTTGTGGGAAGGGCCAAAATGAAGTTCGCAAGTTAATTGCAGGCCCTTCGGTTTTTATTTGTGAGGAATGCGTTGATTTGTGCAACAACATCATCGATGAGGAACTGAATGATGGATCACCTGACCAAAAATTAAATCTTTACACACCCAAAGAAATTAAATCCATGCTTGATGATTATGTAATCGATCAAGATGAGGCTAAAAAAATACTTTCAGTTGCAGTGTATAACCACTACAAACGACTCAATGACAAATCCAGTGCTCAAGATCGAGACAGTGTAGAGATAGGAAAAAGCAATATTTTATTGGTTGGTCCAACCGGTTGTGGAAAAACATTATTGGCCCAAACACTGGCAAACATACTAAATGTTCCATTCGCAATAGCTGATGCCACCACACTTACCGAGGCTGGCTATGTTGGAGAAGATGTAGAGAATATCATCCAAAAGCTCCTTCAAAATTCAGAATACGATATCGAGAAGGCCGAGACTGGCATCATTTATATTGATGAAATTGATAAGATTGCAAGAAAAACAGAGAACCCATCAATTACTAGAGATGTTTCCGGCGAAGGGGTCCAGCAAGCATTGCTTAAACTTATTGAAGGCACCATTGCTTCGGTGCCTCCACAAGGGGGTAGAAAGCATCCGCAACAAGAATTTTTACAAGTAGATACGTCTAATATTTTGTTCATATGTGGCGGTGCTTTTGCAGGTTTAGATAGGATTGTACAAAACAGAACAGATCATTCAGGGATTGGTTTTATTGCTGAAGTTAGGGCGTTATCAGAGACTAAAAATATTGGGGAAATTTTTAAAGATATAGAACCTGAAGATCTCATTCAATACGGTCTTATTCCTGAATTTGTGGGCAGAATGCCAGTAGTGGCATCGCTAAGTGAGCTGAATCAACAGGCGCTGGTTAGGATTCTAATTGAGCCCAGAAACGCCTTGACCAAACAATATCAGAAACTTTTTGCAATGGAAGATTGCGAATTGGAATTTCTCCCAGAAGCTCTGCAAAAAATTGCAAAATTGGCGATGCAGAGAAAAACTGGAGCAAGGGGCTTGAGAACAATAATGGAAGACATCTTATTGGATACGATGTATGAAATGCCTTCCGACCTAATCCATGAAAAAACAAAAAAAATAACTGTAACTCAAAAATTTGTAGAAAATAAATCCAGGCCTTTTCTTGTTTTTTCAACGGAAAACGATGAATCAAGTGCTGAAACAGCAGAATCAGAAAACACAGCATTGCTAGCAAGTTCTGAGTAAACAAATCTTACTGAGATTCTTTTCTTGTTGAAAATACTATTTTTGACCCTATAAGTTATTTATGCTTAATTATTGAAGGTGTTTCTATGCTGAGTAAAGAAGAAAAAATTTCTCTTGATATTATTCTAGACAAACCTCTGATGCCGTTGAGGGATGTGGTGGTCTACCCACACATGGTGATTCCATTGTTTGTGGGCAGGGAGAAATCTAAAATGGCTCTTGAACAAGCTATGGCAGAAGAAAAGAAGATATTGCTGTCCTGTCAAAAAAAATCTGACATAGATAATCCTGGCATTAGCGATATAAATACAGTTGGTACTTTAGCAAACATACTTCAACTAGTTACCTTGCCCGATGGCACCGTTAAACTGCTCGTCGAGGGAGAATCACGGGTTGATCTTTTAGAAATAAGATCCGATGATTATTTTACTGCTGATTACTGTGTTCTTGCAGAAACCTACAATAAGGAAGACAAAGAAATTCAGGCACTCAGAAGAACCCTGATCTCACAGGTAGAAGATTACGTCAGAATTACCAAAAAAGTTCCCGCTGAAGTGGTAACAACATTGGCCAGTATTAAAGAGCCGGGAAGACTGGTGGATACGATTGTGGCTCATATGTCATTGCAATTGTTGGAAAAGCAAAAAGTTTTGGAATTGCTGGATATCAAGGAACGATTGGAAAATGTGATTGGCTTGATTGGCATTGAGATCGATATGATGGAAGTGGAGCAGAAAGTTCGAGGTCGGGTCAAAGATCAAATGGAAAAGAGCCAGAAGGAATATTATCTGAATGAGCAAATGAAGGCCATTCAGAAAGAATTGGGTGACATGGACAATGTTGCCAATGAATTTGAAGAATTAGAAGAGAAGATTAAAAAATCGGGTATGCCTGATGATGTCTCCAAAAAAGCCAATGCAGAACTAAAAAAACTGCAAATGATGTCGCCCATGTCTGCTGAGGCAACGGTGGTTAGGAATTATCTAGATGCTCTGGTTGATGCACCCTGGAAAAATAAAACAAAAGCTAAAATTAAGCTGGACAAGGCAGAGAAAATATTAAATGAAGACCATTATGGTTTGAAAAGAGTTAAAGAGAGGATCACAGAGTATCTGGCGGTTCAGCAGAGAACCAAAAAACTTAAAGGGCCAATACTCTGCTTGGTTGGACCACCGGGAGTAGGTAAAACATCCTTGGGGGCAAGCATCGCTCGAGCAACGGGCCGAAAATTCATAAGAATGTCTCTCGGTGGTGTTCGCGATGTAGGGGCCATGCCTGGAAAAATCATTCAGAAACTCACCAAAGCAGGCGTCAGGAATCCACTTTTTCTCTTTGATGAAGTCGATAAGATGTCTATGGATTTCAGAGGCGACCCATCTTCGGCACTGTTGGAAGTGCTCGATCCTGAGGTCAATTCAACGTTTAACGATCATTATCTCGAAGTTGATTTTGATTTGTCCGATGTAATGTTTGTTTGCACAGCAAACACTCTCAATATACCCCCACCACTTTTGGATAGAATGGAGGTTATAAGAATCGAAGGTTATACCGAGGACGAGAAATTAAACATTGCTGACCAATATCTTGTCAAGAAGCAAATTAAGGCAAATGGGCTTAAAAAGGGTGAAATCAAAATTACAAAAAGCGCAATCCTCGCAATTATAAGGCATTATACGCGAGAAGCAGGGGTCAGAAATTTAGAGCGGGAAATTGCAAAAATTTCTAGAAAAGTGGTTAAGTCATTGGTTCTTAAGGCAGAGAAAAAGACCAGACACATTCGCCCTTCAGGCTTGGATAAATATCTAGGTGTTAGAAAGTTTAAATACGGAATTGCAGAAAAAGAAAATCAAGTTGGCCAAGTAACAGGTTTGGCTTGGACTCAGGCTGGTGGGGAGCTGCTGACCATAGAAGCCACGGCGATACCGGGTAAAGGCAAGCTAATTAATACTGGACAATTGGGTGATGTCATGAAGGAATCCATTCAGGCCGCAAGTACAATTGTCCGAAGTAGAGCCAAAAGTCTTGGAATTGATGAAGAGTTTCATCAAAAACATGATCTCCACGTTCACGTCCCAGAAGGTGCTACGCCTAAGGATGGGCCCAGTGCAGGGGTAGGTATGACTACAGCTTTGGTTTCAGCTTTGACCAAAATTCCTGTTAAGGCAAATGTTGCCATGACCGGTGAAATTACCTTAAGAGGTGAGGTCCTACCTATAGGGGGTTTGAAGGAGAAGCTACTGGCAGCTCACCGTGGAGGCATTGCTACTGTTATTATTCCCGAGGAGAATTCTAAAGATTTGGTTGAAATACCTAAAAACATTAAAGAAAAACTCAACATCATTCCGGTTAAATGGATCGATCAGGTTTTGGAAATTGCTTTGGAGAAAATGCCTAAAATGACTCCAAAAGAACCAGAGACTAGTACTGTCAAAACTCCACCTGTTTCGGAAAAAGCTCCACTGGAAACAAATTTACCCCACTAAGTAACTAAAAAATATTTGAAAGCCTTTATTGACAAGGCTTTCAAAGGCTTATATAACTTGTATGTCTATACTCTAGTAAAGTAAGACAAGGGGATTTGTTGATATGTTCAGAATATCGATGAATTAAGAAATAAAACTTATATCTAAAAAGGATAAACATCATGAATAAAGGTGATCTTATTAGTGCAGTGGCAGCTGGTACAGGACTTTCAAAAGCAGATGCGGGAAGAGCAATCGATGCAACAACTTCCGCTATAGCTGGAGAATTGTCCGGTGGTGGCTCAGTCTCCCTGGTGGGTTTCGGGACATTTTCAGTAAGCCATAGGGCTGCAAGAATGGGACGTAATCCAGCTACAGGTGCAAGCATTCACATTAATGCAAGTAATGTGCCCAAGTTTAAAGCTGGAAAAGCTCTAAAAGAAGCTTGTAATTAAGCTGTAATACAAAAAAGATTGTGTCCGTTAAAACGGACACGGTCTTTTTTTCTTTTTACTACTCTGATCTATTTGGGGTGTTTAACTCAGTTGGTAAAGTCTTGCCTTTGATCATTGCTACCCCAACTCTGAGCTCCAAAACAAAACAGTATCGTTCAGCGTGGCATCGTAATCATCGAGAATCAGAAAATCAGCTACCAAATCCACAGTTACCATTGAATGTTCTAGGGGTTGTTGAACCAAGTCAATCGGATCATCGCCATCTATTATTGTTTTATATTTTCATCAATCCCAAAAACCGAATGGGTTAAAAACCATAAAACACTAATGCGCCCACGATTAAGACGATCCAAATGGACCAAATGAGCCATGCTGATAGAGCCAAGGAAACAGCCACACAACAACCCACTATAAAAAGAATGAGAATAATAAGTTCCACCATGTCTTTAATATACCTTGTTCATCTCACTTGTCACGCCAAATTCCTAGTTGCTGTAATCTTCGTTTTTTCCATTGTTTTCTTATTTTTTCATCTACAGGAGTATAAGGAATTACAACATCCTTATACATTACTCTGAGCTTATCGATGCACTCTCTACAATATCCAGATTTATGTATTTCTTCGATTGCAAATGATTTTTTACAATACATACACTCTATATCTTTTATGGCTACCATGACTTCAATCCCTCATTCATTAAGGATACTCTCTTAAATGTATTTTTAGAAAGATATACTCACTTCTTTATGGACGAAGAAATAACAGAATACGCAGATAATTACATAAATATTGATGTTACTTTTGATGTTACATTAGTGAAACAGGCTAACAGATGATGTATCATCGCCTGGTGAAAACGTTGTTGAATTCGTTGCAGATAAAATATTTAGAAACTTATAGAGAACGGACACGGGTGCTTAGCTCAGCTGGTAGAGCGTCGCCCTTACAAGGCGAAAGTCGGCGGTTCGATCCCGTCAGCACCCACCATTCTCCTAAAGAAATCCCCCAAAAAATTCAATTCAAAGTATAATTGCCTAGGATTCTGAGGCTTCAAAAAGTAGTGGGGAGTGGTAGTTCAGTTGGTTTAGAATACCGGCCTGTCACGCCGGGGGTCGCGGGTTCGAGTCCCGTCCACTCCGCCACTTAGTTGGAGGATAACTTAAAAAAATATGCTAGAAACCATTAGAGAAAAATTTACTGGATGGATTGCAGGTTTGATCATTGGAGCAATCTCAATCGCATTGGTGATCAGTTTTGGCAACATGAACCAGACGCCTATTGAACAAGACGTCGTTATTACCGTCAACGATAGGGAGATTACCCTGATTGACTATCGGGAAGAATACACCAATCAGTTGTTGCAATTTCAGGAAGTTTTTGGCGATGAAATTCCCAAATCTCTCGAATTCACCATCCAAGAATCTGCAACTGAAAATCTGATCATGAAAACATTGTTGAACGATTACGTGGATGCTCAGGGCTATCGGGTGAGCCCTGAATATGTTGCTGAGTTAATTACCACTAATCCCAATTTTCAGCTCGGTGTGGGGTTCAATCGCGAGAATTATCAGGCAATCTTGTCCAGCCAAGGGGTCAGCCAGTCTCAATATGAAAACGATCTGAGGATCGAATTGCAAATCAATCAATTAAGACGAGGATTGATTGAGTCGTCATTTATTACGCCCTCCGAATTCAGGCAGTTTGTGGAGTTGCAGATGGAAGAAAGAGACGGCCAGTACCTGTTGATTCCCAGCAGCAAGTTTGCCGATCAGGTCAGTTTGGACAAAGAGGCAGTCAGTGCTTTCTACACGGAAAATATAAATTCGTTTATGACCGAGGAAGAAATCGATGTTGAATTTCTCTCCATTGACATTGAAGACATTGCTCAGTCCATCGAATTCTCAACCTTGGATGTGGAGCAATACTACAAAGAAAATCTCGATCGATTTAGGTCAAACGAGGAACGAAAATCAAGCCACATACTGATCTCGTTTGACGATGAAGTGATCGAAGATGCGGCTCTAGAGCAAAGCAAAGACATTCTACTGAGAATCAAAGACGGCGAGTCGTTTGAAGAATTGGCAGAGGAATTTTCCGACGACGGTGGCTCGGCTGAAAATGGAGGCGATTTGGGTTGGGCAGAGCCTGGTTTGTTTGTGTCTGAGTTTGATCAGGTGTTGTTTGCGCTTGAGATCGGCGAGCTTTCTGATCCGGTGAAAACCCAGTTCGGCTATCACATTATTAGACTGGACGATGTGAAAGAAGGAAGAAGCAAAGAGTTTGCAGAAATTGAAGAGGAGTTAACCGACGAGTATTCACGGTTACTGGCGGAAGACCGTCTTTACGATCTAGCTGAACAACTGGATGATTTGGCATTGCAGGCATACAACGAATTAGATACCGTTGCTGATCAATTGGCCTTGGAATTGAATCACATCTCAGCGATTACAAGAGAGGGCTCTTCGTTTTTAAATCAACAGCCTGAACTGATCGATATATTGTTCAGCCCATCTTCCATTGAACAGTCTGAGAACACACCCGTGTATGAATTTAACAATTCAATTGTTGTGGCAAGAGTCGTTAATCATCGATTGCCTGAGACGAAGAGCTTCAGTGAGGTTGAGGATGAGATAGCAAATCTTTTGACAGCACAAAACTCAATTGAGATTGCAAATGAGACAGCTGCACAAATGTTGGGGTTACTTTCATCAGGGAAAACAATGACAGAATTGTCGGATCTGTACCAGCTTGAATTGAAAGAATTCAATGAACTCAAGCGAAATGATGATGCTTTACCCGGAGCGGTAATGGATGTGGTTTTTGCAACATTAAAAAACAAGATTGGTAGCAATCATTACAGTACCGTTGCCACGGGCGAAGACGTTTATGTGTTTGAGGTACTCCGACTCAATTCAGGCAGGTTGGATAACTACAACGACCAAGAACGGGATTCAGGAAAAATTGCACTGGCCGAACAATTGGGCACATATGAGATGGCTTCGTTTGCAAAGGAATTGAGGGAAAATGCTGAAGTCGAGATCAACCCAAATCTCTTCAGCGATGCTTACGATTTATAAAGTCTTTTCTAGGAGATGGCCTCAATCGACTTCAAAAGTCATTCCTAGATTGTGGTAACCCCCGTCTACATAGAGTATTTCTCCGGTAATCCCAGCAGCCAAGTCAGAGCATAAAAAGGCCGCGGCATTGCCGACGTTTTCAATGGTGATGTTGCGTTGCAATGGAGACATCAACTCAACATGCTTTAATAAATCCCTGATTCCACCTATACCTGCAGCTGCCAGTGTTTTGATTGGCCCTGCAGAAATTGCGTTGACTCGAATCGCATCCGATCCTAAATCAGCAGCTAGGAATCGAACATTAGCTTCCAGACTGGCCTTGGCAGGTCCCATGACGTTGTAATTTGGCACTGATTTTACCGCGCCCAGGTAACTCAGGGTCAGCAGTGCCCCGTTGGCATTCAGCATGGGTCGGGCTGCTTTTGCAAGGGCTGCAAAACTGTAACTGCTGATTTCGTGAGCCAATTTAAACCCGTCTCTGGTAACAGAATCAATGTAAGTGCCTTTGAATTCTTCAGTGGGGGCAAAAGCAATTGAGTGCACTAAGATATCCAGATCCTGCCAATGACTGTTAAGCACCCTAAAGGCTTGGTCAATCTGTTCATCCTCAGCAACATCAAGTTGAATACAAATTTCAGAATCCAGGCTTTTTGCTATTTTCTCCACTCTGGGTTGTAATTTTTCATTCTGATACGTAAACGCGAGCTCGGCTCCTTCACGAGCCATACACTGAGCGATGCCATAAGCGATTGACCTGTTGCTTGCTACACCGGTAATTAACGCTTTCTTTTCTGCAAGAAATCCCACTTTACACTCCAAGTTTTGATTCCATTCTGCCCCATCAGTCGAATTGCAACCTGTTATATTTTACATCAAAATCATCTATCCTATTAGGTAAAAGTTACAGGGATTATTTTGCATGCAACCTCTTTGGTTATTGGACTCCATTGGTTCTCGATTGATTAGAGACGAGCAACAAGCCTTCTCAGACTTATCGATTTCAAGCTTTGGGAATTATTTTCTTCAACTCGGTATTTGGGGCCACAGCAATACTTTTACTGACAACACGCCGATTAAAAATCGTTTTCTGATTACAGCACATTCATTCGGAGAAGTAGCTTTGGTAGCAGATTTAGACCGTCTACCGTTGCAAGATCAAACCATAGATGTGGTTTTCTTACCCCACACCTTAGAACAGTGTGACAATCACCTAGAGATTCTGAGCTCATGCGTGAATACAATAAACGAAAGTGGGTCACTGATTGCACTGGGTTTTAATCCAGCAAGTCTATGGGGGGCCAGGCACTTGTTTTCAGGAAAAAATTTTTTACCTGGCATTCAACGTTTAATTTCTCCAAATCAGTATACTCACTGGCTTGTTCACCTGGGATTTAGGGTGGAGAAAATCCATTATTTTCATGCGATAATACCATTGAGAAAAAGACATGAATTGCCTTTAACGTATAAGATACTCAATCCATTTTTATGTGCTTGTTATATGATTGTTGCTAGGAAAGAAATTATCCCATTGACCTTGGAAAATCAATTTATTAAAGGCAAAAAACAAACCGGCTCTTTGGCCGACTCGATGGGTAGAGCAACGGTATGAATGAGGTTGATATTTTTACCGACGGTGCCTGCCGGCCTAACCCAGGACCTGGAGGTTGGGGGGTCATCCTAAAAAGTGAGTCAGCAACCAAGGAGTTGTATGGGGGAGAGATACACACAACCAACAACCAAATGGAGCTTTTAGCAGCCATCAAAGCCCTGCAAAGCTTAAAACGCCCGTGTAGAGTTAACCTTTATACCGACTCTAAGTATGTCAAGCAGGGTATTACCGAGTGGATTATCAAGTGGAAAAGCAACGGATTTAGAAATGCCAAAAAAAAACCGGTGTTAAATTCTGATTTATGGAAGCAACTTGATCAGTTGGCTGCTATGCACGAAGTTGAATGGCATTGGATTAAAGGGCACTCGGGACACCGGGAGAATGAACGTGCTGATGCATTGGCCAATAAAGGTGTTGATGAAATAATTGTAAAGCGATGAGACAGATAATACTTGATACAGAGACAACAGGATTGTCTCCTGAGGCGGGACATAGAATCATTGAAATCGGTGCAATTGAGATTGTCGATAGAAAAATCACCGACAACAATTTTCAAACCTACCTCAACCCAAAACGAAACATTGATCCCGGATCCATCCACGTTCATGGCATTACCGATGAATTTGTAGCCGATAAACCTGAATTTCAAGAAATAATGCAGGAATTCTTAGACTTCATCAAAGGCGCAGTCTTGGTCATGCACAATGCGCCCTTTGATACCGCTTTTATTAATCATGAATTAGTCTTGGCTGGGCATAACAAGGAATTGCATGAGATATGTGAGATTAAAGATACCTTGCCAATGGCCCGCAAGATTCATCCAGGAAAACGAAACAGTCTGGATGCACTCTGTTCCAGATACGGTGTGGACAAATCCAACAGGGATCTTCACGGAGCATTGATAGATGCAAAATTGTTGGCACAGGTGTTTTTATTAATGACAGGTGGCCAGGTTGGGTTTTTCAACCTTGACCAAACATTCAGTGAATATCAAACAAGTTACACTTCGGTTTTTGACATCAACACAAGAAAAATCATAACCGTTGAACCGAGTATTGAAGAATTGAAGGACCACGAAGAATATTTTAAAAAATTGAAGAAAAAATCAGATGTCACCATCCATTAGTAACTGATCTGTTTCTTCTGAAAATATGTGATTTCTCTTTAATCTTTTTGTATTAGAATGGTTTCTGTAATCAAACCGAGGTATTTATGGATCCCACACACCTGATTGAAATGAACCAAGGCATGTTGGTTTCTGGCATCATTCTGGCTTTGAGTTTTATCGGTATTTTTACCGAAACAATTCATGGGTTTTCTCGTGTCAAAGTTGCAATGCTTGGTGCACTGGTGATGCTAGTGGTTGGACAATCTTATGGTTTTTACAGCTCTGAAAAAGCTTTCGAGGCAGTGGATTGGAACGTCGTGTTTTTATTGGCAGCAATGATGGCAATTGTTGCCATGATGATTAAAACAGGAGGTTTTGAGGTTCTAGCCTTTAGAATAGGTAAATTTGCGAGGGGTAGACAATTTCTGTTACTGGCAATGCTTGGCACAGCCGTTACGGTCATTTCACTTCTCTTAGACAACGTCACGACGGTTGTAATCTTTGGACCCTTAATCGTTTTGATTTGTCAAAAAATGAAAGTCAATGCCATACCATATTTAATGGCAGCGGCATTGCTGTCTGACACAGGAGGCGTAGCCACTCTTGTTGGCGATCCTCCGAATTTGATGATCGGTTCAGCTGCTAACATTGCTTTTACTCCATTTGTGCAAAAAATGGGCCTAATTGTTTTGATAGCTTGGTTGGGAACGTTATTTTTTCTTAGGCTGCTATTCAAATCTGATCTTGATAAAAAAGCAGAAGGTACCTTTACCGATGTTATCCCATACAAAGATAAAAGTTTATGGAATAAGTCACTCATGGTCTTAGCTTTGATGGTAGTGCTTTTCATTATCCATAACCAAATACATTGGGAGCCATGGATGGTGGCAGTAGTCGGTCTGATCATTTTGGGCTTGCTAGCGAAGAATCTTCAACTCGAAGAAGTAATGCACGAAGTTGAAATCCCACTTCTGATGTTTTTTATTGCTTTGTTTATGATTGTTGGAGGCGTTGAAAACAGTCAATTTCTCCAGTATATTGGCCAATTTATCATCCCTTTTGTCAAAGAAGACTTTTTGACAGCTTGTATTGCCTTGATGTGGATTGCAGCCATAATGTCTGCAGCCATTGACAACATTCCATTTACAGCAGCCATGATCCCAATCATTCTTTCCATAGAAGCTCAAGGTATCAATGTTGCTGCCCTATGGTGGTGTCTTGCATTGGGGGTTGGTATGGGAGGCAATGGTACCCACATTGGTTCGACTGCCAATGTCTATATAGTGACTGTTTCTGAAAGGTTGGCAAGGAAAGAAGGCAACCCGGATTTAGCGATAACCCCACTGGTATGGGCGAAGAAAGGACTTCCAGTGATGATCCTCACTTTGCTAATATGTACCGCAATTATGTACTTATTTTTCGACTACTACAGTGCACCAATATAAAGGTTAGTTATGCAAGAGAAGAACAAAGGTTGGAATATTGTTAAACAGGATGAGCGTTATGTTGTTACAGACAACAGCACACTTAACAACTTGGTTGCAAGTACCACCTATCTAAATCCCAGTCACAGCACCACAGGTCACAAGCATCCTGGTCAGGAAGAGGTTTACATTTTTATGCAGGGTTCAGGTTCAATGGAAATAGATGCAAGGACCCTTGCGGTCAAGGCGGGGGATGTTGTACTGATTGAAGACGGAGAATTTCATCGAGTGCACAACAGCGGTCAAGAAATTTTAGAGTTTGTTTGTGTTTTTGATGGGCAAAGAGAACATTAATTCATAGTGCCGACCCAAACCCCTGATCAAATCGGTGAACTTGTTTGTTTCAAGGCATACGATGTTCGCGGTAAAATTCCCTCAGAGCTCAATGAATCCATTGCATTTCTAATTGGTCTTGCAGTTACCGAGTATCTCCAAGCCTCCACCATAGTAATTGGCTATGACGTTAGGCATTCATCCACAGAGCTTGTTGAATCCCTATCTCATGGCATCAGTCAAGGAGGGGCCGAAGTCGTTAATATTGGCTTATGTGGGACCGAAGAAGTTTATTTTGCCACCAATTTTATCGGATCAGACGGTGGCATCATGGTGACTGCAAGTCACAACCCGGCAGATTACAATGGCATGAAAATTGTAGGCCATGAAGCGAGACCAATTAGCATGGATTCTGGATTGCAAGAGATAAAAATATTGGCGCAAAAATCAACTATAAAATTGTCTGATGATAGTCCCTCAGTAACACAAAAAAACATCAGACCAGACTACATCAAGAAAATACTTAGTTTTGTTGATGTCGAACAATTACGACCCTTGAAAGTAGTGGTTAACGCAGGCAACGGTTGTGCCGGCCCAGCAGTTGATTTAATTGAGGAATTGTTGCCCTTTGAATTTGTTAAATTGAACCATGAACCAGATGGAACTTTTCCCAATGGAATCCCAAACCCTTTACTCACAGAGAATCGAACCGTTACATCAGATGCGGTAGTGGAAGTCGGTGCTGATCTTGGTATTGCTTGGGATGGTGACTTTGATCGATGCTTCTTTTTTGATGAAAATGGCCAGTTCATTGATAACTATTACCTTATCGGTATGATTTCTAAGGTATTACTGGAACAGGAAAAAGGATCAAATATTAAAAATTATGGCGGCCATCCTATCCAGTCAAAAGCGGGCCATTCATTCATAAAAGAAAAGATGAGAGAACACACAGCAATTTACGGCGGTGAAATGTCTGGGCATCACTATTTTAAGGATTTTTATTTCAGTGACAGCGGTATGATTCCTTGGCTCTTGGTTGCTGAAATTATGTCTAAAACAAACCAACCCCTCTCAGAATTGGTGTCAAAAAGAATGCAACAATATCCAATCAGTGGGGAAATCAATATCGAGATTCATCGACCTGAAAAATTATTGGAGGAGATCAAAAATCGCTACCAAAATCAGTCGGTATCAGTCGATGATATTGACGGTTATAGTTTTGATCTCGAAAGTTGGCGATTCAACCTTAGAATGTCCAACACCGAACCATTGGTCCGTTTGAATGTTGAGACAAAAGGAGACAAGAAATTGTTGAGCACTAAAACGGATGAGATCCTCGATTTGATAGCAACACTGCAGGGGTAACATCAAAATGGTTTCTCAATCTTCTTTTTTGTTTGGGTTTTGATAATCTTTAATATCAGAAAAACTGTCTACAAATTTCTCTTGTAAGCGTTGCATGCCATCAATCCAGCGATCGCGATCCGAAGCTTTACGTTGGATGTATTCAAGGACTTCTTCATGTGGAGTAACTAAGAACCTTTCATTTCTAATTGCATCCAGAACATCTTCTGCAGCCACTTCAGGTTCAATCATGCCATCGACGCCCGCGACCCCTGGGCCCATTGCTAACATTGGAGTATTGACCGCTTGAGGGCACAAACATGAGACCCCAATCCCTCTAGACCCGTAGGTAATTTTTATCCATTCTGCAAAACTTACAGCTGCAGCTTTGGTGACGGCATACCCAGAAGCTCCAAGTTGGGTTAACAGACCTGCGGCTGAGGCTGTGTTAACTAAATAACCACCTCCTTGCTCAAGCATTTGAGGAATAACATGTTTGGCAGCAAAAATATGTGACATGACATTTATTTCCCAAATGTTTTGCCAATCCGAGGTTTCCATTTCAATAAACCCTGGGACACCGGCAATCCCAGCATTGGAACAAAAGATATCTATTCCT
>LWDU01033644.1_pt1 | contig 25487 bp, 24 predicted proteins | sample 727161 | NCBI WGS metagenome assembly LWDU01 (sample SAMN04566230, study PRJNA314399) | hydrothermal vent metagenome | isolation source: deep sea hydrothermal plume seawater | place: Mexico: Gulf of California, Guaymas Basin | collected 2004-07-11
AAATTGTTTGTTATTAATCAAGATAGTAAACTTATTTGTTTAGATATCAAAAATGGCACGAGTGTTTGGGATGTAAGGACAATATCCTCTTTTATAAAAACCCAAAACGTTATGGGATTAGCAATTTCAAATAATAATAGTCTATTGATGCTTAATTCTTCTGGTGATTTAAAAAAAATCAATGCTGACGATGGAGAGGTGCAATGGAGTTTGAATACAACAATGTCTAGTTTAAGTGATACTGCTGACCTTTTTACCTCATCAGATGTCGTTATTAATGGTAATGATATAATAGTTTCAACATCATCTTCAACTTTTTCTTTTAATTTGTCTAATGGTTATCTTAACTGGGAAAATGACATCGGATCAAAAAATAAACCAATTGTAGATAATAAAAATGTTTATATAGTTACTAATAATGGTTACTTCATAAATTTAGAAAGAAGCAGTGGAAAAATTATATGGTCAATTAATATTTTAAAAGACCTAAAAAGAAAACACCAATTTACAGAAGTAAGTGGATTTATTTTAGGTTCTGGAAAAATTTATGCAGTTACATCGAATGGATACCTAGTTATTTGTTCTGCAGCATCTGGAGAAGTTGAAAGCTTTAAAAGAATTGGCAGCAGTATATTTGCTTCACCAATAATCAGTAATGAATTATTATTTATTTTAACTTCTAATTATAAAATTTTAGGATATAATTAATAAAATTTGTATTACTCAAATCTTTGATGTCATTAGTGACATTTTTTCCTCTTTATAACTTTTGTCTTTTGCATCGATAGGTTCAACTGGGTAATCACCAGTAAAACAGTGATCAGTAAATTGAGGATATAATGGGTTTCTTTTTTCAAATCCTAGAGATTTGTATAGGCCTTTAATTGATAAAAATTGTAAAGTTTTTGCTCCAATAAATCTTCTCATCTCTTCTATGCTTAAATTTGATGCAAGCAACTCAGCTTTGCTTGGAGTATCAACACCATAATAATCCGGAAATTTTATAGGTGGAGCCGCAATTTTTAAGTGGACTTCCTTTGCGCCAAATTCATAAAGCATTTTAATAATTTTAACTGATGTTGTTCCTCTTACTAAAGAGTCATCAATCAAAGTTAATGTTTTATTTTTTATAAGAGTTTTATTAATACTATGTTTTAGTTTAACGCCTAAACTACGTATTTTTTGTGTTGGTTCAATAAAAGTTCTTCCCACATAATGATTTCTAATAATTCCTAGTTCAATATTTTTGTTTATACTTTCAGAATATCCAATAGCTGCAGGAACCCCAGAGTCAGGCACCGGAACAATTAAATCTGTTTTAGTATAAGATTCTTTTGCCAATTCTGCTCCTAATTTTTTTCTATATTCATAAACACTAACATTTTTGATTATACTGTCAGGTCTTGAAAAATATATATATTCAAAAATACAAGGACGCTCTTTAACTTTAGGAAATGGCTTTATACTCTCCAAACCATTCTTGTTTATAATAACAAGCTCTCCATTCTCAACCTCTCTAACAAATTTAGCTCCTATTATATCTAACGCACAAGTTTCAGAAGCTAAAACATAAGACTTATCTAATTTTCCTACTACAAGAGGTCTTATTCCGAATGGATCTCTAATTCCTATTAATTTATCTTTAGTTAAAATTGTGAGAGCATATCCACCTTGTATTTGAAACAGAGCATCTATAATTTTTTCAGTTATTCCATTTCTTTTAGATCTTGCAATTAATTGGATAAAAACTTCAGTATCAGAAGTTGTTTGAAAAATTGATCCAGATTTTACTAATTCTTTTCTAAGTTGTATTGCATTACATAAATTTCCATTATGTGAAATGCTAATTCCCCCATTATAAAGATCAGCAAAAAAAGGCTGGACGTTTTTTATTAAATTATTCCCTGCTGTAGAATAACGATTGTGACCAATCGAATAATTACCAGGTAAGTTTTTTAATACTTCATCTTTCGTAAAATTATCACCAACTAATCCAATTCTTTTTTCAGCATGAAATTTTTTTCCATCAAACGTGACTACACCGCACCCCTCTTGCCCTCTGTGTTGAAGGGCATGGAGTCCTAAAGCTGTTAAAGCGGCAGCATCTTTATTATTAAAAATACCAAAAACACCACATTCTTCTTTTAAAGAATTCATCTAAATTTTTTCTATTTCGTCTTCTGTTTTTTCATAATAATCTTTACTATTTGGAAATTCTTTCATTAGAAATTCACTTCCATTATATATCATTTCAAAAGAGTAAGCTTTATCAGTTTCTACAGACCATTTTTGGTAAGGATAAAACCAATTTAATAATACAAATAAACACACGCATACAATGTAACCTTTTAAAATTCCAAAAAGTAAACCGAAAGATTTGTCGACGCCCCCTAAGCCTGACCAAGTAACGGCACTTTTTATAGCTTTACTAATATTGATTAATACAAAGAGCGAAATTACAAAAATAAAAATACCCAAACCTATGTCAGATATAAATTTTGACTCTATATATTCTTCTACCCAAGGATTTAACTTTGGTACCAAAACTATTGTGATAATTAAAGAAAGTAACCATTTTGAGAATGATAATAAACTCAAAGTGAAACCTTTAGCTGCGCTTTGAACCATGCAGTAAGCAGTAATTAAAAAAACTATAAGATCAAAAATTGTAACATGATCTTTTATAAAATCAATCACGATTCTCTCGACCGAAAGGTTTTACAATTAAAATAAGTTTTGGCAAAAGTGTTAAAACTGAAATCATTGCTAATAACATTGCAATTCCAGTAAAAATTCCAAAATATATTGTTGGAATAAAATTTGAAAGAACAAGAATGGAAAAACCAAATACAATTGTAATAGAAGTATTTAATATTGCTACTCCAACTGTATTGTGACATTTTTCAAGTGTTTTATTATAATTGTTTATATTTTTAAACTCTTCCTTAAACCTGTAAATATAGTGAATGCTATTATCAACAGCTATACCAATAGTTATTGCCGCTATCGTTATAGTCATCATATCAAGAGGAATTTTTAGCATGCCAATAATTCCTAAAATTAAAAAAGCAGCCATAAAGTTTGGAACAACACCAATTAATGACAAAGTAACGTTCCTAAAAAGTATTAAAAACATTAAAGTTATGCCAGCCATTACGACTCCCAGAGTTAGTATTTGAGATTTAAATAAGCTTTGCAATAGATTATTAAAAAGTATGAGAACACCAGCTAATTTAAACTCATTAGCATTTAAACCCAACTTGTTTTCTAGATCGTAATTAATCTTTTTAATTAAATCATTTCTCCTTAAGTTTTCATTTGAATCTACTATTCTTAAACTAATTCTAGCTTCATTATTTTCTATAGAAATATAAGGATCAATTATTTCTTTTTTAATAGTATCAGGTATTTTTGTATACAAAATTCCAATTTCTAAACTTTGCAACTTTTTTCCATCATAAAGATCTTCAGCAACTCTAATCATTGAAGCAAAAGAAATGACTTTACCTACACCATCTAGACTATCTAAATAATCATGCACCTTGATAATCTTGTCAATTTTATTTCTTGTAAACCAATATTTTGATTCATCAGTTTCCTCATCTTCCCAGTCATCAAATTCATCATCAACATTTTGCAATTTTTCTTTAACTGGAAATTTTACTATTACATTTAGAGGAGTGGTTCCTCCCAGCTTATCATCTATTAATTTCATACCTTTATATATTTCAGTTTTTTCATCAAAATAATTTATAAAACTATTTTCTACTTCAAGTTTTAAGATACCAACGATGCTAATAACTATAACAATACCAACAGAAGCAAAAATAGTTTTTGTATTTTTTTGAGCAACTTTACTTAGAAAAGAAATGATTAAAGATTTTTTTTCACCTTCATAATTTAAACTTTCTTTTCCTAAAATATTTAAAACTGCAGGCAGCAACGTGAATGTTACAGATAAGGATACTAAAAGACCTACTGTCATCATCCAACCAAAATCAATAATAGGTTTAATACCACTGAAAATTAAAGATAAAAATGCACAAATAGTTGTAAGTACAGTATAAAGTATAGGCCAAAACATTTTACCAGAAGTCCAAAGTATCGCTTCACTATTTGAAATATTTGGATTTTCTTTTTTTAATTGAAGATAACGCACGCTTATATGAATATTCATTGCCATTGTAAGTATAAGCATTAGAGCTATAAAATTTGAAGATATTACTGTAACTTTCCACCCAAACAAACCTAACAAGCCAACCATTATAAACACTGAAAAAAAACAACTTAAAAGTGGAATGAATACCCACAATAAACTTCTAAACACAAACCACAAAGTACAAACTATAAAAAGAAATACTCCTGCTCCAAATACTATAATATCATTTTTTACATAAGTCATCATATCATCTGCTATCATAGGAATTCCTCCCAAATGAATCTTTGCTGTATCTTTATAATTTTCTATAATTTTTCTAATCTCAATTATATTTTGATGGTTTTTTTGATTGAATAATTTTTTGTAATTATCATAATCTTTAATAAATAAATTGTATTCTTTTTTCTCCATGTCAGTTAATTGATTTGAATCTTTTTTATTTAAATAGATGTTTTTAGTTTTTATAAGGTCAGACATTTTTTCATCATTTTTTATATAAACTAAGATTCCACTTGTCTCACCGTCTTTACTAATTACAAAATCTTTATAAATTGGACTGTTCAGAATCTCTTTTAAACCCCTTTCTTTGTCTACATTTTCACTAGATAAAGTTTTAAAATTTTTAATTCTTTCCGCTAAAGGATCTTCATTATTTTTTAGTAAAGGAACATCTAAAATAGTTACTACTCTATCAGTCCAACTTAACTCTTTTAAGTCTTCTTTAAGGTTTGTAAGATTTTTTATTGTCTTAGGATTTAACAAACTTTCATCGGGTGCGTAAGTTAGCACCAAATAATCTTTAGACGAGTATTTTAAATTGACTTCTCTTAAGTATTTTAAATCTGGGTCGTTTTCTAATAATAAAGTGTCAGAGGAAGCATCTAGTTGAAAATCCTTAGAAAAATATCCAAAGCTTAACAGTATGACAATTAGAATCGATAAAGTAAATTTCGGTTTTTCAATTATTGAACTCTTGTAAATTTTTTCAAACATTGAAATCTTTAAAGTTATTTATTTTCCAAATCTTTAAATTTAGTGTACATCGCTTCAAACTCAACTTTAACGTTTCCCGTTGGACCATGCCTTTGTTTGCTAATCATTATTTCTGCTAAATGAGATATTTCATCCATCTTTTGTTGCCATTCAGCATGTTCCATAGATCCTAAAGTTGGTTCTTTTCTTTCTAAGTAATATGATTCTCTGTAAACAAACATTACAACATCTGCATCTTGTTCAATAGATCCAGATTCTCTTAAATCTGCTAATTGAGGTTTTTTATCATCTCGTTGTTCAACAGCACGCGAAAGCTGGGATAAAGCTAGCACAGGAACATCAAGTTCTTTTGCTAATGCTTTTAATCCTTGTGTTATTTCTGAGATTTCTTGAACTCTATTATATTCTTTTTTCCCGCTGGATCTCATTAATTGAATATAATCAACTACAATTAAATCTAATCCAAAAAGGCGTTTAATCCTTCTCGACCTATTACTTATGGCAGCAATCGTAATAGCTGGTGTTTCATCAATATAAAGCGGCAACTCAAATATGTTTTTGGAAGTTTCTATAAATTGTTCAAATTCTTTTTCAGATACTTTTCCTCTTCTAATATCATTAGATCTTATTCTAGATTGTTCAGAAAGTATCCTTGTAGATAGTTGCTCTGATGACATTTCTAAAGAAAAAAAAGCTACTGAAGACTTAGATCCTTTTTTTTCTATATTTTTTGCAGCATAGAATGCGATATTAGTTGCGAGAGCAGTTTTTCCCATTGAAGGTCTTCCAGCTATAATAACTAAATCTTGTTTATGCATACCTCCTAATCTTGAATCTAAATCAGTCAATCCAGTTGGAACTCCAACAATACCCTCTTCATTCTGGTAAGCACTTTTCGCCATTTCAATAGTTTGTTTAAGAGCGCTATCAAACTTCATAAACGATTGATTAAAATGTCCTCTTTCAGCTAAATCAAATAGTGATTTTTCAGTATTTTGAATTATTTCTTCACCGGATGAAGTTGTATCGCTACTATTGAAGGCGTCATTTAAAACTGATTCTGAAAGTTTTATTAACTCTCTACGAACATGCATTTCATGAACAATATTAGCGTAGTCAATTGCTTGTTTTACTGATGTTGTAGAAAATTTTGTAATTTTTATTATATATTCTTGTCCACCTAATTCTTTTAGACCTTCATTGTTTTCAAAATAATTTTTAAGTGTAATTGGATTGGCTAGCAGTCCTTTATTTATTAATTTTTCAATAGTATTAAAAATTTTAACATGAATAGGATCGTGAAATTTTTGCGAGTCAATAATCGAAACTATTTCATCATAAATTTCATTTGAAACTAATATCGAACCAATAAGAGCTTGTTCTGCTTCAATATTACAAGGCAACTGTCCTTGAGATCCTTGAATTATTTTAAGTTGTTGGGAATTCATTATTTTTTTTAACTATTAATACCATATAAATAGTTAAAAAAACTTCAAAGTTATACATAAGCAAAAAGATTCTGTGGAAAAAAAATAATATTAAAGTTTAGGTTTTGTCTTCTTCTTTTACAACCTCAATATGAATTGTAGCTTGAACTTCTGCGTGTAAGTTAATTCTGGCATCGTAAGACCCAGTTTTTTTAATTTCTTTCCCAAGATCAATTTGAGAAGCTTTTATTTTTATTTTATTTAAATCTTCAATAGCTTTAGATATTTCAAGAGGTTTGATCGAACCGTATATGTCATTATTTTCTTTAGCTTCTTTAGAAAACTTATATTTTGTATTATTAATAATATCATAAATTTTCTTTGCTTCTTTTTTTGACTCAAGGTTCTTTTGATTTAGTTCTGACTTTTTTTTCCCAACAAGATCAATATTTTCTTTTGATGCTTTTAATGCTTTACCGTATCTAATTAAAAAATTTCTTCCATGGCCTCTTTTAACAATAACCACATCACCAATTTGACCTAAATTTTTTATATTTTCTAATAATATAATTTCCATACTTTTATATTAAAGCTAACAATCTAGCTCTTTTAATTGCTTGAGAAAGTTCTCTTTGTTTTTTTTGTGATACTGAAGTAATTCTTGAAGGTAATATTCTTCCACTTTCTGAAAGGTACTTCTTCAATAGCTTAATATTTTTATAATCTATAGTAGGAGCATCTTTCCCTGAGAAAGGACACGATCTAACGAACTTTATTCCAGGCTTTTGAAATAAAGATAGACCTCCACTTACAGGAGTTCTTTTTTTGTGTCTTAAATTTTTTTTTCTCTTCATTGTTTATCAGTTGTTTTTTGCACTTCCTTTTTATCGAAATAATCCTTCTTCTCAAAATAATTTATTTCAAGATTATGTTTTTTTACTTTTACTGTTAAAAATCTGATAATTCCATCATCTATATTTCCAGCTCTTTCAAGCTCTTCTATAGTTTTTCCAACACCTTCAAATTTTATATGATAATAGATACCTTTATTATTATTTTTTGTTTTTGTAGCTAAATTCCTTAAACCCCATTCTTCTGTTTTAATAATTTTTCCTGAATTTTTATTTATGATATTTTCGTATTTTTCATACAATTTTTTGTTTTGTGTATCAGACAGATCTTGCTTAGCTATAAGTGTATGTTCGTAACAATTCATTTACTTTTTTTCTTTATTTAGTTCAATTTTCAATAATAAATCTTCTTTTTGCTTAAAGACGAGATTTTATACTATTAAAATTTTCAATATACAACTATTAAAATTCAATTATATTGTGATAATCATTATCTTATGCAAGCAATTTTATTTCCAGGACAAGGTTCTCAGTATGTAGGTATGGGATCTGATTTTTATAATAAATTTGTGATAGTTAAAAAAATTTTTGAATCAGTTGATAAAACTCTGGGGTATTCACTTTCAGATATTATTTTAAATGGACCAGAATCTGAATTAAAATTAACAAAAAATACACAGCCTGCAATTATGGCTTTAGGTGTATCTATATTTAATGTTTTAAAAAATTATTCCAATCTAAATTTAAAAAATGTAAATTTTTTTGCAGGACATTCTCTTGGAGAATATACAGCACTTGTTTGCTCAGGATCTTTGACGTTAGAAAATGCTGCTTATCTATTACACGAAAGAGGTAAAGCAATGCAGCAAGCTGTACCAGAAGGACACGGAGCAATGACAGCTGTTCTTGGAATGACAATTGAAGAGGTGGAAAACGAAATAAAAATTCTCAATACAAAAGAAGTATGTGAAGTAGCAAATGATAATTGTAATGGCCAAGTCGTTGTTAGCGGTACAAAAGAAATAATTGCAACTTTCAACGAAAATTTAAAAAAAAAGAATAAAAGAGGAATTATTTTACCAGTCAGCGCTCCTTTTCACTGTTCATTAATGAAAGATGCATCTATAAAAATGGAAGAAAAAATATTAAAAACTGATTTTGCAAAACCTATACCGTCTATTATTAGTAACGTAACAGCAAAAGAAGAAAATAATGTTGATACAATTAAATCCTTATTAATAAAACAGATCGTATCAAGGGTAAGATGGAGAGAAAGTGTTAATTATATGATAAAAACGGGTGTTACAGATTTTATTGAAATTGGGCCCGGCAAAGTGCTGTCAGGTCTTATAAAAAAAATTGACAAAACTGTTAAAGTAAGAAATATAAATTCCATTGAAGTAATAAATAATTAAAAAAATGATTAACTTTAAAAATAAAAATATTCTAGTAACTGGAGCAACCGGAGGAATAGGTAACGAATTAGTTAAAAAGTTTTCTTCATTAGGTGGTAACGTTATGGGAACAGGAACAAGATCTGAAAAATTAGATGAATTGAAAAAAAAATACCCAAATGTTAAAGTTAAAAAATTTGATATTGCGGAGCATGATAGGATTGAAGACTTTATAGATAGCACCGAATTAGAATTGGGAGGATTAGACATTCTCATAAATAATGCTGGAACAAATATTGATACTTTATCTTTAAGAATGAAAAATGATGAATGGAAAAAAGTAATTGATATAAATTTAACCTCTACGTTCTTGTTAGCTAAATGTGCTGTTAAAAAAATGTTAAAAAATAAGTTTGGACGTATTGTTAATATTACCTCTGTTGTTGGGCATACAGGAAATGCAGGTCAAACAAATTACGCAGCATCCAAAGCTGGCATAATTGGAATGTCTAAAAGTTTAGCGATAGAATATGCAAAAAAAAATATTACAATTAATTGTGTTTCGCCAGGATTTATTGTTTCTGATATGACAATGAATATTGCTGATAAAGTAAAACTATTCTTAACTTCAAGGATACCCATGGGGAAACTCGGCACTGGTGAAGATGTGTCAAATTGTGTAGCTTTTTTATCTTCTGATCAAGCCTCATATGTAACAGGCGAAACTTTACATGTAAACGGCGGGATGTATATGTCTTGACAAAAATTACTAATAATTTATTAAGAGCAAATAACTTTAATTAAGGAATTAAAAATGAAAAAAGATGTTTCAAGCAAAGTAAAAAAAATGGTTGCAGATCATTTGGGAGTTGATGAAGTTAAAGTAACAGAAGAAGCAAATTTTATAGATGATCTTGGTGCTGACAGCTTGGATACAGTCGAGCTAGTTATGGCATTTGAAGAGGAATTTGGTTCAGAAATTTCTGATAACGAGGCTGAAAAAATTCTGACAGTTGGTGATGCAATAAAATTTATTGAAAGCCATTCAGCATAAAATAATTTTTTAAGTTAAAAAATTAAATAATAGTTTTTTATAATGGTCACAAATAAAAGTGGTAAGATGATTATACTATCTTCACCATCAGGAGCAGGCAAAACTACATTAACAAAAAAACTTGTCACCAATAACAGAAATTTTTCACTATCAATATCTCACACCACAAGAAAATCAAGGCCTAACGAAGTTAATGAAAAAGATTATTATTTTACAAACCAAGAAGAGTTTAACTCACTAATAAAAAGTAATAGTTTTTATGAGCACGCAAAAATATTTGGTCATTACTATGGAACTCTAAAAGAACCAGTCTTAAATTTTCTATCAAAAGGAAAAGATGTTTTATTTGATATAGATTGGCAAGGAACTCAACAATTAAAAAAAATTAAAAAATTATCATTGCTAACTTTTTTTATTCTTCCGCCCAACAAAAGTATTTTAAAAAAAAGGTTGTTTAATCGTCATAAAGGACAAGAAAAGATAATTGAACAACGAATGAAGAAATTCAATGAAGAAACTTCACACTGGAATGAATATAATTATATAGTAATTAATGATGACTTAGAAAAATGCTACAGTAAAATACTAAGTATAATAAAGTCTGAAAAAGGAGGAATAAAAGAAAAACAAGATTTAAAAGCCGTTGAAAAGAAAGTTGAAGAACTAACAAAATAGTTCTTCATATTTTTTAGTAATTTTATAAAACATTTCAATACTTAAATCTTCAGGTCTTAATTTCAAATCTAATTTTAAATCATTTGCTATAAGTTTATTTTGTTTAAAAATTTTTAAAAAACTTTTATTAATCATTTTTCTTCTATTTGAGAATAAAACTCTTGTTATATGTTCTAAATTTTTTGGGTTTTTTAAAATAAATTTATTATTTTTTTTAGGCTTAAAAGATAATACCGTTGAATTAACTTTTGGTTTTGGAAAAAAACAATTATTGGAAATATCAAAATGTTTTTTAATATCTAGCCTCCAGTTAGACAAAATTGATAACCTCCCATAGCTGCTTGATTTTTTTTTGGCAAGAATCCGATCTGCTACTTCTTTTTGAAACATTAAGATTAAAATATCATACCAAGGAGGCCATTTCTCAAGCATAATTAAAGATGCTAATATTTGAGTTGAAATATTATAAGGAAGATTTCCAAATACTATCAGATTTTTTCCTAAATCATTATTTTTAATTAAATTCATAACATCATTGTTTATTATATTTACGTTAGTTGAATTCTGAAATTTTTCTTTTAATAAATTAGATAATTTTATATCTTTTTCAATAGCAACTATTTTATGTGGATTGGCTGCAAGTATTTTATCGGTTAGACTTCCATAACCTGGGCCGATTTCTAGAACTGTTTTATTTTCCTCAATATTAGCAATCTTAATTATTTTATTAATTATGTTCGCATCTATCAAAAAATTTTGACCTAAACTTTTTTTTGCGTTTATTAATAAACTCATTAATTATTTTATATTATTAAAAAATTTGATTGACTCAATCAAGCTGTTAGGATTTGCCATATTTTTACAAACAATATTTTCCGCAATACCGTGGTCTGGTGAAACCCTTATATAAGAAAGTCCAAGAGTTATATTTATAGCTTCATACTTAAAAAGGGTTTTAAATGGGGTCAAGACTTGATCGTGATACATTCCAAATATAACGTCATATTTATACTTCTCATATATTACAAAACTAGTATCAGGGGAAACAGGACCTAGCGCTTTTATGCCAGCTCTTTTCAAACTTTTTATAGCTGGAATTATTATTTTTTTTTCTTCCGATTTGTTTTGGGGCGAAAAATTATGGGGATTGAGGCCTAAAATTGCTATTTTAGGTTTCTTTTTAAAAACGTTTTTATAAAAATTATTTATTGTTTTAACTTTCCTTTCTATTTTTAATCTATTAATTTTTTTACTTACCTGTCCTAAAGGTATGTGAGTGGTTAGTGGTGCTACAGAAAGTTGCTTGTTATAAATAAGCATTACTTCGTGATTATTTTTATTATCTTTTTTTGATAAATACTCTGTAACTCCTTGATTTTTTTTTTTAAATAATGTTTCTTTTGAAACTGGACAATTGATAAATCCTATAATTTTTTTCTTTTTAATGAGTTTGTTTGCTGTTTCAAAGCATTTAAAAATATAACTATTTGATTTACTTGAAACTTTTTCAAAAGCTTTTTTTTGTTTATAGTTTACATTGTATACAGGTAAATCCTTATGACTTAGGTCTTTAATGTTAAAATTTTTATCAATTTCTTTTATATTTATCTTAACTTTTAAATATTTACTTTGTTGTTCTAGTAAACGAGCGCTCCCTATTATAAAAAAAGGTTTATGAGTATATTTTTTTTTTAGTTTCCAAGTTTTAAAAATAATTTCAGAAGATATACTATTTGGTTCTCCAGCAACTATAGCGATAGATTTTGTCATTAATAATATGTTATTGATAACGAACGTCTTAATCTATCATAATAAGAAGATGAATACATGTTTAGTATTTTATTTTTTTCAGCATTTATAAGATTATTTTTTACATCCTCTAAAGTTTTACTATTTTTCAATTTTCTTTTATCTCTTACTTTTATCAGTAGTATTCCCTCTGGTAGGAAAATTGGTTTAGTTATATTTCCAACATTTGTATTTTTAATATGAGATCTGAGGATTTTTGAAATTATATTTTCGCTTACCCATCCTAAATCACCAGATTTTTCTGATGTTTCTGAAATACTTGATGTTAAAGCAACAGATTCAAATCCATTTTTTATAATTTTTTTTTTTAATTCTTTTACTTCAAAATTAAGGTTTTCATTTGAGGTTGGTTTAATTATAATCTCTGAAAGCAAGTATTCATTAATCTCTTTTTCAGGTTTAATTGACTTTAATTTTTCATCTATTTCTTCTATATTTACTATTAGTTTATCCATATATAATTCTGTTATTAATTTATTCCACTTAAGTTCTAGCGCAATCTGTTCTAAAACATTTGAAAATTCAATTCCATTAGCTATGAAGATGCTTTCTAAAGTTTCTACGTCCATATCTATATTTTTTGCTAATCTTTCTAATTGTCCTGCAATTTCGTTTTGTTCTACTCTTAAAGATGGAAAATTTTCTACACCAATCTGTTTTATTGTTCTTTTTATAGCTGTCTGCACCGCTGTAGCTTCCAAATCTTTTCTTTGTTCTTCAGAAAAACTTTGACCAGAAAGTATTAAAATAATTTTAATTTCTTTAACAATATCAGACTGTGTTATGGCCTTACTCCCAACTGTAGCAAAGATAGAGTCTTGAATCACTGCATTTACTTTTAATACTGATAGCATTGATATAAAGATGAAAATAATTATTGTTTTAATTTTTATCACGGGCTTATAACTGATGGTGTTTTAACTCCTGTAAATGGAATAAATTTAATTGTAAACATTAATGAATCTTTTGGTTCTGCATCTAGATCTCCATCATCATAGAACTCTCTTCTATATAGCAATCCTGCTGTTAAACAATCAATCGCATATTGGTAGCTTATATCATAAAATTCTGTACTCTCTGTTTTGAAGTTTTTCTTAGTTTGTAAGTTTAATGTATTCTGTTCATTAAAGTTAAAACTAACTCCAGTTGTTATGAAATTTTCATTACCTACGTGGTTTTGCTCTTCTAGATAGTCAACGTTAAATCCAATCTTACCAAAATTTAAATTGGTTGAAATTTCATTATAATTAAGATCATTAAAGTTGTGATCTAAAGCAAATTTATACTGAATTTTTCCTATATCAGAGAAATTATAATTTATTGCACCAACTAAATCAGATGTTTTTTGATCTAATGAGCTTTTAGAGGGTAAATCATTGTTTTCTTCCTTATTAAAAACCTGTCCCATAGATATTGATAATTTATCTACATCATCTCCTTTTTTATCCTTTTTTATTGTCTTAAAATCAAATCCCAAAATTGCACTTAAACCATTTTCAATCTCCGATGTCTTGTTAACTGAATATAAATTCATATAATTTAAACCTACATCATCTTTACTTAAGTTTCTCATATGGCCAGGAGCATATTTTATCATAAAAGTCGGAGAGAAAAGTTTAGATGAATATATTCCTTTTTTTTCCATTGGTAATGAACTTTTGTAACTTAACACACTGTTTAATTCATTCACCGTTCCATTAGTTTTATATTCACCTCCTGTATTTCTAGCTTTATAATTTGTATTTTTTAAAATTCCTTGCAAAGTATTAACAAATCCATTTCTTGTAACTTTATTTCCTGGACTCCAAATTATATCATTATTAAAAAAGATTGTATGTTTATCAGCATCATAATTTTTATAGAATGCATTTGATTTAAAATCTAACGAACCAAACCTCTCAGTAAAAAAAGTTTTACCATACAATATGTTTGGTGTAACAAATTCATACCTATTATTAGTTTTTTCACTTAAATTTTCATAAGCTGCAACAGAAAGATCTAAGAACATATTATCTTTACTAAAGTTATATTTAATTTCGTTTTCTAAAGTTGTATTTTCTGAATTAACCAAAGAGGTATTTATATCATGCACTTTAAAATAAGTGTCATTAGATGTTCTTTGTGTTTTAAATTGAAAACTGCTTTCGTACAGGTCCAGTTTGCTGAGATCAAAATCAAGTTGAGCAAAAATATGATTTCTTGATCCAGGTGTTTTGGTACTAGAAGTTTCTTTATATCCTTTGTGATAACTAGTATCTAACGTTAAAAAACCATTTCGGAAAGCTTGTCTATACTCATTTAAATATAAAATATTTTCATTATTATAAGTTTTAGGAGTAAAAGTTAAATCTTTATCATGACTAACTTTCCAGTAGTAGGGTAGGCCAAAACCAAATCCTGTTGTACTTGTGTTAGTAAAAACAGGAGCCAGAAAGCCAGATGTTCTTTTAACGGTTGGGTCTGGGTGATAAAACCTTGGAAAAAAAAATATAGGTACACCATAAACTTTTAGTACTGCATTTTCGTAGTATATAATTTTTTTTATTTTATTATGACTTATTTTTTTTGCTTGGAGACTCCATGGAGGACATTTATCTTTTCTTTCTTTACAGACTGTAAAAATTCCTTTGGAAAAATCCGATTTATCTTTTGACATAAAAATGTCATTTGAAACAAATCTTGGATCGCTTTCTTTAGTAAGTCCAAAATTTTCTTGATCTAGAACTGCACTTACATCAGACCCAACCATTTCTTTCTTTTTTGTGTCCACATATATTTCTTTAAAAAAGTATTTATTATTATTTATATCTTTAACTTTTATTTTACCTACAGAGGAAAATAAATTTTCTTTTAAGTTATATTGAAACATAGTTACTGTAACAATATTTCCTTCTGAGTCATTAAAGATAGAATCTTGATCTGAACTAATTATTTCATTTTTTCTATTGTACATCGCTTTTTTTGTTTTTAACACATTCCCTTCTGCATCAAAAATTTCAACCGAACCTTCGGCTAACAAAAATTCTTTCGATTTTTCATAAGTAACTTTATCAGCTTTTATAATTTTGCCACCATAACCAATAACTTTAACAGCCCCCTTGCCGACAACAGTATTTTTTTCTTTATCAATGATAATCTCAATAGCAGATATATCTAATTCTTCTGCATATGTGTTTATACTAAAAATAGTTAAGCCAAAAATATAAACAATTAATAATAAAAACTTATTTTTGATTTGCATGTATCAACCCCACTATACTAAAAAGAAAAATAATAAAAATTGGCATCCAAACTGAAACTTCAATTGGTAGTTTTCCTGTTTTCCCTAACGCTGCAGAAAAATCATTAAAGTAAAATATTAGAACACTTGTGATTATTGAAATAAATACATATGTCCAGTTGTTATCACGAATCTGGATACCTATAGTAAAAACACTACTAATTAACACCATACTCAATAGAAAAAAAGGAAACGCTAAAGAACGCTGCTTTTTTGCCTTCATCTCATTTGTTGAATAGCCTCTCTCTTCTAAAAGCAAAATCTCATCTTCAAGGTTCCAAAACGATATAGTATCTAAGTTAGAGTATAAACTTTTAAGTTTGTTAATGTCATATATGCTTTTATGTTTAAGATTATCTGAATTTTTTATAATAGAATTTCCTTCCCTGTCTATTACAGTTGCATTTTTGAGTTTCCAAATAACAGAACTAATATCTGCAGAATCAGCATCAACACGTAATAAAAAATTATTATTACTATCAAATTCATAAATAGTAACATTCATCAAACTTTGATTTTCAATATAAGAAGATTTTACTATGTAATCGTTATTAACTTGTTTTTCTTTTATCCATATTCCATTCTCGGTTACTGCCGCAAGATAATCTGTTTCTTTATCGTAATATATGCTTTTTATTGATTCATATTTTTTAACTAGTACAGATGTAATTGGATTAATTAATGTTATGAAAAAAACTCCAAGAATTATTGCTAAAAGACTTGGTATCATAATTATTGATAAGCTAGACATTCCTGAAATTTTCATAGCAATAACTTCATCTGTTCTTTTTATTTTTAAAAAAAACCATATTCCAGTTAACAAAACTATAAATGGAAACATGTTATATATTAAACTTGGAACAAATAATAATGACAAAACTATTGGTATATTAATACCAACATCATAATCTTTAAATAAATTAATTTCTTCAAATAAGTTTACAATAAATCCTAAACAAAAAAAGAATAAACTAATATTAATACATACTTTTAAAAATTCTTTTACTAGATAACTATTTATTATAAAAGATCTGATCATAATTTATTAATTTAAATTTTCATATTTGAATGTTATTATTAAATAAAGGTAAACTAAAGGAAGTAGAACAATAGGTAAAAAATAATATATCATAGTATGTGTAAAAGAAATTCCAGAGTATCTCACAGATATTTCGGCTGATACCAAAATTAAAAAACCTATTAAAAAAAATATATACTTATAATAATTATGAATTTTTTTTTCTCTTCGTGATGAAAGTAGAAAACAACATATAAGGCCAATCAACGGTAAAAATATAGGCATTCCAAATCTTTTATTTATTTCAATTTTTGATTCACTAATATTTTTTTTATCTGGCGCACAGTTATGTGCAGATTCTGATTTACCTAACATGCAATCTATAAGTTTTTTTGTGGATGTTTCTTGAATTTTTGGTTCAGAGGTAGTTTTTGTACTTAGTCCTGATAAATCAAACGTAGTTTCTTGAAATTTAATAATACTTACATTACCCTGGTTATCTATTTTTTGAATATTCCCATCTAATAAGAGAAGTTTTTTTTGATTTTCAATTACATAACCAGACTTTGCAAAAATTGTAGAAGAACTAGAAATTTTAGATATTGTTTGCCCATCGTCTCTTATAAAAATATTTTCATAAGTTCCATCGTCATTTTTTTTATCAACAAAAATTGTTAATGATTTTACTGCATCATTAAACTGTCTTTCTTTTAACAATGACGAAACAAACTGCAATTCAGAATTTTTTAATAGGGATCTGGATATATTTAAAGTTTCTGGATTAATTATGCTGCTCATTATAAGCTGTAAAAGCATTATAATTATTGATATTCTAAACATAAGGTTAACAATATGAATTTTATTTAATCCTGAAGTCCAAAGAATTATTAGTTCATTATCTTTATCAAATTTCAGAATCGTTAATATTGAAGCAGCTAGAAAAGAAAAAGGTATCAGTTTAGTTGTAACTTTAGTAAGCGTTAGAAGAGAGTAGATCATATAAATCTTAAATGCGTGACCGTCCTCAGTTACTAGGTCTAAGAAGTTTACGGCTTGAACTGTCCAAATTACCGCAACAGAAGCAAAAAGAACTACTGCAAAATTACGAACAAATTCACTAAAAAAATATTTGTAAATCCTTTTTTTCATTGCAAACACATGTTATATAGTTAATAAATCAACTTTGAATAGAATTCAATTTATACGTTAAAGAAAGGCAAAATGACAACTTTTACAAGCAGTTTGAGTCCTGACAGCGATGCGTTAGCTATATTTGTAAGCGAAAAACTCCAATATAAAGATAAAAAAGGTATTTTATCAAAGAACTTAATTCAAAAAATTAATTCCTTTCTTGTTACATCAAAAGCTAAGAATAAAGAAGATGAAATAATTTCTTTTGATATTACCGACAAACAAAAGTGTTTTATTGTTAAAATTAAAAACAAGTATGAAAGTTTCTTTCCAGAAGAAATTGGAGGACGCTTTTTTTCACATTTAAAAAAAATGAAAGATTTAAACAAAATTGATTTATATATAGATAGCTTAAATTTTGATAAGCAAATATTAGTAAGTTTTTTTTCGGAGTTTTGTTTAGGTTTTAATTTAAAAAGTTACACTTTTAATAAATACAAAACTACAAATAAAGAAAAAATTAATAAAAAAATTATTTTTAAAATTATTACATCGCATAAAGAAAAATTAAAAAAAGAATATAAATATCACGATGCGATAAAAGAAGGGGTATTTTTAACTAGAGATCTAGTTTCAGAACCGCCAAATATTTTAAATCCAAAAAAATATACTGAAGAAATTAAAAAACTTTCTAAACTAGGATTAAAAATTGAAATTTTAAATGAAGCCAAATTAAAAAAATTAGGTATGAATTCATTATTAGGTGTAGGTCAAGGAAGTGAAAATGAAACTTTTTTAGCAGTAATAAGATGGAACGGTGCCAAAAGTAATTTTGGCAAACCACTAGCTTTTGTAGGAAAAGGAGTTTGTTTCGATACCGGTGGTATTTCTTTAAAGCCAGCTAGATTTATGGAAGAAATGAAGTATGACATGGGCGGTTCTGCGGTAGTCGTAGGTTTAATGAAAAGTCTTGCTCTTAGAAAAGCAAAAGTAAACGCTGTTGGTGTGGTTGGACTGGTTGAAAATATGCCTGACGGTAATGCACAGCGACCTGGTGATATAGTGAAATCTTATTCAGGAAAAACAATAGAAGTACTTAACACTGATGCAGAAGGTAGACTTGTTCTTGCAGACGCTCTTACTTATGCAGAAGAAAAATTTAAGCCACAATTTATTATTGATTTAGCAACTTTAACTGGCGCAATCATAATGGCATTGGGTGAAGAATATGCAGGTTTATTTTCTAATAATGACGAGTTATCAAAAAAAATTTTTAAAGCTAGTGAAAATGTTAATGAAAAAGTCTGGAGATTACCTCTGCATAAAAATTACGATAAGCTTATAGATTCTACTATAGCAGATGTTCAAAATATTAACTACGCAGGAGGAGCAGGCTCAATTACAGCAGCACAGTTTTTACAAAGGTTTATAATAAATAAAACTCCATGGGCACATTTGGATATTGCAGGAATGGCATTTTCAAAAAAAGCTGCAAATTTAAATCCAGGAGGAGCAACAGGTTTTGGTGTAAGACTGTTAAATAATTTGATAAAAGAATACTACGAATAAAATTATGACTGAACAAACTTTTTCTATTATTAAACCTGATGCCGTTGAAAGAAATTTAGAAGATAAAATAAAAATATTTTTTAAAGAAAAAAACTTATCAATATTGCAAAGTAAAAAAGTTCAAATAACTAAAGAAGAAGCATCAGAATTTTATAAAGTTCATCAAATTAAACCATTTTATGATGATTTATGTAACTATTTATCATCAGGACCTATAGTGGTAATGATACTAGAAGGTGAGAACGCAGTTTCAAAAAATAGACAATTAATGGGAGCTACTGACCCGTTAAAAGCAGAGGAAGGAACTTTGAGAAAAATGTATGGGATTTCAATAGATAAAAATTCAGTTCATGGCTCAGATAGTTTAGAAAACGCAAAAAAAGAAATAGATTTTTTCTTTAATAAATAATTATTTAAAAACACATCTAATTGCTTCAGGATAAAGCTTGTGTTCATGCACTAAAACTTTTTTTTTTAAAGATTTTAAAGTTTCATTTTTTTTAATTAAAATTTTCTTCTGCATTATGATATTTCCAGAATCTAGTTTTGAACTTACATAATGCACTGTACAACCTGTATATTTTTCCTTTTTAATTAAGACTCTTTTATGAGTATTTAATCCTTTAAACTTTGGTAACAAAGATGGATGAATATTAATAATTTTATAACCAAAGGTTTTGATAAAATTATTAGATAGGATTTTCATAAAACCAGCCAAACATAAAAAACCTATTTCTCTTTTTTTTAATTCAATCAAACACTTTTTTTCAAATATTTTTTGATTATTATTATTATTTGAAATAATTAACTCAATTTTTATTGGAAAACTATAATCTCTTGAACTTTTTATAATAGAATAAAGGTTAGTTCCGTTACCAGATATAAAAACACAGGATTTAACCTTTTTTACCACTTTATAGTACCAAAAGTTTTTATTCTCTCTTTATCATTATTTAAAAAACCAATTTCATATGGTTTATATTTTTTTGGAAAAAACCTGCTCACTTTATTTATATTTTTTTTATCGACTATTACACAGAAACCAACACCACAATTAAAAGTATTTATCATTTCTGAATCTTTTATATTATTTTTTTTTAACCATTTGAAAATATTTAATGTTTTAATTTGTGATAAGTTTATGTTTAGGCAGAGGTTTTTAGGAACAACTCTAATTATATTATTTAATAAACCTCCTCCTGTAATATTTGCACACCCATGGATTAGTTTTTTATTATTCAACTTATTGATTTCTTTAACATATATCTTTGTTGGTTTTATTAATTCATTTTTGATATTAGTAGGTATTTTATTTTTAAATTTTTTCTTTAAAATCTGTCTTATCAAAGAAAAACCATTAGAATGTAAACCGGATGATGGGATTGCTAAGATTATATTATTTTTTTTGATTTTATCTTTAGTTAATAGTAGTTTTTTTTCAACCACTCCCACAGCAAATCCAGCTAAGTCAAATTTATTTTTAGCATAAGTTCCTGGCATTTCAGCTGTTTCTCCACCTATTAAGGAGCAGCCTGCTAATGAACAGCCTTTAACTATTCCGTCTAAAATTTTTTTTATCTTTTTAAGTTTTAATTTATTGGTTGCTATATAATCTAAAAAAAAAATTGGTTTGGCTCCTTGAACTACTAAATCATTGACACACATTGCAACCAGATCTATTCCTATAGCATCATGTTTGTTAAATAAGTTAGAAAACTCTAGTTTTGTACCCACTCCATCAGTTGAAGATACAATAATTGGGTTCTTCATTTTTAATTTAGATAAATCGTAGACAGACCCAAAGCTGCCAATATTCTTAAAGGATCGTAACTCTGTATTCTTTTTATAAGTTTTTTTTGATATTTTTGATATGTAATTTACTAATTTATCGGCATTTGCCACATTAACACCGCTTTTTTTGTACGTATTATATTTTTTTTTCATTATAAATTTATTTAATGCTTAAATATACAATAAACAGATTAAGAGAATATATTTTTATCTTTTTAACAGCAACAATATTTTTTTTATTTTTAACTCAAGATTGTTTTTCAGAAGAGGATGTTTTTGTTATTAATAATATTGAAATTAAAGAAAAAATTGAAGTAAATTTCTCAAGAAATAAATACATCAATATGGCTTTTAAAAAAGCATTTCAAGATCTCATGCCTAAAATTTTGCTATCAAAAGATTTAAAAAAAGCAAATGATATTAAAATGAATAAGATAAAGTATTTAATAAATAGTTTTCAAATAGTAGAAGAAAAATATTCTAACAATGAATATAATGCAGTTTTTAAAGTTTCTTTCAATGAATTTAAAGTTAAAAAATTTTTAGGTGATAAAAATATTTCATTTACAGAATCTAAAAAAATTTCTGCAATATTCTTTCCAATACTTTTTATAAATGATGAAATAGAAGATTTCTACAATAATTTTTTTTATAAGCATTGGGATGAAACTAAAATAGAAAACGAATTAATAAATTTTATACTACCAATAGAGGACCTTGATGATATTTTCATAATTAAAAAAATGAAAAACAAAATTGAAAAATTAAATTTAGAAGAAATTGTTAACAAGTATGATACGAAAAATTATGTTTTTGCCTTAATAGATTATAATAATAAAAAATTAAAAATATATCTTAAAACAAATCTTAACAGCAACGAATCATCAAAAAATATTTCTTATAAAATTGATACTTTAGAGAATGAAGATAGATTAAATTTTATTTTAAGAGATGTGAAAATGAAAATTACAGATATTTGGAAACAACAAAATTTAGTAAATATTTCAATTCCTTTAGTAATTAATGTGAATTATAATTATAAAAATCTCAAAGACTTAGATAAATTAAAAAGTAAATTAAAAAAAATAACTATAATTGATCAATTTTTTATTGATGAATTAAGTATTAAAGATTCTTTTTTTAAAATTTATTATTATGGAAATCCAAAAAACCTAAAAACTGAACTTTTTAATCAAGGATACATATTAAGTGATAGTAATGGAAAGTGGGGCTTATACAATGATGAATGATCAGCTAATTTTAAAGTTTCCAAAAGATAATTTGTATTCAAAAGAAGATTTTTATGTTTCTCCAAGTAATCTAAAAGCTTATAATTTTATTATAAGCTGGCCTAAATGGATAAAAAGAATTGTAAATATATTTGGACCGGAAGGGTCTGGTAAAACACATTTATCTTCAATTTTTAAAAGCAAAACAACTACACTTGAAATAGAATCGAAGCTACTAGATGATAAAGTTTTTTTTAATCTTAAATCAAAAGAAGCTTTAATAATTGAAAATTTAAATAATGAAGTTTCAGAAAATTTATTATTTTCTTTATGGAATGCTGCGTTGCAAGATAATAAATATATTTTAATTACTTCTAAAAAACCAATAAATTTATATAAATTTAAGTTACCAGATTTAAATTCGAGAGTTAGTAGCTGCATAAGTATAGGAATTGAGTTACCTAGCGATGATCTAATTGGTGTGATACTTTCAAAAAATTTTTCAGATAAACAGATTAAAGTTGAAAAAAAGCATATTGATTACATCATGAAAAGAATTGATAGATCTTATGAAAAAATATCTCAGTTTATTTTAACTTTAGACAAGTATTCTTTAAAAAAAGGAACCCCTTTTAGCATAAAATTGATTAAAGAAGTGTTAAAAATGATATAAATTTTTAAAAGGAATTACATTGCATAGATATAGAACACATACCTGTAACGAATTAAATTTGAAAAATAAAAATGAAAAAATTATTTTATCAGGCTGGATTAATAAAAAACGTGATCATGGAAATCTTTTGTTTATCGATCTTAGAGATAATTATGGTTTAACACAGTGTGTTATAGATAATAGCAATAACAGCTTTAAAGAATTAGAAAAATTGCAGCTAGAAACTGTTATTAAAATTGAAGGTAATGTAGTCGCGAGAACTAATGAAACTATTAATTCAGATCTAAGTACAGGTGAAATCGAAGTTAAAATATTATTTTTTGAAATTCTTGGAAATTGTAAGGAATTACCCATGCCTGTTTTTAGTGAGCAAGAATATGCTGAAGATATTAGATTAAAATATAGATTTTTAGATTTAAGAAGAAAAAAAATTCATGAAAATATTATTTTAAGATCTAAAGTAATTGCTTTTATAAGATCTGAAATGTTTAATTTAGATTTTTTGGAATTTCAAACACCAATTTTGACATCTTCAAGTCCTGAAGGTGCTAGAGATTTTTTAGTCCCTAGCAGATTAAGCCCAGGAAAGTTTTATGCACTTCCTCAAGCTCCTCAACAATTTAAACAATTAATTATGGTTGCTGGATTTGATAAATATTTTCAAATAGCTCCATGCTTTAGAGACGAAGATTCTCGTGCCGACAGAAGTCCAGGTGAATTTTACCAGCTAGATCTAGAAATGTCCTTTGTTGAACAAGAGGATGTATTTAATATTGTTGAAAAATTAATGATTAGTTTATTTAAAAAGTTTTCAAATAAAAAATTAAAATATGAAAAATTTCCAAAAATTTCATTTAAAGAGACAATGATAAAATATGGAACTGACAAACCTGATTTAAGAAATCCTTTAATAATTTCAGATTTAACAGAAATTTTTAAGAGAGAAGATGTAAAGTTTGAAATATTTAAAAAGTTAGTTAAGTCTGGATCTAAAGTTAGAGCTATTCTTACAAAAAATACTAAAGATAAACCTAGAAGTTTTTTTGTTAGTATTGATAAGTGGGCAAAAGAACAAGGAGCTTCTGGTCTTGCTTATTTTACTTTTGAAAAGAACAATAATATTACAGCTAAAAGTCCAGTTGGCAAATTGTTTTCTGAAGAATCGTTAAAAGAAATTATGAAAATAACTTCAGCAGAAATTGGAGATAGCATATTTTTTGCTTGCGGCAAAATTTATGATGTAGAAAAAATTACAGCTTTAGCCAGAGACAAGATAGGACAAGATCTTAAACTTATTAATGATAATGAATTTGCTTTTTGCTGGATAGTTGATTACCCAATGTTTGAAAAAGATAATATTACAAAAAATATTAAGTTTAGTCATAATCCTTTTTCAATGCCCCAAGGCGATGTTAAAAAAATTGATTTTACCAAACCATTAGATATTAAAGCATATCAATATGATATTGTTTGTAATGGTATTGAACTTTCATCGGGAGCTATAAGAAATCATATGCCAGAACTAATGTATAAACTTTTTTCAATAGCTGGTTATGACAAAAAACATGTTGATGAAAAATTTAGCGGACTGATTAATGCTTTAAGTTATGGAGCACCTCCGCACGGTGGTATAGCACCAGGTATAGATAGAATTGTTATGCTGTTGGCAAACGAAAAAAATATTAGAGAAGTAACTATGTTTCCAATGAATCAGAATGCTCAAGATTTAATGATGAAATCTCCTTCAGAGGTAAGTTCAGATCAATTAAAAGAATTAAATATCAAAACAACAGAAAAGAAAAAATAATTACTATTTTTTATTTTTTAAATTAATTCTAACATTGCTTAAATCTACAAGCTTGTCTTTATATTTGCTTCTTACAAATCCTTTACTTGTTATATTTTTTACTAATTTTAAGAAAGCATCTTCTTCATCAGCATTAATAACTTTATCACTTGCATTTTTATTAATTGAAGGAGTGTGTGCGAGATCTTCTCTTCCTAAGTAAGAAATAGCTAACTCTCTAAAAATATAATCTAACATTGAAGAAGCACTTAATATTCGATCATTACCATGGATTTCTCCAGAAGGTTCAAATTTAGTTTCAATAAAGGCATCAACAAATTCATCTAAAGGAACCCCATACTGAAGACCTAAAGAGATAGCTATTGCGAAATTATTCATTAAAGCTTTTGCAAGCTCTCCTTCTTTATTCATATCAATAAAAATTTCCCCAACTTTGCCGTCATCATATTCTCCCGTATGTAAATAAATTTTATGATTTCCGATCGTAACTTTTTGGATATAGCCTTTTCTTCTGTCCGGCATTTTAGATCTATCATTAACTTGCTTTGAAAATTTTTGTAAATTAGTTTTCTCTAAATCTAATTCATTTGATTTTTTTAATTTGTCAGCATCGACAATCTTTTCATT
>LWDU01039561.1_pt1 | contig 25479 bp, 22 predicted proteins | sample 727161 | NCBI WGS metagenome assembly LWDU01 (sample SAMN04566230, study PRJNA314399) | hydrothermal vent metagenome | isolation source: deep sea hydrothermal plume seawater | place: Mexico: Gulf of California, Guaymas Basin | collected 2004-07-11
CAAACCCAAGCCCATCGTCCGCGCCGACTCGGGCAACTGCAACCCCCCGTGCGCATACTCGCAGCGCACCACATAATCGGTCGGCTCCTGAATCTCCACCATCAACACCCCCGGCCCAATCGCGTGCGGCACCCCACCTTCCACCAACAACACATCACCCGCCTTTACGGGCACTTTCTCAAAACAAGCCGCCATCGCCGGCAAGTCCTGCTCGTCGATAATCCGCTTCCACTGTGCAGGTGTCGGCGGATGCTGAAAACCCATATAGACCCAAGCCTCCTCCTGCCGCGCCCCCAGTATCCACCAAGCCTCGGTCTTGCCGCTGTCAGCTGCAAGATGCTGCTTCGCCCAAACCGCCGAAGGGTGCGCCTGTATATGCAAACGCATCGCCGCATCTAGCAACTTGACCAATAAATAGGGTTGCGCGCCATACGCTTTTACATGCGCCGCCCCCAACGCCTTGTCCGGTTCCCCCTGATACAAAGCCTCCATCGTATACTCCATCGCATCTCCCCCCCGCGCCCTGCCCACGCCCTCATCCGGCAAATCCTCCCGCCCCATATTCGCCGCCCGCGTCGCCGACCCCACCCAATCCTCGGGAAAATGCCCATCCTCACCCTCTCCCCCCTGCATCTGATCCAACATGGCCCCCCCTTTATACGTCCGCCAGACGCGATTGGGCAAAAGCTCAAAAGGCTGATTGTAATCTATCATTTTCATCTCTTATTTTTCTTATGGGAATGGAAAAATACACCGACAGAATTAGGTGTATGGTGGGAATCAAGCAGGTCTCCGCAGCGGCTTGCTGTCCCCTAGAGTCGCAGGATTGCGGCGTTGGGGGCTAGCCCTCGGAGCCAACAGGAGCGCGCGCACCGCAGGTGCTGAGACATGAGCAAGGAGACCTACTCGGACCTCGGCCTCCGACCGTCCCTACTTCCGATAGTCTAACGGCGGCTCCCGATCTCCCAACAAAGGCGCATATACAAAGTCCTCGCCTCGCCGCTCCATCAACTCCGCTTTGGCCGTCGCCACCAACTCCGGTTGCAAAAACAAATCCACCGCCGTCAACGCCAAAACCTTCGCCGCCACGATCATCCCCTTGCTACCAATCCCAGTCCCCCCCGCCGCCACCGCCTGCCAACTATGCGACGCCGTGCCCGGCACCCAAGTCGCCGTGCCCAAATCCGATGTCGGCACTATCCAGCTGACATCGCCGACATCGGTCGACCCTTTTGAATCCCAAAGAGCGAAAGGCTGAATCTCAGCCTCGCTACCCAACGCCAATTTAGTCCGCCCCAACGTCGTGCGAATATCTTCGGCGAAAGCCTGTTCCTTCGCCGTATATTCCACTCCGCCCACCCCCCTCAGGTTCGCATCAACCTGCCGCGAAAGTGCGACATTGGGCAGCTTATTATAGTTGCCGTGAATCACCTCGTAATCCATCGTCGTGCCCGTACCCAACGCCGCACCCTCGCCCGCCTTAACCACGCGATCCCACAGCTCGGGCAGGATCTTACCATCAGGGTGCCGCACATAATAAAAAACCTCGGCGAACTCGGGCACGATATTGGGCGCGGCACCACCGCGGGTAATCACATAGTGCACGCGACTGTCTTGCGGCAGATGCTCGCGCATCATATTGACCATATAATTCATCGACTCGACCCCGTCGAGCGCCGAACGGCCCCGCTCGGGCGCCATCGCCGCGTGCGTCGCGATACCGTGAAAACGAAACTTGGCCGATTTGTTGGCCAAGGTCGTACGCGGGCTGGCAGTATTGCGGTCCGAAGGGTGCCAGTTGAGCACCGCGTCGACATCGGCAAAAAGGCCGGCGCGCACCATATACACCTTACCCGATCCGCCTTCCTCAGCCGGCGTGCCATAAAGGCGAATCGTGCCCTTTGCCCCAGTGCGCTGCAACCACTCCGCAACAGTCACCGCTGCCGCCAAGGAGCCCGTGCCAAAAAGGTGGTGCCCGCAGGCATGCCCAGGCGCTTCGGCGACACGCGGTTGTCGCACCGCGACGGCTTGCTGCGACAGCCCCGGCAACGCATCAAATTCGGCCAACAACGCCACGACTGGCCGGCCCGACCCGTATTCGGCGATAAAGGCCGTGGGAATCCCGGCGACCCCGCGTTCGAGGCGAAAACCCGCCGCGACCAACTGCTCTTGCAATAGCGCCGAACTGCGTTCCTCCACATAACCCAACTCGGCGTACTCCCAGATCGCATGCGCCACTTCCGCGAACTCATCCGCTCGAGCATCAATGGCGGCGGCGACATCGTCCTCGGCACGAGCGGCCCCAACCAAGAGCAAAATAGTTAACGATAAAAATGTGACCATGGCTCTTCTCCTATAGAAAACGATAGAGACCGCGTGCGACTTCCCGGGCTCGACCATCAATAACAGCTCAACCGAGTAATTCGTTGAGGCGTTGGGCGATCTGCTCAGGCTCGCCTGCCCGCAAGCATGTCGGCCCAAAAACCACTGCCCCCTCGTGCACATAAGTGGGATTGGCGGCAATTCTCGGTCGCCCCTCTTGCAGCGCCTTGACCAGTGCCAATGCTGTAAGCCCCGCCGCATCTTCGTCAAGCACCAGTCGCACCGACGGCACCTCCGCGCGTTTGCGCTCAACCTCGAATGCGATATCAGCATGTTTGAACGTCCCGCACGCATCGAGCAATTCCTGCATCAAACCGAGCCAATGCCCTCGCCGCTGTTCCGGATCCTCTGCCACAAAAAGACGCAACGCCTTGATCAAACCGGCGATCTCCTCCTTGCCGACTTTACAGGGCCGACCAATGCCGTGCTGAGGTGCTCCGGGCAATTTGCTCTTGTCAATCAAACTCGCAGGGGGGTCCCACAACTCGGGCATCACGTCGAGATCCTGGTGCTGCAACGCGGCCGCCTGCATCAAATCGCGACGCCCGCATAAAATCCCCGACGCCTGCGGGCCACCAATTGTCTTACCGCCGCTATACGCCACTAAATCAGCCCCCTCGGCGATAAAACGTCGCCGATTATCCACCGGCCGCACCTGCCCCGCCGCATCGACAATCACTGGCACGCCCTTTTCATGAGCAGCCGCCACCACCGACGCGAGCGACGGTTGCGTATGCGGATAGGCCACATAGACCACCGCCGCCGTCCGCTCGGTAATCGCCGCGCCAATTTCCCACCCTTCGGCATCGCGCACCCCCGCCCCCGAAAAACGATCGGCTATGCCCACTTCGACCAATTCGATGCCCACCGAACGCACCGCGTGATCGTAGAAGTTTCGATGGCTGCGCGCCATAATCACTTCGTTCTTCATGCCCGTAGTATCCGGCAAACGGTTCATCTTGCCCGGATCCAAACCAGTCACACAGGCCGCCGTGCCCAGCAATAGACCTGCCGCCGCACCGCTGGTCACGTAGCCAGCCTCAGCCCCAGTGAGTTCGGCGATCACTTCCCCTGCCCGCGCCTGCAACTCCGCAATGTCGACACAGGCCTCCGAGGCCTGCCGCATCGCCTCGGCGACTTCTGGCCGCATGATCGAGCCGCTCAGTCGCGTTGATGGACCGACTGCGTTAATAATCGGTTCTATTCCTAATTCTTCGTATATGGTAGCCATCGCACTCTTCTTTTTAGGGATGTGAATTGTCGTTGTAGGCTAGATCAGTGGGACGGGCTTCCCCCTTACGCTCATACACGTATCGATTTCGATACGCGCTCCGCGGGAGCTCGTCCGACTCCTGGCGAGTTCCGAGGGTGGGTCGCCGATTTTGCTATCCTGTAAAATAGGCGACCCAAACCGCTACGGTGAAGCCCTCCATCAGCCCTTCGATGCTTCTGATTTCAATACTTGGATCTCAAGATTTAGATTAGAATGGTGAAAAGGAGAAAGATGGGCAAATTTCAAAATTATTTTAGCAGCGAAGGGGCGAGGGGCGGCTGTAGGGAAAAGCCTCCCCAAAGCCATCGATTGAATTATATCGCCCCGCTCCCGCAGCCCACTAAGGCGGCTCTGCCACGCCGCTTACCCGACCTCCCACAAACCGATAGGGCCGCCTTAGCTTTGCCCGAAAGCCGCCCCCCATACCGCAGTGTGAACTACTCAAACACCTGTTCCCGCACCAAATACTTCTTCACCGCCTCCCTATCCAACGTAAAACCCAACCCCGCACGATCCGGCACCCGCAACGCTCCACCCGCAAACTCGAACGCTTCATTCGTCAAATCGTGCTGCCATGCCATCGGCCCGACCATATCGTAGGGCTGAGACAGATGCGGCATGCACGCGGCCAGATGCAAGCCCATCGCCGCACCCGGCCCATAGGCCACCGTCTGCGACCAACCGCCCATACCCAAATCTGCCGCCAAACGAGAATGCGCCAAAGTCGCCGTATGCGTCGGGCCACCGACAATCGCGTAGTCCAAGGCCCCCGCTTGGAAACGACGCACTAAGTCGTCGCCATCGCGCACGTGATCACCGATCGGCAGGTGGATCGACTCACGCAAACGCCGCCATTCGGAAAAAGTGCCGGCCGCCGCGCCCTTAGCAATCGGGCTCTCTAATGATTCGACAAGATGACCTTTGAGCCGCCTGGCCAATTCCTGTGCCACCCACACTTCTTCGAGCCGCCAGCGGATATCGGGACGCACCGCCATATCGGGCAAGATTCTGTGGATCGCCTCGATGCGATCGACAACATAGCGCAATCGTTCTGCCGGCGTTTTTTCAGCGGCGGTAATGCACTTCATCTTATAACAACGAAACCCGCGCTCCCACCCCCACTGCGCGTCTTCCGCCGTATGCTCCGGTGTCTTATAGCCGGTGCATTGCGTAATCGGCACCCACTCTCGAAGCCGCCCGCCGAGCAATTGCCAAACCGGCACCCCCAACGCCTGAGCGCGCAAATCGAGCACGACTTGCTCGAACGAATTGGCCATCATCGCCTCCGGCTCGGCCAAATTAACCGTCCGCAAATCTCGCCCCAGCCAGCTATTAAGCATTGTATTGATCGTCTTATCGGGCGTAAAACGCTCGATTTGCGTCAGCCCCGTCAACCCCTGATCGGTCTCGACGGCGCAGACCCCATGTTCGGCTCGCTGGTGTAAAGGCTGGCCATAAGTGTCATCGGACCACCACCAGTGGCGTTCGGGTACATTGACGACAAAAAGTTCAATCCGCTTGATTTTCATGAGTTTGCGACCATTTTTACTGGATATTGCGAAATCGCTGGTATATATTAAATGAAAACAGTCACATAGGCCCCTCAACTCCCCGGAGGTTTACCTATGTCCCGCGAACGTATCGCCGTACCGATCTTTGTACTTATCGCCCTTGTGTGGGCTTTTACAAAACTCGGCATGTAAACGACATGGTTTATACCTTTTTTCCAACGGCGCAAACAGCACTTAGAGCGGTTGCCCGTCCTCGCCATAGAGTAGGCCGGGCGCCGGAAAACGGTCGCATAACGCCCGTACTTCAGCCCGGATCTCAGCGTAGGCCTTCTTGCGATCGTCGAGCTCTTTCCCTTCGTCTGCCCGCACTTGTGCCACGCGATCCATCCACTCTGCCAAATGCTTCATTTCATCGGCGCCAAAACCCCGACTAGTAATCGCCGGCGTGCCAATGCGTATGCCGCTCGGCCTTTTTGCCGGCCGCGAGTCGAAGGGGACGCGGTTGAAGTTGCAGACGATCCCCGCTTGGTCCAAGGCCTTGGCCATCTGATACCCCGTCACGCCCTTGTCGGTAACATCGATGAGAATCAGGTGGTTGTCGGTCCCACCCGAACTCAGCGCAAAACCACGCGCCGATAATTCTTCGCCCAATACCTTCGCATTGTCGACCACCTGTTGCGAATAGGCCTTAAACTCGACACCCATTGCTTCTTTCAGTGTCACGGCAATCGCCGCCGTCGTGCCATTGTGCGGGCCACCCTGCAAGCCCGGGAAGACCGCCTTGTCGATCGCGGCGGCATATTGCGCCTTGCACATGATCATGCCGCCGCGCGGCCCTCTCAGTGATTTGTGCGTCGTCGTCGTCACCACATCGACATGCGGCACCGGGCTCTGGTGCACACCGGCCGCGACCAGCCCGGCGATATGCGCGATATCGGCGACCACGATCGCGCCGACCGCGTGTCCGATCTCGGCGAAGTGCGCAAAGTCAACGACACGCGGGTAGGCCGTACCGCCACAAAAAAGCAGTTTGGGCTGATGTTCTTTGGCCAACGCCTCGACCTGATCGAAGTCGATCAGCCCGTCTTCCTTTCGCACCCCGTATTGCACCGATTTATAATGCATTCCCGAAATGCTGACCTTATCGCCGTGTGTTAGATGCCCACCATGCGCCAACGACAAACCCATCACCGCATCGCCCGGCGCGCAGAGACCGACATAGACCGCCTGATTCGCCGGCGAGCCCGAATAAGGCTGCACATTGACGTGCTCGGCACCGAAGACGGCCTTGGCGCGTTTGACAGCCAACTCTTCAATCTTGTCGATCTGCTGCTGGCCTTCGTAATAGCGCTCGCCGGCATAACCTTCGGAATATTTGTTGGTCAGGATCGAACCGGTGGCTTCGAGCACCGCCTGGCTGGTGTAGTTTTCGGACGGAATCAAACGGATTTTATTGTGCTGGCGCTTATTTTCGGCACGGATAATCGCTTCGACTTCCGGATCGAACTCGGTTAGGCCTCCTGCGGCTTGCGATGGTGCGACTACTGCCTGCATGACATTGCTTTCCTTTAGAATAATTACTTAAGTTTAGCCCTTATCGGACATAAAACAATAAAGAAGGGAATTTTAATGAGCAAGTATCTGGGCATCGATTCGAGCACCCAGTCCATCACCGGCCTGCTAATCGACACAGAAAATAATACGATCGTCGCCGAAGAATCAATTAACTTCGACGAGCACTTCAAAGCGGCCTATGGCGTCGAAAACGGCGTCTTTGATCTCGGGAATGGCGCCGTACACAGCGCCCCGCTGATGTGGGCCGAAGCCCTCGACTTGCTGCTGCAAACGCTCAAAGACCAAGACCACGACCTAAGCCAGATAGAAGCCATCGCCGGCAGCGGCCAACAACACGGCACCGTCTATCTCAACAACACCGCCGCACCCGCCCTACAAAACATATCCTCGGCCCTTCCGCTCAAAGACCAGCTCGCCGGCATCTTCTCCCGCGACACCACACCGATCTGGATGGATACCTCCACATCAGCTCAATGCGCCGAAATCGAAGACGGCGTCGGTGGCCAAGACAAGCTGCTTGAACTGACCGGCAATACTGCCTTCGAGCGTTTCAGCGGTCCGCAGATCCGCAAGTTCCACCAGACCGAGCCGGACGCCTATAATAACACTGTATATATCGGCCTGGTCAGTTCCTATATCGCCAGCCTGCTCGCCGGTAAACTCGTCGGCGTCGACCCCGGTGACGGCAGCGGCACCAATATGATGGATATCGCCGCACGCGAATGGAGCCTGACAGCCTTGGACGCCACCGCCCCCGACCTCACCGACAAACTGCTGCCCATCGCCCCCTCAGGCCAAGCCGTCGGCACCATCAGCCATTATTTTATGGGCCGTTACGGTTTCGCCAAAGACTGTCTGGTCTTGCCTTTTTCCGGCGATAATCCCTGCAGTCTAATCGGCCTCGGTCTCGTCACACCCGGCCAGGTCGCGCTGAGCCTGGGCACCTCCGATACGCTCTTCGCCTGCATGGACCAACCGCGCACTTCCAAGACCGGCGAGGGCGCCGTCTTTGCCTCACCCGACGGCGAGCACTATATGGCGCTGACCTGCTATCTCAACGGCAGCCTCGCGCGCGAAGCGGTGCGCGACATTTATCATTTCGACTGGGGAAGCTTCGCCGAAGCCTTGCGCATCACCGTGCCCGGTAACAATGGCGGCCTAATGCTGCCCTACTTCTCCCCCGAGATCGTACCGAAAGTCTCCGAGCCGAGTGTCGTGCGCCAAGACCTCAACGAAGCTGACGCCAAAGCCAATATCCGCGCCGTTATCGAAGCCCAGGCGCTCTCTTCGAGCATCCACGCACGCTGGATGGGCGTCGACATTTCCTCGCTCTACGTCACCGGCGGCGCCTCGGCCAACGCCGAGATCCTGCGCATCTACGCCGATGTACACAACTGCCCGGTACACCGTTTTGAAACGGCGAATTCGGCAGCGCTGGGCGCAGCATTGTGCGCGGCGCACGGGCATCAGTCGGCCACAGGCAATGCGGTTTCGTGGCAAGAAACGGTCGCGCCGTTTACCGAGCCTGTCGCGGGTTCGACGATTAAGCCAGACAAAGAAGCGGTGGCGGTGTACCGCGAAATGATTGTAGAGTATCAAGCGTTGGAAAAGGCACATACCGTGGCAAGTTAAAAACAATAAATCCACTATGAACCAGCCAACGCCACACTATCTGGCATCAGAACATTCTCGCAGCATCACCAAAAAAAGGAACTACGACATGCTCTTAATCGACGCCCACCTAGACCTCTCGATGAACGCCATCAACGGCAACCGCGACCTCAACCTGGAAAATTTTGCGCTGCGCACGCACGAGACCGAACGCAATATCACCGAACCTGGTCGCGGCCGTAGCACCACCACCCTGCCCGAAATGCGCAAAGGCGAAGTCTTCCTCTCCGTCGTCACCGTCATCGCCCGCGCCACCCATCCGGGATCGAATCCCAAGGACGCCGCGCACCAGGAAATATCCTACGGCCGCGCGCAGGGCCAGCTCGCCTACTACCGCGTGCTCGAAGCGCAAAACAAGATCCGCATGATCGGCGACACCCAGACACTCGACGCACACGTGGGTGTCTGGCAGCAAAACGCCGACACTTCCGCCGAGCCCCTCGGCTTTATTCTCAGCATGGAAGGCGCCGACCCCATCGTCTGGCCCGAACAAGTACACGCCTGGTATGAAGACGGCCTGCGTGTCGTCTCGCTATCGCACTACGGCATCAGCGCCTACGCTCACGGCACCGGCACCGAAGGCGGCCTGACCGAAAAGGGGCCCGCGCTACTCAAAGAGATGGAAAAAGCCGGCATCGTACTCGATTTGACCCACCTCGCCGACCAAGCTTTCGACGAAGCGCTCGACAATTTCTCTGGCCGGGTCCTGGCCAGCCACAACAACTGCCGCGCCCTAGTGCCCAACCAACGCCAATTCACCGACGAACAGATCAAGGCGATCATCGAACGCGACGGAGTCATCGGCACCGCGCTCGACGCCTGGATGCTCTACCCCGGGTGGATCAAGGGCGAAACCAGCCCCTCTGTGCTCACCCTAGCCTCCGTCGCCGAACACATAGACCACGTCTGCCAACTCGCCGGCGACACCCGCCACGCCGCCATCGGTTCCGACCTCGACGGCGGCTACGGCACCGAACAGACCCCGGGCGACCTCGACACCATCGCCGACCTGCAAAAACTCGACAGCCTGCTGCGCGACAAAGGCTACTCCACCGAGGACGTCGAGGGCATTTTTCACAACAACTGGTTGCGCTTTTTCCGCGAGGTCTGGTCTTAACAGACGATCTAGTGCTTATCGCGACGCTTTCGCGAGCGGAAACCGCCAAAGCCTTCAAGGACAATCGCGCGATGTTACACGGGATCTTTTTCGGACAAGCCAAAAAACCTAATAGAAACCATTAAAGTTGCCGAGGTCTGGTAATGAACTGTGACGCAGCGCGTTTTTCGGGGTGGAGTTGGTGGTAAAGGGCCTGATCGCAGGGAGAGTGGTCGTGACGACGGTCCGAGGGGACTAAAAACGCCCGGAGACACACCCCGCGACCAGACTGATCGCACCCAACCTTAACGGTTAATGCCAAATACTATATTTGAATCCGAATCAATAATTGTCTATTTTTAGGACGGATCAGGAGAGACTTAAGTGGAATTCAATGTCGAACGCATAGCGATTCTCGCCGCCCTCTTTGCTATGGCTGGATCCATCGCCGTCAAAATAGTGACGATACAGCTGCTTAAGGGCATGCGCAAGGCCATCGAGGCGTTAAACCAACGCCTCTTGGAAGCTAGGCGCAACCTCGGCAAGGCCAAATCTAGCACAAATGTCAACGACCGTGAACAACTGAAAGTGCAAGGCAACCACAACAAGGTCAGCACCCAGTTACACAAACTGAAAAGCGAATTATCCGAGTTAAAGCGCACCGAATCCGAGAAGCAGAAACAACGCGCGGCCATGCGCGGCAAGTTAGAATAGCGCAACAGAAAATTGCTTCACATAGGGAGGCCCAAACGACTCGCCTTTTTTATGCCTTCCGTTTCAGACCCGCCCAAACTTCCGCGCCAAAGAGACTCGTCACCCCCTTCATCGCCGATTCCACATCGATCGGACTGACCTGAGCGATGGTGCGCAATAGCGGCTCGATCTGCTTGCGCACATAGTGTTCGTAATCGGGCGGGGCACTCAAGCGACCGACGGGTTGTGGACCATCACAAGTGACCACGTATTGGATCACGCCCCGCGGTCGGGGCAGAAGACGCGCCGCCTGCACGTGCGGCGGCACATTGCGGGTATAGTCGGCAACTGGCTTGCGCAAACTCTTGCGATAGATCAAATCCTGGTCCTTTTCGCCGGCGCGCAACGCGCGCACCGACTCCACCGCGCACTGCTCAATCGCTTCCGGCCCCGCATCGTGGAAGAGCAGATCCAATAGTTGACGCTGCAACTCGTGCGCCAACTTGGTCCAATCGCGGCGCACCGCCTCCATGCCGACGATTTCGAGACGCTCGTTGGCGCCGCTGCCGCGCAACCCGGCATACCCTTTCGCACGACCGCGCTCGCTGCCGCGCATCGGCGGCAACAGGAAGCGCGGATAGTATTTCTCGAACTCCAGTTCCAAATGCGACTCGACCCCGTATCCGGCTTCGATATGCCGCGCCAACTCGTCGTTGACCTCCGCGCAGAGCGCCGTGCCCACTGCCTGCGCTTCAACCGCGGGGCACTCGTCGGCCAAACCCGGGTCGACAAAAACCGAATCCGTATCCCCATAGATCACTCGCACGCCGCGTTCCTGCAAACGTTCCTGCGCCCAGCGCAGGATATAGTGCCCGAACTCGGTGATCGCTCCGGCGAGCTCATCCGACGCAAAACGACAACTGCCCGTCGCAAGGACGCCATAAAAAGAATTCATAATGATCTTGTAGGTATACGAGGCTAGTGCGTCGTCCCGCGCTTTCGCCTCTTCGCGCTGCGCCCAGAATTCTTCGAGCATCGCCGGCAAAATGCCCCGCTCTCGGGCAAAACCCGCGCCATTAGGCGCGGTAATCGCATCTGCCCCGGCCTGCGCATAGCTGACAGGGTCGATATTAAAGGTCCGCATAATCGACGGATACAGGCTCTTAAAATCAAAAACAAAAAGATGGCGATACAGACCGACCTGCGGCTCGATTACCAGCCCCCCCGGCGCCCCCCGGCCCTCCCGGCGGTCCACCCCCGTCGTCGGCGCGACCAACCCGCGTTGGCGCAAGGCGCTGATATACATAAAATCGAAGGCCGCGACGCTACCCCACGCCCGCTCCAAAGGCAAACCGGTCAAGCGCGCCCGACGCACTGTCAACTCGATCAGCCCCTCTTTGGCGAGAATGTCCCAAACCAGCCGCGAGTCCTCTAGGCAATACGTGCAAAAAGCCGCGCGGTCTTGCTCGTAGGCATTGACGATGGCGTCGGGCATCGTCTCGTCGTCTTCGGGTTCCAGCGTCTTGCCACGGCCGAGCACCGCACGGGCGACCGTGCCAAGCCGCCAGTCGTCGTAGCGCTGCAAGGTCGCGCGCACCAAATGTAACGCGTCGAGGATCTGCCTCCCGTAAACCACCATTCGACTACCGCCCCAGACCTTGCCCTCCTGATACGACGAAGGGTCTTGCGTGCGACCGAGGTTAAACGAGAGCCCGTGCGCCTCAAAACGCGCTTGCAACACTTTGAGGTCGAAATCGATAACATTCCACCCCGAGAGGATATCCGGATCGATCTCCTGCACCCGCGCCGCCAGTGCTTCGAGCAACGTGCACTCGTCGGCATGACAACGCAGATTATCTGGATCGGCCACCGCCGTTTCGCCCACCAGATGGATCTCCTCTACCCGGTGCTTGGCCTCGGTGCCACCGCCGACCAACGACACCGCGTAGACCTCCGAGGCATCCGGGGCGGTCTCGATGTCGAGTACCAACAGCGCCAACTCCGGCTCGCACTCGACCGGCGATAACACCGCGTCTACATTGACGCGGTCTACGCCCTTGCCCGTCTGCCACTCGCCGTCGATCCACACCGCACCGCGCAGGCCTTGTTCCATGAGGCAGTGCAGGCCGAAATTCAGATCCGCCTCATAGGTGCGGACCCCGTCCTGTTCGAGTTGCCGGCCCAACCGCCGCAGCGCACCGACACGCGGGCATTCGACGCGAAACACTGCTTCGCCATCGACCGTCTCATAACGACTGTCCAATAGCCCCGCCCCACCTTCTCGTGCGCGCCGCGCCACCGCCTCGCGGTCCGACACGCGGCAATAAAAAAAAGGCCTTACACGAGTATCCATCAGCCCAAATGTCTCGCCGTTTTCTAGCTTGCCTACCGCATATAGCGCATCGCGCCCTTTGTGCAAACGGTGGAAGACATGCAGTAAAAAGCCGCGCTCGGACATTGAATCCCTATCGCTCGGGTAGCTAGTTGTTCATCGCCAACAGATCGGTATAAAAATCCTTGTAAATATACTGCACATCGGTACAGTTGTGCATTTTTGAGACGATTTGTTTTTTATTTGCCAGCAACCATCTTCCAAATACTACTCCTCTTAAGCAAGATATTTTACTTGCGGCAATGTCGCCAATAGCGGCAAGCAGTCAAGCGATAGCTATTCGCTTCGGGAATTATTTTTGCCAATTTTACTATGCAATCGGCGTGTCCCGGTCTGCGTATTGAAAGGAGGAGAACTATGAAACGGGTATATTGGCTCTTAGGATTGCTCGTCATCGCTTGCAGCCGGAGCTACAAATAGAAATCCGCACCGACTCGCATACAAATCAGGTCGTCGAAGAATATCAGTATTATGTCGATTCGGAGAGCGGCGAACGAGTCAGGCACGGCTACTGCCGCGCTTTTTACCCGGACGGCAGCCCGATGGAGAGCAGCCAGTACGACCACGGTAAAACCGAGGGCGAGTGGGAATACCGCCAAAGCGGTATCGGGCGGATAGGCGCTTTTGAGGAGGGCCGACTCGTCGGCGTCTATAGCGACTACGACGGCAACGGCCGCAAAATTCGCGCAGGCACTTGAACAAATATAAACCCCATTAGCCTTAGGCGAGAAAACCGGATCGTCCCATTCGTTGGCGATCCGGTTTTCTCGTGTATTTAAATTGCCCCAGCTAACTCAGAATTGCGCCGTACCGTCCTCTGGTTCGTAACCCAACTCGCGCGACACCTCCAGATCCATCCATTGTCTTGTATGGTCGGACGTGCCGTGCACGATTTTGAAATCGACCTCGTCGGGCGCCTCCAGACAACGGGCAAAAAGCTGCGCCTGGTCGTGGGGGGTAATACCCGCTTCCCGCCGCGGCGGGTCCTGGTCGGGGGCCTGCTTCCACGCGGCCGCGCCGATGCGCACCATAATACACGAGAGCCCATGCTGGTGCGCGTAAACCCGCCCCAGTGCCTCACCGAAACACTTCGTCGCCCCATAGACGTTGACCGGGTAGACCGGCGCCTGCCACGGCACCGGCTCCTCCTGGTCGTGGCCCAGGATGGCGTTGATGCTGCTAGCGAAGACGATGCGGCGACAGCCCGCCTCCCGCGCCGCCTCAAAGCCGTTGTAACAACCGATAATATTCAAAGGCAACAACGTCTTGTAAAATTCGGCCGCCATGCTCGGGTCCGCCGCCAGATGCACCACCGCGTCCATACCCTGGCAGGCGGTGAGAAAAGCATCGTATTGCGTGATGTCCATCTGCACAAACTCCTCGTGCGCCGCCAAATTTCCCACCGGCTTGACATCCGCCAACCGCAACTCGTAACGATCGCCCCAGTGTTCGCGTAAATGACCTCCGACCAGCCCGGCCGCGCCGGTCACCAATACCTTCATCTTATCTGCCATACTCTCCTTTATCTCCCTATAGCTTCGACCAATGGCACGCTCGTTCCATCCGCGACCATTTTTATTGCGCTCTCGGAAAGGCCGTGCCATCTTGCGGTTCGTAGCCCAAAACCCGACTCGTCTCCGCAATATCCATCCAACCGTTCTTGTGCCGTGAAGACCCGTGCACGATGGTAAAATCCACATCCTCGGTCTCGATACAACGCGCGAAAAGTTGCGCCGTATCGCGAGGGCTAATCATATCGCATGGATCGTCGGGGTCCCAATCGCCGCCCTGGTCGAAACGCGGGCTGCTCAATCGCACGCAAATACTCGACAACCCGTGCTGGTGAGCGTAGACTCGCCCCAACGCTTCGCCAAAACACTTGGTCGCCCCGTACACATTGAGCGGAAAAACTGGCGAATCGGGGAAGGTCGGTTGCTCGAAGCGATATCCTAGGATTGCATTGACACTGCTGGCGAAGACAATGCGGCGACACCCCGCCTCCCGCGCGGCCTCGAAACCATTGTAGCAGCCGATGACATTCAGATCCAAGAGCGTCTTGTAAAACTCGGCGCGCGGACTGCGGTCGGCCGCCAAGTGTATCACGGTGTCCACACCCAGGCAGGCGGCGAGGAATTCTTCGTAGCGGGTGATATCCATCGGCATAAACTCTTCGTGCGCCGCCAGATCGGCGACTGGTTGAATATCGGTCAACCGCAGCGCGTAACGGTCGCCCCAGCCCTCGCGCAAAATACCGCCGACCAAACCGGCGGCGCCTGTGATCAAAACCTTCTTCTGCATACTTTTCCCGTGTGTAAAACAAAGCGATCTGTTTTGATAAAACCCTATACGCTATTAGCGAATGATCGCGCCGCGCTAAAAAATACTCGACGCCAGCCGCTCACCTCCGTCCCATCAGCGCCCGATAGGCCACCAACGACCCGGCCACGTGTACATTCATCGACGGCCCCTTACCGTACATCGGGATATAGACTGCCCCGTCGCACAACGACAACGTCTGCGGGTAAACGCCCTTCGACTCATTGCCGAGGACCAGGCATACTTTTTGTGGATAGTCATATTCGAGATAACACACCGCCCCCTGCGCCGTCTCTAGCGCCACCAGATGATAACCCTCCGCCTTAAGTTCGGCGGCGGCCTCGTCGATGCGGGCGATACGCCGCCAGGCGATACGCCGCTCGTGCCCACGGGCGGTGCGGTCGATCTCCTCGTGCGGGGGCGTCGGCGTCAGGCCGGTGAAGATGATCTCCACCGCCCCGCACGCATCGGCAATGCGGAACATCGAACCGACGTTGAGCGGGTCTTCCAGGCTCTGCAGCAAAAAAGCGAGCTCGACCTTCGGAGGATAATCCCGCGCCGCCGCCTCGAAGAGCCGCTTGGTCTCAACTTTCTTCAGTGGCCTCATCTAATAATTAACCGCGCATGATCGCGGTGGCTGTGTATTCTTCTTCTGCGAGCACCTGGCGAATGGCCTCGTCCTCGACCACGCCTTCGATCCGCGCCTCGCCGGGTTCCAAGCTCACCTCCACGCTCTCGACTCCCGGTAAGGTAGCCAACGCCTCGCGCGCGTGGACGACACAGTTTTCACAGCTCATCCCCTCAATTAACACTTTAATCATCACACTCCGTTCAGAAAGCAATGGCCTTGAATTTCTTGATATGTTCGGTGATCGCCACTTCCACCGGCAACCGCTCCATACTCGACGCGCCGTAGAAACCGTTGACACCTTTGGTATTCTGCAACACGTACTCGGCGTCCTCGGGCTCGGAGATCGGTCCGCCGTGGCACAACACAATCACCTCCTCGTTGACCCCCCGCGCCGCGTCGCATATCGCCTGCACCGCGCCCACCGACTGCTCCAGGTTCAACGCGGTCGTCGCGCCGATCGTGCCCTTGGTCGTCAGCCCCATATGCGCTACGATAATATCCGCCCCCGCATCGTCCATCTGCTCGCCCTCCTCGGGCTTAAAGGCATAAGGCGTGGTCAACAGACCCATACCGTGCGCCGTGCGCACCATATCTACCTCTAGATCGTAGCCCATGCCCGTCTCCTCCAGGTTCTGCCGATACAACCCGTCGATCAAACCAACCGTCGGGAAATTCTGCACCCCGGCAAAACCGATCGCCTCGACTTCTTTCAAGAAGACTTCCATCTGCCGAAACGGATCCGTCCCGCAAACCCCCGCCAACACCGGCGTATCCTCCACCACCGTCAACACCTCCCCCGCCATGTCCATTACGATCGCGTTCGCGTCACCATAGGGCATAGTCCCCGCCAACGATCCCCTTCCCGCCATGCGAAAGCGCCCCGAATTATAAATAATAATCAGATCCACCCCACCCACCTCCTCAAACTTGGCACTGATCCCTGTCCCCGCCCCTGCACCAATAATCGGCACTCCGTCGGCGATATTATTCCGCAACCTTTTTAACACTTCATCTCTGGTAAAAGCCATTTTCGGTCTCTCTATCCTTAATAAAAGGCGTGCGCCTGCTCATTTTCCCGTAGGATTATTTTCTACTCTTGTTAAGGAACGCATTTCCCCTTAGGAAATCTTCTACCCTTTGCAGGAGAATAAATCCTCTTTCTATCTCATCTTTATCGGCAGGGGAAACACTGTGTCGCCATAGCTTATTTTTTATTTTCTGATAAACGGCTTTGCACTAGCCAATTTCACAGGACAGTGAAATTGGCTAGTGCCCTCGGAGTGACACAGGATGTCCACGAGAATGAGCAAACGGAAAATCAAAAATCAGCGTAGCACCACCGCTACCCTTTCACTGCCGCCTCAATCTCCACCCCCTCCATCTTCCGCAATTCCGCCTCCGGCCCAAACGGCGCATAAATCGCGATCAACTTCATCGGCACCTCGCCATTATTTACCGTCGAGTGGTAAATTGCCGTCGGAATGTGTACCAACTCCCCCGGCCCGATCTCCTTTTCCAGCATGCCCGACGCCAACTCCACCGTCTGAATCCCCGTACCCTCGATCACATAGAGGATTTCCTCGCTATAGGGATGATTGTGGCGCACGTGGCCTTTGCCCGGTTCCAGCGTCACCACTCCGCAACTAAAGCGCTCGGCCGCCGTGATCAGCGGCTCCGAAAGCCAGCTCAACCGGCCCCAGTCGAAAACCTGGGTATCGACATTCTCGCTCGTTACAAAAGTCTTCTTCTCGCTCATCGTCTTAGCCTTTCTATTTCTGGTCGATCAGTTCCAGCATCAACTCGGTCGCCCGCGCCGAAAATTCTGGATCGTTGATATTATGGTCTATTTCGTACACGGCGATGCCGTCGTTCAAGTTCATCTTGAGCGCGTCAAAAAATGCCTGGTCGGCGATGCGGTCGCAAAACAACTCGCCATCGCCGTCGAGAATAGACACCCCCTTCAGCGGCAATAGAAATGCCACCGGCCCCATCGCCTGGTTGGCTTTCTCTGCGAAGATCTTGCCCATCTGGGCATTCTCCTCGGCGCTGGTCCGCATCAAAGTCACCGCGGGGTTCCACTCGTAAAAAACGCGGTCGCCGTTCTTAAACCGCTGCGGTACCGTGCCCATGCCGCCAAAATTGGCCATATCGACGCAGCCGGGCACGATCAATTGCGGCAACCCCGCCCGCCCCGCCGCGCCCAGTCGGTCCGGTCCGGCGCTAAATACGCCGTCGCAAATCTCGTCCGCCCATTCGGTGGTGGTAATATCGAGTACCGCGTCGACCAAGCCCTCGTCGACTAGCGATTCCATCGTCTTGCCACCGGCGCCGGTGGCATGGAACACCAACACTTCATAACCCTTTGCCGATAAGTGCTCGACACAAGTGCCGACACACTCGGTCGTATTGCCGAACATCGACGCGACGATAATCGGCTTGTCGTCGTCAGCTGCCGGTGGTTCGGCCTCGACCATGCCGCAGACCGCCCCCGCTGCCCGTGTAAAAATCACCCGCGAGATGCGGTTGACTCCCGCCACATCAACGATAGACGGAATCAGCGTTACGTCCTTCGCACCGACATAGGCCGAAGTGTCGCCCGAAGCCACCGTCGAAACGCAGACCTTCGGCACCCCCACGGGCAACGCCCGCATCGCCGCCGTCACCACGCTGCTGCCGCCCGAACCGCCCATGCCGACGATGCCATCGAATGCGCCCTCGTCGTGCAATCGCTTGGCCGCGACCGCCGCGCCCTCGCTCATCACTTTCATCGCATCACCGCGGTCAGCCGCCTCGCGCAACACGCCTAACGACGAACCACCAGCTGTAGCTACTTCATCGGCGCCAATATCTACCGGAAAGGCGCTTGCCTCACCAATAACGCCGGTATTCATCGCCAACACCTCGTGACCTCGCGCCAGAATTTGCTCGCGCAGGAAGGCGTACTCCGGGCCCTTGGTATCAAAGGCGCCAACCATTAGAATCTTAGCCATGGTTCATACTCCCGTGTTAATCCGGTTGGATAATATGACCAAAAGCCCGCGCATCTTCAAGCAAAACGCCGCAACCGCAACGCATTGGCCACCACCGACACCGAGGAGAAGGCCATAGCTAGGCTCGCCAACATCGGATTGAGCAATGGCCCGCCAAACAAATACAACAGACCCGCCGCCAACGGAATCCCCGCCGCGTTATAGAAAAAGGCCCAGAACAGATTCTGCCGCACTGTCCGCATCACTGCCCGGCTCAACTCGATCGCCCGCGCTACATCCGTCAATCGACTGTGCATCAACACTATATCCGCCGATTCGGCCGCCACATCCGTGCCCGCAGCAATCGCGATACCAACATCGGCCGCCGCCAGCGCCGGCGCGTCGTTGACCCCGTCGCCGACCATCGCCACCCGGTGACCTTGCCGCTGCAACACTTGCACTACAGCCACCTTATCGCCGGGTAAAACCTCAGCGTGCACCGTATCGATACCGACCTCGCTAGCAATCGCCTCCGCCGCTTCGCGACTGTCGCCGGTCAACATCACGACTTCCAACCCGCTTGCCTGCAAACGAGCAATATCGTCCCTGCTCGATGGCCGCGGCCGATCCACTAAGACGATAACCCCCGCCAGCCCACCATCAACAGCGACATAAACAACCGTCCGCCCCGCGACAGACTCACCATCGCCTTTTTCTTGATGTTGCACCGGCAACTCGCCGCCCTCCCGTACATCAATTCCAACTTCCGCCATCATTCGGCGATTGCCCACTGCCACCGCCACCGCCCCCACCATCGCCCGCGCACCTTTGCCCGGTAGCGCCACAAAGCCCTCAGTCACCGGCGCCTCAACACCGCGCTGTTCAGCACAAGCCAAAACCGCCGCCGCCAACGGATGTTCCGACCCCCGTTCAACCGCTGCCGCGACGTGCAGCACCGCATCCTCGCCGTATCCGTCCGCCGGTATGATCTCCACCACTTGCGGTTTCCCTTCGGTGATCGTCCCCGTTTTGTCGAGCATCACCACATGCAACCGCTGCGCTATCTCCAACGCCTCAGGGCTTTTAACCAAAATCCCCAACTGCGCGCCCCGCCCCGTGCCGACCATAATCGCCGCCGGGGTCGCCAATCCCAAGCTGCACGGACAAGCGATAATCAGCACCGAGACAAAGACCTGTAACGCAAAGGCCACACTCTCTCCGGCTAACAACCAGCCCGCACCCGCCGCAAAACCGATGGCCAATACCACCGGTACAAAATAACCCGAGACCACATCCGCCAAACGCGCGATCGGCGCCTTACCCGCCTGCGCTTCCTCGACTAAACGCGCCATCTGCATCAAGAGCGCGTCCCGCCCGACGCGCGTCGCCTCTACGACCATCGACCCCGCGCCATTGACACTGCCACCGGTCACCTCATCTCCCACAGTCTTGCCCACCGGCAGCGACTCACCCGTCAGCAGCGATTCGTCAACCGTCGATTCGCCCTCGACAACCCGAGCGTCGGCCGGCACCCGCTCGCCCGGCCGCACCCGCAAATTATCTCCGACCTCGATATCATCCGCCGCAATCTCCCGCTCCCCATCATCTTCTACGAGCACCGCTTTTTCCGACTTGAGCCGCAAGAGCGCCCCCATCGCCTCTCCAGCCTGCAACCGCGAGCGTGCCTCCAGATAGCGCCCGAAAAGCATCAGCGCGATAATCGTAGAAACCGCCGGGAAGTAGGTATGAAATGTCGCCGCTCCTCCCCATGCCATCGTCCCCAACCCCCAAGCGCTATAAGCAAACGCAGCCGTAGTACCGATGGCGATCAACGAAAACATATTGGGCCCACCGCCCAAGATAGCGCGCGCGCCATCGATATACACCCTGCGAGCGATCCATAACATCGGCAGCACCAACAGCAGATGCAGCACACCGACACGCGACGGATATAAAGAAAAAGAAAGCAATGCGGGCACCGGTAGTCCGGCCATATCCCCCATCTCTATAGCAAAAAGTGGCAACCAGAACAATAATGCCCAAAGCAAATGGCGCACCTGCACGGCCAACTCGCGCCGCCTGCGCGCCTGCGCATCACCCGTCGCACCCTCCGAGCTGACCAACACCTCATAACCCGCAGCGACAACCGCTTCTCGCAAATCGCGCAACCGCGTTCCGACATATTTTATATGCGCCGTCTCGGTCGCCAAATTCACCGCCACTTTCTCGACCCCTTCTACCTTTACCAAACGCCGTTCGACTCTGCGCACGCACGCCGCACACGTCATGCCCCCGACACCGAGAATCACCTCATGCAAAGACCGCAACCGCGCAGCGAACCCCGCCTTTGCCACCGTCGTCGTTATGCCCTCCTCGCCGATCGCCTCGGGATCGAAGCACACCTCCATCCGCTCGGTGGCCAAATTAACCGCCACCGACTCGACACCTTCAATGCTCGACACGCATCGCTCGACCCGCCGCACACAAGCCGCACAAGTCATACCCTCGATATCGAAGCTCTGTTTCTTCCGCATATCCGTCGCCATCTCAGCTCATTTTGCCAGTTTCTTCAAGACACCCATCAATTCCTCGATTACTTCCTCTTCGCCGTCCCCAGAGCGAATCGCCCGCCGCACACAACCTTTGGTATGGTCTTCTATCAACTGCAGCGACACCTGGTTGAGCGCCGCCTTCACCGCACTCAATTGCACCAGCACATCAACACAATAGCGGTCTTCATCGACCATCCGAGCGATCCCCTGCACCTGGCCGACAATGCGGTTGAGACGACGGCCCAGCGCTTCCTTTTGTGGCTGCCGCACAAGTTTCTGCTCTTTTTCTTTTTTTGCCATATTCAGCCTTTCTCTATATTTCAATATACCCCCATGGGGTATATAGTCAAGGCAAAAAAATATAACCATGCTGCAATATACCCAGAGCATGATTAAGATCCATTTCCCACAAACGAGACTTAAAGGCCTGCCCCAATTACAGCGAAGGGGCGGAGGTCTGCCGGAGTGGACACGGGCTACAGTCCATTGTCCGCATCATATCGTCCCACCTTTGCCAATTTGTACGGCGACCGCCAAGGGAGCGTAGTTGCTGCACCCCTCCGCATTCCGCCAGGACAGCCTGCCATACCCACATAGGCAGACCTCCACCCCGCAGCCTGAGATAGCACTCCCCCTTCTAAGTCTGTTCTTCTAGATCCCTACGCTTCCACCAAAACAACCCCACATTCACCAATACAAACACCCAAACCGCAAAAATGATGCGCGGCTTCATCCGCTGCTTTTCATAATAGGCCTTCACCACCTCCTCCGCCCCAGCAATCCCCCGCTCTGCCCGAGCCTCCGCCACCATCCCCTCGATCATCTGCACATCCAGCGCGTGCGTCGCTGCGTCCGCCGACTGCAAAACCGCCGCCGCATCCTCGATAAAGGGCCGCGTCTTCTGCATCGACCGCTCGAATCCCGCCAAAGAATCCACCACCATCGCCACCCGTTGCAAATGCTCGGCCCCCACCTTCAACTCGACTCGGATCTTCTCTCCGCGATCGCGCGCGGCGCTCCACTCATCATGGCATTGACTGCACGTCTCATCCATCAGCGCTAGACTCGCATCGAGTATCCGATGGTTACTGTGGCAAGTTATACAAGTCGGATTGGCCTCATTCTGCCATTCGTGGTGCGGGCCCTGAGCAAAAAAACCCGCCGGCCCGCTGTGACATTGCGCACAAACCTCAACCACATCGGCACGCTCGGGCTTGCCGATAAAACCCGCCTCGGGCACCTTCGCTAAATCAGGGTCCTCTTCAAAGGGCAAACCGCCGTGGCAGTCGGTGCAGAGCAAGTAGCCCTGCAGATAGTGCACACTCTCGGCAAAGTCCTCCGCCTCTTCATAATGGCACCAGGTACAGGCGACTTCTTCGAGATCGGGTGGCTCGGCAAAAAGCGGCACGGCAAAAAGCAATGCGAGCAATATCCGCATTAGGGCACCTCCTCATGCGGTATGCCCTGTATATCAAAATGATAAGTGGTGCCGAAAATCGTCTGCCGCGTCTCCGATACATGACCGAGCAGCCCCAAAAGCACGATAAGACCCAAAACGACAGCTCCTACGCCAATCGCGCGCAGCCGCCGTTTCGGATGCCGCTCAGGCGAGCGGTCCAAGAGCAGCGGCAGCAGGACCAACACCCCGATAAAAAGCGGCGGGATCTGCACCCCGACAACTTCGGACACGTATTTGAGCAACTGATAAGCCGGCAGGAAATACCATTCTGGCTTGATGCCCAAGGGCGTAGTCAGCGGGTCCGCCGGATCGCCCAGATGCGCCGGATAGAGAATCGCCAGACTGACGAGCAAACCCAGCACCAAATAGGTCGTCGTCAAATCCCGTAACACGTGGTGGGGGAAAAAAGGCTCGCCGCCTTCCGCGCGTATCTCATTGGGCGTCGGATCCGGTTCGTCGGTGCGCCGGAGCGAGGAGATACCCTGATAGCGAATCAGAAAAAGGTGCAGCGCCATAAGCTTGAGTAATACCAGCGGCAGCACGACCACGTGCAGCGCGAAAAAACGCCCCAATGTCGGATCGCCGACTTCGCTGCCACCGAGCATAAATTCACGCGTAATCGGCCCGACGACCGGGATCGAAGCCGGCGCCTCTGTCGCCACTACTGTACCCCAATACGCCAATTGGTCCCAAGGCAGCAAATAACCGGTAAAACCAAAGATGAGAATCACGGCAAAGAGCAGCACGCCGATAATCCAGGTCAACTCGCGCGGTTTTTTGTAACCGGCATAGACGAAGACGCGCACCATATGCAGAATGAGAAAGATGACGATCAGATCGGCACCCCACACGTGCAATGAGCGCATAAAGCCCCCGAGCGGGACTTCATCCATAATCCGCACGATGCTTTGGTACGCAGTGTCGACGCCCGGGCGATAATAGATCAGCAGCAGAATGCCGGTAAAAATCTGTACGCCGATAAGCGCGGCGATCGCCGAGCCGAGAGTAAAGAGCCAATTGACATGGGCGGGTACCGGCTTGCGCAGATTGGCCTCTAACCCCGCGACAAGCGGAGCCAAGTTTAGACGCTCGTCAAACCATGCCCACAATAACCCGGCGATTTTTTTCACGAGACCGGTCCCAGGATGCGCAACCCTTCAGTTTCCTCGCGCACCTCTACCTGCGCTAACGGATCACGCGCCGGTCCTTTTAGCACTTGGCCGTCGAGCGCGTAACGCGCCCCGTGGCAGGGACATTCGATCTCGCCGCTCTCGCCATTCCAAGCCACCGTACAGCCCAAGTGCGTGCAGGTGGCCTGTACCCCGCGCAGCTCGCCGTCCTTACGCACCACTAGCACCTTACCCATCGGGCTGCGCCCTACCACCCCCTCGTTCTCGCCGAGTTCTGCTGCGGTGACTTTGCCCCGGGTGGTGCTGAGGAATTCCGAAGTCGCCGCCGCATCTGGCATCGGCCATAGATACGCCAGGGCCGTTCCGGCAAAACCACCCAATGTCCCTACAAAACCCAGGCCCATCAGAGCATTGAAGAAACGCCGCGATAATGGTTCTGATTCAGCCATCTAAGCCTCCGCTATAACGCTGCAGGTCACGTCTATGATTTCTGCCTAATGGCAGGCTTACCTTTTTTGGCCCACCTAGGGTGAGACTTTTTGGTTCGCTAAAAAACCTTCCGGGCTGAGGTATCCCAGCCGGCTATGGGGTCTTTCCTCGTTGTAATGCTGCCGCCAATCTTCGATCACGGCCCGCGCTTCGCGTAGATTCAATCACCACTCCCGATTCAGACATTCGTCACGAAAACGACTATGAACACTTTCAATATAGCCGTTTTGCCAAGGGCTGCCAGGGTCAATGTAGCGTGTTTTAATTTGGTTTTCACTAAGCCATATTTGAATCTTCTGTGCGATAAATTCGGATCCATTATCGCTGCGAATATAGCGCGGGATGCCATAGGTGGTCATCGCCTGCCATAGAGTAAATAACACGTGCCCCGATTGGATTTGGCGTTCGACTCGGATGGCTAAACAGCGGCGCGAATACTCGTCGAGCATCGTCAGCATTTTCAGCGTGCTGCCTTGGTCCGTCCGAGCAAAAATGAAATTCCAGGTCCATACCTGGTTGGGCTCGTGCGCCTGAGTGGGTAAACCGGTCGAGATCCCTTGGCGCGGTATGCGCTGGGGTTTGGGACGGACCCTAAGGCCTTCTTTGTGACGGACACGCTGGACTTGCTTACGACTAACCGACCAGCCCTCTTGAGCTAACAGCGCACGAATACGCCGGTAGCCATATCGAGGATGGTGCCAGGACAAGGCAACGATGCGCTGATGTAACTGGAGCTGTATCGGTCGAAGAGGTTTCGCCCGATACCGATAGGTCGATCGGTGCACACCTAAATAGCGACAAGCCCGACGCACCGAGCACAGCCCATGGCCAACCACATCGGTAACGGCCTGTTTCTTCTGCATCGGGCTTACCATTTTTTTGCGTTGACTTCTTCCAGCACGCGATTCTTTAGCAGGGATTCGGCCAGCATCTTCTTGAGCTCAGCATTTTCTTTTTCAAGCTCTTTCAGCCGTCTGGCATCGGCTAGGTCCATATCGCCGTATTTACGTTTCCACCGATGGAACGTCGCTTTCGACAGGTTATGCTCACGGCAAACCGAGTCGATCGTTGCATCGGTTTCGGCCTGGCGAAAAATACGGATAATCTCTTCGGTGCTATGCTGTTTTTGTTTCATGAGCCTACTCCTTATCGATTAAGAAATAGTCTTGTACCTTGCCGGCGATCATGGATCGCTTGCTATATTTCTAACTCTCTATTGACCTTTAACGCACTCTGGGTGAGGCCGAAATAGTCTAAAGGCATCGACCTTGTAGTTGAGATAGGCCCCCCGCCCTCTTTGCCTATATCGGGGAGTATCTGAGCCCATTAGAGGCTGAATT
>LWDU01033412.1_pt1 | contig 25473 bp, 22 predicted proteins | sample 727161 | NCBI WGS metagenome assembly LWDU01 (sample SAMN04566230, study PRJNA314399) | hydrothermal vent metagenome | isolation source: deep sea hydrothermal plume seawater | place: Mexico: Gulf of California, Guaymas Basin | collected 2004-07-11
ATCCATAGAGTAATGCTTCACAGACGCCAATCATGTTTGTGGCGATCAGTGTTTGGTTTACCATTTTCGTGTGTTGCCCAGCGCCGGCTGCGCCTTGGTGAACAATTGTTTTACCCATCGCGTCCCACATCGGTTGCAGTGCATCGACGACATCTTTATCGCCACCGATCATAATTGAAAGCGTGCCGTTGCTGGCACCAACATCGCCACCGGACACGGGAGCATCGACACTGTGAATTCCTTTTTCGGCAGCAGCCTGATAGATTTCAACCGCGAGTGATGGTTCGCTGGTGGTCATGTCGACTAGGATGTTACCAGCGGTGCTGCCCGCAATCGCTCCATTTTCACCCAAAAAAACTTCACGTACATCGGCAGGGAAACCCACGATCGCAAACGTAATATCGCTGTTTTCGGCCACGGCCTTCGGGCTATCGACCCAAGTTGCACCTTGTTCAATAAGGGATTGAGCTTTTTCTGGGCTGCGCGTGTAAATGGTTGTTTGAAACCCTTGTTTCATAAGGTGAGCACACATACTTGAGCCCATGACACCCGTGCCGATCCAGCCAATTTGTGTCGTGCCGGGTTCAATGGTAGGGATGTGTGTGTCATTCATGAGTGTGTTCCTGAAGCAAATAAGATTAGAGAATATGAAAAAGGGTATTTTACCATTCGTATCGCACTGGTGTTATTGGTCGCTTCAATTTGTGGACACAAACCCAAATTCGCGCTGTTGCAAGGGCACCCCGTCATTATTCCCAGCGATGTTCGGGGCGGTTAAAGATCTCATTGAGTATGAAGGCGTCGCGAGGTCCGTTGGATTGCGATAAAATATTCAATGCATGGGGGGCGAGAGGGATTTGATGGGTCCGATCAGATTCGAACGAAGATTTGCTTTGAATCGTAGCCAAATCAACTGTATCGACGGGTTCGTCCGTCGGGTCATGGTAGTCAGCGACATATTCATCGAAAACGTTTTCATCCCGATAGTGTTCGATTTGGCTGTGCACATGATGGGCCGCGACGGGCGTTTCTGTTTCTTGTTGTTGCCCGAGTTGAATTGGTGCAACGGAACCTTGCTCAACGGACCGCTGTGCAGCCGTGCGGCGATCACGAGCGGCTTTGCGCGCGGCCAGTTGTCGGGCCACTTGCTCAGCTTGCTGCCGCTCCATTTCTTCAACGGCTTTAGCAATGCCTTTGAATATTTTGTCGATGAACAGTAGCATGCTTAGTTGTCTCCGTCTTCATAAGCGGTGTGATCTGTCACCGTCGTGGAAAACGAAGTCCGCATTTTTGTGTCAGCTTGAATATTGCGAATGCGGTAATAATCCATGATTGAAAGTCTGCCGGTATTGAGTGCCGTAGAAATTGATTCGGGAACCGTCGCTTCGGCTTTCACCAATTCCGCTTCGCTTTCGACGATGGCAGCAATTTGTTCTTGTTCAGCAGCCACGGCCATCGCTCGACGGCCTTCAGCACGGGCCCGCGCGACCCGCGTGTCCGCTTCCGCTTGGTCCGCCTGTAAGCGAGCCCCAATGTTTGTACCGACATCAATATCTGCGATATCGATGGACACAATTTCGAATGCGGTTTGTGAGTCGAGATTTTTGGCAAGTACCTGGCGAGAAATTAAGTCAGGATTTTCGAGTACTTTTGAGTAGGTATCGACTGAACCAATGGCGCTGACAATTCCTTCACCGACACGGGCCATGATTGTTTCTTCGGACGCACCACCGATGAGTTGTTGCAGGTTGGATCGTACCGTAACGCGTGCTTTGACTCGCAATTGAATACCGTCACGGGCGACGGCGTCTAGTGTTTTCTTACCGGAACTCGGTGATGGACAGTCGATAACTTTTGGGTAAACGCTGAATTGTACGGATTCCAGGACGTTTCGACCGGCACGGTCAATGGCCATGGCTTCCAAAAACGTGAGTTTAATAATCTTGGCTTTGCGAGCTGCAATCAGCGAGCGGATAACGATGGAAACGTTTCCACCGGCAAGGTGATGTGAGCAGAGGGCATCGACTGTAATACCTTGTTCTTCTGTGAGGTCAGCTTTGACTGCCATGATTTTACATTGCACGATCATGTTAACGGGAATTTTCTTAAACGTCATACTCAAGAGGTCCATAAATCCAATGCCTGCCCGTGTCAACTTACATTGAATGTAAAGGCGGAAATACGAGAAAAAGACGTAGGAAACGACCAGCAATACTACTAGGGCAGCAATAGCCAAACCGATACCTAATTGTTCAGACATTGCAAGTACATTGAGATGTGACATGATGAACAGCTAACCTAAAAAAATCAAGAAAAGATGTGATTCGACGAATAGATAATAAGTTGTTTTTCCAACCGATGATGCAGTTTACCAAACATGGCGACGTCTTTCACCAGTAAGTCATAAAAAAATAGCAGGTTTGATTCTAAACTAAATTGCAGTGGGATCGGTTTCATCGATATTTTCCTCAAATACTGAATAGTCGATGCCAGCGTCTTCATTGTTTTGTATCACAGCAGTCGCCTGTTGGATCTCTACCGCTTGAACTAATAGTCGATTACCTCGCACATCGGTAACTTGCACAGCACTTCCCTCAGCGATAAACGTGCCTGAACTTACCGCGTCATAGTGTTTTCCATCGATATCAACTTCGCCATTGGGCATTAAGTCCGAACGACTGATTCCTTGCGCTCCCTGGAGGTGTTTTAGACTGCTTACAACGGCCTCGGACACTCGTAAATCAGGTGGTAAAGCGCGGCTACCAATAGGCGTGTGATGCCAATATTTAATTATCAATGCGATCATCAGACCGGCTATTACAAGTGCACTACCCAGAATCGAAAGTCCGGTCTGGGGGCCATTTTGAAATCCCATGACGACAGCGGCGATAAATGACGCTGCGGACAAGAACCCGATGATTCCGCCGGAGGGAATGAATAGTTCCAGAACAATCAACGAAGCGCCAACAACGATTAAGATAATTGCCCAAGTTATCGGTTCCATCGGTTTAGTTCCTCGCAAGGGTGTGAAATTTGTGTTGATTGTGTGCGCAACATTTCGGCGGTTTATGAAATGTCAGTAGATACTACCATGCGATTTCCAGTCACTTCAATTACTTCAATTGAACTTCCCGAATCGACGTGTTTTCCTTCGCTGATAACATCGTAAATGGCACCTTCGATTTGTACTTTACCAGCCGGCGATAAAGGGGTGATGGTTACTCCCTGACTTCCCAATAGGTGGTCCCAGTGTACCAATGATTCGTTCCAATGTGTGTCAGCTTGTTGTTGTTGGTCAGATCGGGCAGGCGCCAGCATGTGACCAAAGCGAGTGTCACTAAGTGTTCTGGCTAATCCGATGTATAAAACAATCACCCCCAATATCGAGAAGATGACGGTGGCAATGGAATAGGTCATCGAATTTATTTGAAAACTGTTTTGGGGGATGATAAACGTTTGACTCGCCAATACAAGTCCAATGAAAATTAGCCCCAGACCACTAAATCCAAATACACCAAACCCAGGAATGATAAATATCTCAACAGCGAGGCACAATACACCGACGACGATAAGCACGATTTCTAGTGCGTCCACCGTACCGTTGAGTTCTTTGGACCAAAGAAATAGTGCAAAACAAAGTAGGGCAATAATTCCAGGAATGCTTAACCCCGGGGTTCCCATTTCGATAAAAAGGCCATACATGCCGATGGTCAGCATCACGCTAGCAAACCAAGGGTTCATAGCAAATCGTTCGATTGCGGCAATCCAATGTCGCTTGGATTGTGATTCAAGCTTGGAGTCGATATTAAAATGATCGAGCACGTCGACCATACTCTCCCCCGCTTGCAACCTGGTTAGCCCAAATTGCTGTACCTCGTTTTGTGTAAAACCGTCCGAACCGTCAATAAGTGCATCCTTAGTCTTTTCGATCCAATTATCAACAAGTGCATCCTCAGGCTTTTTGTTCGAATTATCGAGTTCTGTTTGCTGATTGTATTGGTCGCGGCAGAATATTTTATTTACGCCGGTCACTCTATGATGATAAATGTGAATTGGAAGACTTGGATCTATCATTGCTGCAAAAATGGACCAAGTTCGATTTTTGTGTTGGGCGATTTTCTTCAGAGGCGGTAGGATGTCGATTAATTCGTCGGCAGACAGTGGTTGATTACCAGGGCCCCCGATGATGGCTTGTTTGCTGAGAAAGATATGATCGCAGGCTAATGCAATTAACGCTGCCGACTCTAACGCTTGGTTTTGGATAAAAGCAACGGTCTGTATATCTTGGCCACGTTGATTTAACTCGGCAATCGTATTGCACAATTCTAGGATTGAAGCGTAATCTCCCCCGCTGCAGTCGATATTGAAGCCAATCCAATTATGTCCCGAGTCGGCTAAATGTTTTACGAGTTTAGTTTTTTCGTTAATGTCAGCCGCAGTTAGATGTCCAGCGGTGCGGTGTGAGATTACGTCGACCAAGGCAGGGCGGTATTCGCCAACCGTTGTGTCACCTTGGAAAAATAAGTGCGCAGCGATATTTAATTTTGCTGTGAGATCGTCATCCGACAGTTCCAGAATGCGGGTGTTGATACTATTATCAAGTTGGCTCGCTGAGAATTCAAATGGTGATCCGGGCTCCGAAAGAGTTTGTTCTTTGGTGAAACCAGCGGATTGTGAAAGTTCATCTCGTTCTGGTTGTATCGCATAGGTGATGCCCTGATTAGTGGTTAGCTTGTAGACTCCTTGAGCAGGATCTAACAGGCCCAATACGATTGCTTTTGGCAACAGTTGATTTGCAGCGGTAAATCTTAAGTAATCGTCGAGCATGGCTGGACTAGGTGTTTGCTGGTCAGATTTGGAGGATGCTATGGGCCCCAATGTTGTGGCCGGTGCGACATAGATTTGTTGTGACGCAAGGGCTACGAGCAATACATGGTCTTGAATTGAACCGGAAAGCAATGCGACGGTTTCACAGGCTGCGGTGACATCGCTGTGGGCTAGTCGTTGGGCTAAAACATTACATGCTTCGTAAGCACTAGAGAGATCTGGGTTATTGATGAATCTGAGAATTAGATAGGGACGCTGGCCATTTCCCGCGGTTGCGGGAACGTGTTTTTGCAGCTGGTCGACGGCGCCGTCGACAGATTGTACTAGGTCGTCGATGGATTGCAGATCGATGGGTAACTGTACTCGCAGCTGGTATGCTCCGCGACGGTTATCTTCGTTGGGTTGTCCGTGAAGCGGTGTTGAAAATAGAGTTAAACTACTGATCAAACAGATCAATATATGGAGTCGTCGGCACATCAGAATTCTGTTCATGAACGTGGATACTGTATGAGGGGATATAAAAGTCTCTATCCAGATTATACAGAAACGGGACACAAAATAACGATGAAACCATTAGCGAGGCGTATTTGGATTTTGCGTAGCTTGGCGAGTGGACGGCCGTGCTGTAGGAGCGGCATGGACTACTTTTTGCCAGCCAGAAGGAAGCGAGGGCTCGTAAAAGTTGCGAAAAAAGGGATTCAACTTATCAAACGTACTCGCAAAATTGACATTACGGTCTTGGAAACTAAACACAGTTCGTGAGTGATTCTTACCTTTGACGTAACTGCGATCAAAAATAACTAGGCCTTTAGGCAGAAAATCTTCGGTGCTAATGATGATATGAATGCGTTGATAATTACTCGCATCTTGTGCAGATTTAGGATAGGCTTCGAGCCAGATTTCTTTCTGGGCTGTGGGGGATGTGATTGCTCGCACCCAAAAACGCCTTTTGATGTCCGCCGCGTTTGCGCCGAAAAGAAAAGGCAGTGGTCCGTTGATAATGTTTTGCCCTTGTAATTCGGCAGGCAAAACTTGTTGGATCAACTTTTGGTTGTTGTAATCGTATTCGAAGATACTCTTTCCGTCACACACCCAGTATTCTCCGTGTACTCCAGGAATTGCCTTGTACGAAGGTTTGGTTGCTGGACTAACAGCAGCGTGATAGGAGAGGACTTCTTCGACTTTGAACAGACCTTTATCCGGTTCGGCGTATTGGATTTTACCGGTGCTAAATGTTTTGAAGGTATTGGCAGGTCCATAAACGGTATCGAACTGCCAGCGTTGGAATTTGGTGCGGTAGAGGTGTACCTTTTCGGTGCGTTGTTGCCAGTACAAAAGAACTTTGTCGACGTAAGCAACATGATTATCTGCCAAGGGTATGAAACTCGGTGCTTGAATCTGCTGAGGTTGTGGGATTGCCGTTGGTGGCGCGGTTTGTAAAGGCGCCTGAGTCGGAACTGCTTGTGCTTGCAGGTCGTTACCGTGTGTTGCAGTAAGGACTGCAAAAGCGGTAATTGATAAAAGGACGATACGAAAATTATGCATTGGGTGATTCGACGATCTAACACAAAGGTGTAATCGGGCTACTGAAATTTAGATTCGTTGTGCCGGATTTTAGCAGGAAATCAATTGCTAGGGCTAGATAGGTTTCGGACTGAGGGGTTGCGTAAAAATTCAACCACAAAATTACGCGATTGTGAAAACGGGCGGCCATCCGCCAGCGGCGGATCCTATAGATATTTTTTCGGGATTTTGAGTCCCATGTCTTTCATCAAGAATTTGATATCTTCCCAGACGTCGCGTTTTTTGCTGGGGTTACGCAAGATGTAGGCTGGATGATAGGTACAGAGGACTTTGATTTTTCCTTGGGTATGAAACTCCCCGCGTAACTCACCAATAGGAGTGGTGACCTTGAGAAACGATCGAGCGGCAATTGCACCGAGACAAACGATGTAATCGGGTTTGATGATTTCGAGTTGTCGCTGTAGAAAGCCACTACAGTTTTCTTGTTCTTCGGGACTAGGGTTACGGTTTCCGGGCGGTCGGCACTTGATCGTATTAAGGATGTAAATGTCTTGACGCTGGATCCCCATCGCTTCAATGATCTCGTTTAATTTCTTACCTGCTCGACCTACAAACGGCTCACCTTGGCGATCTTCATCCGCTCCGGGGGCTTCACCATAAAAAACGAGTTTTGCATTAGGATTGCCAACACCGAACACAGTTTTGTTACGAGTTGCTGCGAGTTCGTCACAGGCAGTACATTGGGCAACCTCTTGGCATACGACATCAAGTTGTATCTGCTTTTTCGATGGCATGGGTTTTTCAGGGCTTTCTGGAATGGGTGCTGCTGGAGTCGTAGTTTCCACAGGAATATTAGTTGGGGACGGCGGCGGTGTTGCTATTGTGACCGGTTCGACCGCAGTACCTACGGCAGATTCTTCTGTCCGTGTAGGCGTTTGGGGTAGCTTGCTGGGATCCCAATCGGTGTCAATCGGCGGATTGAGATGCGTTAGGCCAGCTCGCTTTAAGCTCTGCAATCGTTGGCGGACTGCTTTGTGAAGTCTAGCAAGATTCACACTTTGGGTTGGAGTGGATTGAGATTCGGGCGTCATGGTGCTTATCGTTGTGGAAAATGTATCGGTATTACGTCTTCAAATAGTCGAATTATAACGGTTTAACAGGCTATAGGAACTCTCAATTTAGAGACAAGTGTAAATCTCTGAAACCAAGTGATTTGAGCTGTCGACGGTCTGGCTGCTTAGCACTATCATTAAACGGCTATGGCACTTCCAAAAGTAGTAATTATAGGTCGCCCGAACGTCGGGAAATCCAGCATTTTTAATTGGCTGGCCGGTCGCCGGCTAGCGATTGTTGACGATGTTGCTGGAGTGACGCGCGATCGCATGACCCACTTAATACGGCACAACGAAGTGTTCTTTGAGATTGTGGATACCGGTGGGATTGGAATTAATGACGTCGATGATTTGAGCGACGAAATTGAAGATCAAATTCAACTTGCCATGGACTCAGCCGATGTCATTCTGTTTGTCGTCGATACACGCAGTGGGATGTTGGCCCTCGACCGCGAAGTGGCTAAGCGTCTGCGATATATTGACAAACCGATCATCTGTGTCGCTAACAAAACCGATGAGCCAGAGATGGATCCTGAGGCGGACGAATTTTACAGTTTAGGCCGCGGGAAATTGATTCGAGTCAGTGCCCTACAAAATCGGAACCGTGATTTATTGCTCGACATGGTTTCCGAACGTGTGCCGCATTTGACTGACGAAGAGTTGATGGATGAGAATATTGAGCCAAGTGAAATGAAAGTGGCTCTCGTTGGTCGACGTAATGTTGGCAAGAGCACGTTTATCAATTCGCTCACGCAAGCCGAACGTATGATCGTCAGCGAGGTTGCTGGTACGACCCGCGATAGTGTCGATGTTCATTTCGAGCTCGATGGGAAGTCTTTCATTGCAATTGATACAGCTGGAATTCGAAAACGTAAAAGTGTGCGTACTGATGTTGAGTTTTATAGTACACATCGAGCCCAACGTAGTATCCGCCGAGCGGATGTGACGTTGATGTTTTTTGATTGTTCCCAGCGTATTAGCCAAGTCGATAAACAACTCTGTAAATACATTGCGGACAATTACAAAGCGTGTGTTTTTGTTGTCAATAAATGGGACTTGATGGTCGAGCATATGCCGACTGAACGCTGGGTCACGTATTTGAGAGATACGTTTCAAACCATGTCGCATGTTCCGATCGCTTTTATCACTGGTCAAACAGGCAAGAATATGAAAGCCTTACTCAACCATGCTCAGATGTTGTTCAAACAAACGCGGCAACGGGTATCGACAAGCTATCTCAATCGCTTGATTCGTGGTGCAGTTGAGCGACATCCACCACCGGTATTCAAAAATCGCCGCCCCAAAATATACTATTGCACACAAGTCAGCACAGAACCCCCAACGATCGTCATCAAATGTAACAATCCAAAAGCGTTTGCGCCGGATTATCGCAGGTACTTACTAAGTGTTTTGCGTGATCAAGTAGAATTTGGCGAAGTTCCAATTAAGATGTATCTACAACGTCGTGAACAGTCAGATGAACGCGATGAGATGGGGAAGATTGGCTAGCAGAGTTCTTTTTCACTGCCGCCCAATGACCGCAGTCGTAACGTTTTGAAATTCATGTCAATGGATTGGCACCAGTTAAGGGAATCCAATGCACATTGAAGGTGAAACGAGCGCAGCAAACCGCCCGGCATCGATCGCCGCTCGTCTTTGGGGTTTGTGCAAGTTGTTACGCCCCCACCAGTGGGTAAAGAACTTCGTGCTGATGTTACCCGCATTGTTGGCTCATAAGTTATTTATAGGCAATATTTGGCATCAAGTTGCTTGGGCATTTGTGAGTCTCAGTTTGTCTGCTTCGGCTGTGTACGTCTTAAATGATCGTATGGATTATCTAGCAGATCGTGAACATCCGAAGAAAAAACAACGTGGCTTTGCGAGCTCCTTGGTACCATTGTCATGGGCCCCGGCGACCGTGGCAATGCTGAGTATTAGCGGGTCGTTGATCGCTTGGTCCTTTTTGCCGATTTCGTTCTTATATGGTTTGTTGTTCTATCTGTTCGTAACGACACTCTACACATTTTGGCTGAAACGGTTGGTTATTGTTGATGTCCTAGTCTTAGGCGGTTTATATACACTACGGATCATCATCGGTGGTCTGGCAACCGACATTACAGTAAGTACCTGGCTGTTGGCATTTTCGATGTTTGTGTTTTCCAGCATGGCATTTGGGAAACGCTATAGCGAGTTGTTGAGAAACCAAAAAATTTCGGCTGAAAACGATGCCTCGCTAAAACGCAGAGGGTACCACGTTAATGATTTAGCGCTAGTGCAGACTCTGGGTATCTGCACAGGCATGATGTCTGTCTTGGTGCTGTCGCTCTATGTGGACTCAGACACTGCGAAGGAATATTACGAATGCCCGCAAGCTCTCTGGGGAGTTTGCATTGCTGTGTTCTACTGGATATGCAATTTTTGGCTGATAGCACACCGTGGTCGCATGAATGAAGACATCGTGAAATTTGTTTTCTTGGATTGGTCAACGTTAGTTGGTGCCGTCATCGTTATTGCCTGCAGCATAATCGCAATATGGCCCTTTGGTTAAGATGAGGGAGGGCTTGACCATGAATGACCATTACAACAAATCGCTCGAGCCTGCGAATTCAAACTCCGCTCCGGCAAAAGAACTACTCGCGGGATGGGGTAATGTTAATCCACGACGAGCGACGTTGTTGCCAGTCTTTAATACGGCGAATCTTACAAGAGCGGTATCTAGCAGCGAGCAAGTCGGTGGGGCAATTGCGCGGGGCTTAGGCCGCAGTTATGGTGATTCCGCCGTCAATTATGAAGGTTTTGTACTGTCACAGATTTCGCGGAATCGAATGTTGCGTTTTGATTCTGAAGCGGGGTTGTTAACTTGCGAAGCGGGCGTCTCCTTAGCAGACATTATCCAGTGCTTATTGCCGCGTGGTTGGTTTTTACCCACCACCCCCGGCACAAAATTTGTCACCGTGGGAGGTGCAATTGCCGCGGATGTACATGGAAAGAATCACCACGTGGATGGTAGTTGGGGAACCTTCGTCACGCGTTTTAGTCTATTGACGGCGGCTGGTGAAATTGTGGAGTGCTCACGAGAGGAAAACAGTAAACTATTTCGGGCAACATTGGGCGGTATGGGATTAACAGGAATTGTAGTCGACGCCACGATTCAATTGACGAAAGTAACCACGGCATTTGTTGATCGACATCAGCAACGCGCAAGGAATTTGGACGAAGCATTAGACATGTTTATGGAGACGGATAACCAATATCGATACAGCGTAGCATGGATTGATTGCTTGAGCCGTGGTGCCAAAATGGGCCGCAGCGTCTTAATGTTGGCAAACGATGCCTGTCCAGAGCAAGTTACTAGTGTGCCGCGGCAGGGCCCTTTCTTTCAGCCTCGTCGTAAATCGCGAAAAGTTCCGTTTAATTTTCCAGCACTTGCCTTAAATAAGTTGTCGATTAAGGCCTTCAATAGTTTGTACTATCGAACACACGGTGCGGGTGACGCTGTTGTCGACTATGAGAGTTTTTTCTACCCGCTTGATAGCATGCGCCACTGGAACCGCATTTACGGACGTCGCGGTTTTGTGCAATACCAAGCGCTGTTGCCTACCGAATCCTCGCGACGGGGTATGCGAGAATTGATGGAAGCGATCACCGCGTCTGGGCAAGGATCGTTTTTGGCTGTGCTGAAGAGCAGTGGACCGCAGGGAATTGGTACGTTGTCCTATTTGTTCGCTGGTCACACGTTAGCGCTGGATTTTCCCTATCGCGGTAAAAAGACTGAGCAGCTATGTGCTCAACTCGATCAGATTTTGTTAGAACATGGTGGGCGCGTTTACTTGGCAAAAGACGCATTAGTACAACAAGCGACGTTTGAGGCAATGTATCCGACGCTTGACGAGTTTAAGCAAATCAAGGCGCAGTGGGATCCACAGCAGGTTTTTCGTTCAGCGCAGTCCGATCGACTTGGAATTACCGGTTAATAGCCAAGTAAGGTAAGTAGCAGCATGGCCCGACGCACAACATTTTCACAGCGTAATTCTGAGAAAACGAATCCACCCGCGGCCCGGATTTGGCTACCGGTGCCTAAGCGTAAGTCGCGGATTATGGTTTCTATTTTGCTGGGCACCTTGGTCGCTGCGATTGCGCTGAAGTCTTACGAAACGCCGCGAGTCGAAGCTGGCCAAGTCATTAAAGATAATGTAGCGGTCGTGGGAATCGACGACGCGAATATCTTTTTTACCTATGCTCGTAATATCGCGCACGGTCATGGCGCGGTTTATAACGTGGGTGGAGAGCGAGTGGAGGGGTTTTCCTCGCCGTTGTTCACACTCTTGTGCACTGGTATTTTAGTGTTTACCGATCACGTGGAAATCGCGGTGCTGTTACTTAACACGGCGCTGCTGGTCGTCGTGTTAATCGTGGTACAGGAATTCCTGCATACGACGCTCTGTGTTGCAGGAAAGCAGTCACCCACTATCGATACCACTGACGGAAAAATCAGCGATCGACAATATGCATTTCTGAATTGGTCGACGAGTGTATTGTTGTGGATATGGATTTTAGGAAGTCCGCAGTACGTCATTTGGACGACCATTACGCTAATGGATGTGGGGCTGTGGGCCGCTGTGTTTGTCGTTGGCACGTTAGAGGTCGTCAAGGCAACGCGATATCAGCCTCAAGGAATGTTACAAGATTGGCGGGTCATGGTTTGTGTTGCGTTGATGTTATGTACGCGATCTGAGGGAATGTACTTTTGCTTAGTTTGGATTTTAATACTGGGCTGGGTTCGGCGCAGGCGGTTTGCACCTGCAGCAGACAAGGGGCGGGCTTGGGTTGTAAGTGTGGCGGGACCGTTGTCGGCCTATTGCTTGATAAACGCTTTGGTTATTGGCGGACGGTATCTCTATTTTGGTTATCCATTTCCCAATACGTATTATGCAAAAGTGTCACCAGAGTTTTTTTACAATTTGAAGTTGGGGTTAGGCTACACACTGGATTTTGTGATTACTCAACCGTGGGTCATTCCAGTGGTATTAATGGTCCTGTGGTGGAGTGTGCGGTTGTTGCGTGGCCAAGGTCACGATGAAACAGGGGCGCGGTATTTGTCCCCGCCAGCGATGACAACGGCAAGTTTAGCAGCGATTTGTTTGTTAGCGCTGGTCTGTCCGGTTTTGACTGGTGGAGATCATTTTGATTATGCAAGGTTCTTCCAGCCGATGTGGCCTTTGCTGGGTCTTGTTGGCGTCACGACCTATCGGCGTTTATCAATGGGGCAACGTTTCGCGAGTGCCTTAGCACCGAAGCGTATTGTCTTTTTGTTGGTTTTACTTGGTGGCACTATCTTGTTTGCGCAGGATCCGACGTGGCTTAGTTTGTTGCAAACACGTGGTCATAACACTCAGATGCGACATGATTTTACATTGGCTATTCGTGGGCGGCTATTAGGCGATATGTTAAATGGATTTATGCAGCGACTTGAACTCAACGTTGATGCTGGGTCGATGGAACCGCCGGCGGCAATGTCGCTGGGCACGCTGACGACTGGCGGGGTGGGATATACCTATGCAGGTAGAAAACTCGACATGTTGGGTCTTAACAACGCATCAATGGCTCACAGCGCAGGCGATCGCCGTGGCAACAAAAATCATGCCGCCTTCAATAAAGATATATTTTTCGAGTTGATGCCGGACTTGTTTGCCCCCCAGTTTTCCGCTGGCAGTGAGCAGATACCCGAGCAAGCTGCGAACATATTTCCCTTTAATTTTAGTTTCTGGCAGAAGTCATTACTGCATTTGGATCAGGATCAACGATTTGTGGGTGCCTACGTGCCGGTCGCAATAACATTGTTTGTCCAAGATGCAACGACAAAAAAACAATCGATTCGTATCATCACCGCGTGGATGCGCAAAGAAGTTCTTGCCAATATCAGATTGCGAACAACGAGTTACCGGATTCAAGTTATCGCGACCTAATCTGATGGGTGAACAGGGGGAACTCCAAGGCTTTTACCGCCGTCAATGGCGATACTGGTGCCGGTTACCATTAGCGCTGCATCGCCAGCTAAGTAAAGTACAGCCGCGGCAATTTCGTCGACATGAATCATACGACCTGCGGCGCGAGCGATAGGACTGGCCGCGACAGTCGACTGGTAGGCAGCAGTCGGATCTCCTGTTTCCTGGAGCCCTTGGTCCATCATGACAGTTTCACCAACTGGGCCTGGGCAGACAGCGTTGACTCGTATTTGATCGGGGCTATGGCACAACGCTAAGCTACGCGTCAACGCAATCAATGCTCCTTTGCTGGTCGAGTATACAGGGTCGTGAGCTCGGGGCAGCAGCCCTGCATTGCTCGATATGTTAATGATCGATCCACCGTCACTCATGTAACGAATGGCATGCTTGCTACAAAGAAATGGCCCTTTCACATTAACGCCCATGCAAAAATCCCAGTCTTCTTCGCTGACATCAGGGATTTGTTTGACCATACCGACACCTGCATTGTTGACGAGGATATCGATTTTGCCTGAATGATCCGCAGCCATTTCGATTAAACGAATGACGTCTTGTTCAGCAGTGACGTCACAGTTTGTCGTAATGATGTTTAGTTCAGCGAAGGTTGTATTGTTACCAGTAGCTGATGCAATATCACCACCGAATACTTTAGCACCGTTGTTGGCTAACATAATGGCGACGGCTCGTCCAATACCTGACGCTGTTCCCGTTACTACAGCTGTCTTACCGCTTAGTGAGTTTGCGTTCATGGTGATAGTGCTTCAAGACTATTTAGGAAACAATGCTGAATTGTTGTCACCATTGGAAGGGATAGGTGCTGAGACAGAAGCGCGTTGAATCGGGCGCATGTAGTTAATGATGTTGGCCGCATCGCGGATTGCATCAAACTTAGTCGTCATGGCAGCATGCAATTTTCGTTCTAATAAATAGGAATCTAGCTCGTTGCGAACATCCTCCAGTTCATCAACTACTGGTACAGTGCGTCCGAGGCATCGCATGATGATATACTTGCCGCCGACGGCTACGATCCCCGATAGTTCACCTGCTGAAAGGCTGTATGCTTCTTCTTCGAGCACGGGTTGCCCACCGTGGCGGCGAATCGGCGGAACTTTTCCTTGATTGGCACGTGACACAGGTTCAATCGAATATTGTGTCGCAAGTTCTCCAAAGAAATAGTCCGTGGAATTATTGTTTGCGAGCTCCCAAACCATGTTCGCTCGACGTTGGTTATTCAACACGATTGCTAGGATTTGCACGCGCGCACCATAATTTGCCTCAAAGGCCTTTTGACGGTCGGCATCTGTAATAGTGATTGAATCGTGCACTAACTTCTTTAGTGCTACCGATGGCCAGACAGCATCTTTCACGTAAATACTGACCGTTACGCCATCTTGCTTGGTGACATCGTTGAGCCAGGCATTAACGTCTGCTTTCCCATCCACCGTTTCATATCCACGAGAAACCGCGGCTCGAGAAATTTCATCGTGTAGATCTTGTTGCTCGACCGTTTTGTTAGCTGAAGTGAGGTGCTGTTCGAGTAACTGGCGATTGATTTCACCTTCGAGCACATCGCTGCCATAACGCTTGATGCATTCTTCAGCCAGATCGCGAACCGTGATCTGTTGTCCATTGAGCAGAGCGATGATTCCTGGGTGAGAATCTTTCATGCTCGGTTCGTCATAGAGCGTTGTGATTTTCGCGGCGTCTTGGAGTTCTTTAAAAATCGTTGCTGAGTAGGACTGTAAATGGCGTTCCCTGATTTGATCACGCAATCGTGATTCAGCATCTTTGCGGAACTGGGGGGCAACGTAAGTTGAGGAGATGCGTTTTTCACATTTGACAAAAACGTACTGATTACCAATTTCGATGATCTTGGAAATATCGCCTTCTTTAAGGCTATAAACTTCGACCTCTAAGCTTGGGTCACCAACGTGCTTGCGAATTGGCGGAATGAGTCCGCGGGCACTCGCACTGGCTTGATCCTCGGAGTGATCTTTGGCTAACGTCCCAAATATACTCGGATCCGCGATAGCCTGTTTTCGTAGAGCAGTGGCACGTTCTAAGTTAGAATGCGCAATGATGCGGATTTTTACTTTAGGACCGAATTCAGACTCGAATGCTTTATCGAGTTGTTCTTGGGTCACTTGAATTTTTTCAGCAGCAAGTTGGCGTAGTGCTAGAGTGGGCCAAATGATTTCGTTTCGATATTGAGTGGGGGCTATCTCGCGTTCTTGCTCAAGCATTAACAACCAGCGTTGGGTGGATAGCCCGAATTTCTTTGCCATGCGATCGATTTCTGCCATGACATCTTGTTCGGATATTTCAATATTGTGTTGCGTACAAGCTTGTTGGATTAGCTTTTTGTTGAGAAAACTTTCGAGCACCTCTTTGCCGTAACGGTCAAGGCATGCTTGTGCCAGTTGATTGCGTTTGATTTGCTGGTTGTTGACTTCCGCTACAATCTTGAGCTTGCTTGGTTGCCCGACGGTCCGAGTCGCCACGGGTTGTGTCGTTGGTTTAGCAACTGGCGCAGGTTTTGCCGCTGGTTTTTGCGTGATGGCATTGGCTGATTTTGGAGCCGTTGTTTGTGCAGCGGTAGCCTCTTCTGGTGCCAGCCAGTAGAGGCGCGCTGTAACGGTTAAACCCAACAATAAGATGGCCGCTGCAACGACGATCCAGCGTTTGTTTGATTTGTGGTGATTTGTAGTCTTTTTCGCATCCTTGCGTGTCATGCCGATGGCTCCTAAACCAACTCGAATTAGTGTTTCGATTAGTGGTGGAGTATAGGTCGTTTATGCAAAAACGGTCAAGATTGATCGGTTTCGCAAAATCCCATTAAAACAAACTGCAGGAGGAAATCGCTTACGACGGTATCAACACAATTTTTCCAGCTGTGGCACCAGATTGGTTCAGTGTGCTGTCTTCTTGTATTTGGTGCGCTGTAGCAGCCTCGGACATAGGTAATACTTGGCTGATATTAGCCTTAAGTGAACCGTCGCTAAGCCATTGATTGATATCCTCGGCGCACTTTTGCAGATCTTCATCATTCGCTTTGAACATCACAAAACCCATTAGTTTCAGGCACTTGACGTAGAACGGGCCAACGGGGAATTCAGGACGAGCGTCGCGGCCTGCCATAATGATAATTCGCCCGTATTCTTTCATGACGGAGATGATGCCTTCCATGTTGGGTTCGCGGAGCGTTTCCCAGAACACATCAACACCATCCGGAGCGGCTGCTAAGATCGCTTCCAACTCGTCTTCCGTGTTATAGTTGATGACGATATCTGCACCAAGTTCTCGACAGCGGTCCGCTTTTTCTTCGTTTCCGGCAGTGGTAATAACCGTGGCGCCACAGCGTTTCGCCATTTGTAGTACCATCGCTCCGACCCCTCCGGTACCTCCATGTACAAAGATTGTTTCACCTGCTTGGAGTTGTGCGTCGCGAAATAGCCCTAGATGTGCCGTAACACCTACCAAAGAGCAAGCCGCGGCGTCGTTGTCGCTTACATTACTCGGAGTAGCATAGAGTTCGTTTTGTTGCACCGCACAATATTCAGCAAATGTGCCTTGCTTGCCCAACAAACCTTGATTTGTCCCCCAGACGCGATCGCCAACTTTGAATCGCGTAACGTCATCGCCAATCGCTTCAACGGTACCGGCTAAATCGCAACCAACGACGAACGGTTGTGGTAGCTCCCAATAGTTAGCACCGTTGCGAATATACGTATCGACTGGGTTCAGCGATACAGCGCCCACTCGGACTAAAACCTCAGTGCCACTGGCAACGGGTGCATCAATGTCGCCGAATTGAATGTTACCGGCGGGACCACATTCGGTAATATATGCTGCTTTCATCGTATTGGATGTCCTCGCGTAAACGTACATTAAATTAAGACAGTGCGTTGTGCTATTTTAGCGAATACCGTGGCTACGTAAACATGCGGGAATTAAGTAATGCCCCCGGTACCTAATATTCGTGAGATTAGATATCTGCAGGGAGTTGCAACTGCGACTACGATTTCATATCTGAAATATGATTGCGTTAACTGCCCAATTTCACTTGCGCGGCGTATAATCGAGACTCGTTGTTTTACTTGAACAGATTTTAGGTTGATGTAAAATTCTGATGGACCAACCAGATAAAATAGATATAACAGAATTGGTTAACCGCTCACAAACTGCTGCGCATGCCGGTTTGCTTTCAGATTCTGCGCTCAACAACTTAACGCTATGGTTAACGCAATCGCGTTATGCTGAATACGTTTCGGGGATTGGTAAGGCTATCGGCGAAGAAAGTTGGCAGGAGTTGGACGACGTATTTTGGAGGGTAATTCCATTCGGTACTGGCGGGCGTCGCGGGCGGATGCATCCATTCGGATCCAATGTAATCAATGATCGTACAATTGGTGAAAGCGCCCAAGGCTTAGCAAAATACGTGCTCAATACATCAGCCACACAATCAACAGTAAACGTGCGATTATCATGTGCAATCGGTTATGATACGCGCCACCAATCGCGACATTTCGCAGAACTCTGTGCCGGCATCATGGTAGCCAATGGATTTCATGTTTATTTTTTAGATGAGTACCGCGCTACACCACAAGTATCATTTTTAGTGCGGCAAAAGAAATGTGCGTGTGGCATCATGGTTACCGCAAGTCATAATCCGCCGAGTGATAACGCGGTAAAAATTTATTGGAATGATGGTGGTCAAATATTACCCCCACACGATGTCGGTATTATTGAACAGGTGATGGAGCACGTTGATAATATAAAGGCTTGTGATTTTGACGAAGCAGTCAGATCTGGTGACGTGACGATTTGCACCGCGGAGATTGATGAGCTCTATCGATCTGCCGTTGTCGAACATTGCAGCCCTCCGCGTCTTTCTTCAGATAGTCAGACTGCTCGAGGATTGAAGGTGATCTATTCGCCGCTGCACGGAGTTGGTGGGTTTGTCGTGCCAGCAATCTTACAGGCGTGCCAGTTTGATAACGTGGTTGTTTTTCCGGACCATGCTGAGCCAGATCCTAATTTCACAAATGTGCCTAACCATGTTTCAAATCCTGAAAACCCAGCAGTGTTTGATTTGATTATTAAATATGCTCAACAAGAAGGTGCCGATATTGTCTTAGCGACTGATCCTGACGCGGACCGGATGGGGTGTGCGGCGCCGGTGAGTTTATCTCGCGAAAGCGAATGGAAGACATTCAATGGCAACCAACTTTGTGCGATGCTAGCTGCCTACCGAATGCAATCGTTGCAGGATCAGGATCTACTAACCTCAACGAGTTTCCAGGTCACCACTTTAGTGACAACTTCGTTATTACGGCGGATTGGTGAGCACTATGGTATTCAGACACGCGATGATTTGTTGGTTGGTTTTAAGTGGATTGCCTCAGCGATCGATGAAGGTGGAGCCAACGACTTCATCTATGGCACGGAAGAGTCGCATGGATTTATGGTTGGCGATTATTGCCGCGACAAGGATGGTGCAGCAGCTTGCATGTTGGTGTGTGAGTTGGCGGATGATCTAAAACAACAAGGGAAAACGTTACATGATTTTCTTGCTTCACTTTACAAACAGTTCGGCGTGTATCAAGAAAGTTTGAAGACCATCTATATGCCTGGAAGTAGCGGAATGCAGCGGATGCAACACGTGATGGATCAACTACGCAACGTAAGCCCGCGTGAGCTTGGTGGGTTGCAGGTAATGAAGATGCGCGATTACTTAACTCACCAGATAACAACCGCTGCAGGTGTGACGGTATTCCCTGGGCCCACCGATAACTTGCTGTTTTTTGAGTTATCGACCGCTGGACATTATGTTGCTATCCGTCCATCGGGCACCGAACCCAAAATAAAATTCTATACGTTTACCAGAGCTGATATCGAAACGGGTCACAGCGTCGAAAAAACTCAGGCCATTCTTAACGCGGTGATTCAGTTGATTGAAAATGATTTGCAGCGCTTTGTGGATGCGGAATGACCAGCGGGGATAGGTTAGGTACCGTTGATGATGCAGTTTAATGAGTTTGGATCTTCATCTCTCTAATCCGCACCAAGAAAATGAGAGTCTCCGGTGACTGCCGGTTGCCCCATGCGGTATGGTTTATTGCAGATTTTGTTCTTCGCTGACGCGTGCGAGGAAGGAAGCGTAGATTCCAATGTTGCGGGAGTAAATAACTAAGCAAATCCAAATGATGGTGATGCCGATCGCTGTGATGACGAAGCTATCGGCTAGCAGCGTAACGGGAAATGCAAGCATAGACACGATGATCATTGGTATCGAAGTGAAGGCGAATTTAACGAATAGTTCTGGAAATTGCATGATCCGCTGCTGCAGCACTTTTGAAAATGGTAAGTAAAAGCGGTTGTTCTCGAAAATCGACAGCATGGTGAAGGGAAAGATGGTAGCCGTTACTAAAATGGCAAGCCCTAACGGTATGAATCTCAACGAATCGGAAAGGATTTCTGAAAGTAGAACGTTTAACACTGCTGCGGGGATGACTGCGGTTCCCAGCGCAACATAAATAATGAGAGATTCATGAAGCCAGGCCACTATGTCAAATGGTGGCCATTCCGTTATTTCCAAATCGCCATAAGCCGTTTGTCTGACAATGTTAATTAAGGTTGTGAATGCAAAAATGCTGATTGCGATAGCGACGATCATTGAAATTGCACCAATCATAAAAATAATGAAGGCCTGGGTAGAATGAGCCCCAACGGTTGCTCCCATTTTTAAAATCCCAACGTTTACGATCCAAGCAACAGCAAGCAATGCAACACGTGATAATAAGACCACGTTGGTTCCAATCATCAATAGCATTTGTAGCCACGATATGTCATCGAAGTTATTTTCGGCTGCGACAATTTGCTTGTGCTCCTGTTGCGCTTGTTCGAGTAGCACATTGCCGATAACTTCGGGTTCGCGGCCAATTTGTTCTCGTAGATTCGGAGATGCTGAAAGGTCAAAATCAGGTTGTCCTGTGATGACCTCCGATTCTGCGATACGTTTTATTCTTTTGACTGGAGTTGGCATTGGATTTGGATGTTCGATGGGCAACGGCTTAAAACAGTCGGGGCAGGCGACTGTGGAACCAATGTCTGCCGGTGTTGCTGTTATGGCAGTATTGCATACAGGGCAAGCAATAGCCCATTCGACTACCAGTTCATACTCGACTTCAGGCTTTGCTGCCGCAGGTTGTTTAACGGCCTTGATCGCAATCTTAGTTCCAGCACTATTTGTTTTATGACCCGAATTACTGGTTGCATCAATCCGGCGGCGCATAGGTATTGGTAATTTAGCAGGCTTAGCGACTGTTGTTGGACCAGAACAGTCTGGACATTGCACGGTTTCACCAATATCCGCGGGAGTTACCGTCAAATGTGTGTTGCAGGTCTGGCAAGCGATATTCCATTGGACTACTAATTCAAATTCGCTAGTAGTGACTGGTAATGTTGGCTGTGGCGGCTGAGTTGTTGAACTAGAAGGAGCCGGATCTATGTTGTAATCCGCGAATCCTTCAAGGTCATCAATCGGTTCAAGATCAATGATTTCTTCTGTGGGCTCTATTGCTTCTGTTGGTTCTGAATGGGATGGCGGTAGTAGTACCTGAGCTAGGTCAATCGCCGGTGCTGCTATTTGTTCCACAGGTTGTTCGTGTGATTGCTTTTGCTGTACAGTTGGTGTTTCAATCGGTGTTTCAACAAGGACCGATTCTAAGCAATTTTCGCATAACACCTCTTGACCAATTTGGTCGGCCTTCGCAAATAGCTGAGTTTGACAACTAGGGCAACTCAGGACGAGTGAACCCGCTATATTTCGGTGACTACTGCTCGACGAGGATGAGTGAGCATTGGGTGTTTGTGATTCGGGGACGTATGCGGGTAGCCGAATTGTCTGGCCACACTCTGAACAAGGTTGACGATTGCCGGCGAATTCCACTGGTACTCGGTGTTGTGCATTGCAATGAGGGCACTGAAATTGAATTTCATTTGCTACCACAGCGGGGAGTTTCTCTCATGGAAGTGATTCGATTTGTTTATGATTACTTCGTCAACTTCAAAACGCTACGGATTTGTGCAGGTTTATCTGTAATAATACCGTCAATACCCGCGGCGACAAGGTGCGAAGCTTCTACCGGATCGTTCACTGTGTACACCCATAGCTTCCAACCTTGCGCATGAACCAGCTTGATCATCTCTGGCGTCACGTCCTTATAACTCCAACCGACCACCTGTGCGCCGGCAAGTTTGATCTTGGAAATATCGGACTGCGCAAATTCACCTCCACCCAAGGCACCTAGAATTAAATCGGGGCAAAGCTTGTGGCAGGTTTTCAAGTAGTCCCAATCAAATGCTTGAACGACGACATCTGCGACGAGTTTATGTGTTTGTAGCAAGGCAACCGCGGTTTTAGCATCACCTTTTTTGCGTTCAATCAACGTGACGGAACCTTGTTGGATTGTGTCGAGGCTTTCAATAAGTGTTGGGATCTTCGTGCCTTGAAATTGTTTGTTTTTCCAAAGACCGGCATCAAGCACCTTCAATTTGTCCCATGTGAGTGAACCCGCGGGGACTTTGGTGAGTCCCAGTTTCTGCGTGACGTTGGTTGTGCGGTCGAGGGTAGAATCATGAAAAGTGAAGGGAATCCCATCGCTGCTGTGATAGTAATCGAGTTCGATCATATCCGCTTTGGCTTTAATCGCTGAGCGAAACGCCGGCAGAGTATTCTCGGGATGTGTCGCACTGTCTCCGCGGTGTGCGATCACGATGGGCGAGTCTTGAAACACAACCTGCTGCGCTCGTCCTTTAGCTGCGGCTTTGAGGTCGCATGCGGGATTCAAAAATATAGTCAAAAAACAACTGAAGCTATACAAAAAAAAAGGGGTTATCAAAAGGAATCGTTGGTTTTGAGTCATGAAATGCGTAAACCTTGATAGATTAAAAATGACAAACAACGATGTTTGAATTGTTGTAGTTAAGCCCTGCTTGCTTTTACTAGCCAGCTTCCATAACTTCTTTTTCTCGGTTTTGAGCAGCTTCATTCACACTGGTTTCATATTTCTTTGTCAAATCTTGAATCTCGTTTTTGAGGTCATCTCGCAAGTCTTCATTTAGGTTCTTATCTTTTTCAGCTTGATCGGCAGCTTTGTTTCCATCACGACGAACATTACGAATCGAGACGCGAGTTTCTTCGGCTAGTTCCTTGATTCGCGAGACCATTTTTTGTCGCACTTCACCCGACAAGGCAGGGATGTTGATACGCACTACATTGCCGTCTCCTTGAGGATTGAATCCAAGGTCACTAGCGATCAATGCCTTTTCAATGTCCTTGATGACACTAGGGTCATACGGACGAATGACGATTTGTTGCGGTTCCGGGCAACCAACACTGGCGAGTTGCTTTAGTGGAGTTTGTGAACCATAGCAGTCGACCTTGATGGAATCCACCAACCCTGGGTTCGCTCGTCCTGTGCGAATGCCAGCTAGGTTGCTCCGTAAATGTTCTACGGCTTTGTCCATGCGTTCTTCGGTGTCCATTAGAATTTGGTCGTACATTGGAGAACTCTTTTCGTCTAAATTGTGAATATTCTTATTTTAGATACGCTTGGAATATGATTTGCAATAGTAATTATCACTGATGTCAATGGTCGTTGTCTAGTGTTTGTACTATCGAAAACCTGATCACTATTTGACAGGTCATTAGTTTAGCTAATCCGAGTACCGAGCTTTTCGCCTTGTACAGCCCGTACAATATTCCCGTCCGTCTTGTAGTTGAACACTAAGACCGGCATTTTGTTTTCCAAGCAATGTGAAATGGCAGTGCTGTCCATCACCCGTAAGCCCTGTTCTATCACCGTCTGGAAATCCAACTCGGGATAAAATACCGCATGGGGGTTCTTTTCAGGGTCTTCGCTGTAAACACCGTCGACTCGAGTTGCTTTCAGGAGAATATCTGCTTCTAATTCCATCGCACGTTGGGCGGCTGCGGTGTCCGTGGTGACGTACGGGCTGCCTGTTCCAGCAGCTAAAATAACGATGCGACCTTTTTCTAAGTGTCTGCTTGCGCGGCGGCGAATGTAAGGTTCAGCCACTCCGTCCATCCGAATCGCTGACATGACGCGGGTTTGACAGCCAATGCATTCCAGAGCATCTTGCAAGGCTAATGCGTTGATGACTGTCGCTAGCATTCCCATGTAATGTGCAGTCGCTTCGTGGATCGCTACATTTTTTTCTTTGAACTGAGCACCACGTAGGATGTTACCACCTCCGCATACGATCGCAACTTGGCAACCTTGCTCTACGGCAAGTTTGATTTGTCGAGAAATATTAGCAACTTCTTTCATGTTGATGCCACGCTCGCCAGCACGGCTTAGACTTTCACCGGAAAGTTTGAGGATAACACGACGAAAGATAGGATTTGTTTCGGCTGCTGCGGCAGTCATACTTGGAGTCCTTCAATAATGAATTATTGGTGTCTGTCTGTTTTGGATTAGGGTAGCAGTAAAAGTGCAAAAAGTAAGCCCCGATTTTACTCGGGGCTTACAAATTCTGCTATTGTATTTCGACTATTCGCCCGCGTCTTCTGATTCAGCCGTACTAGATTTTTCAGCATCATCACCGAGTTCCCAACGCACGAATTGCAGGAGCTTCATTTCTTTGCTAGCGGCGAATTTGCCAACGGATTGGCTGTCGTCTTTTACGTAAGTCTGTTCGGATAGCACGCCTTGGCTCTCAAGAAAATTCCGCATGCGACCTTCGACCATTTGATCGACGATGTTTTCAGGTTTGCCTTCAGCAAGCGCTGCGTCACGTAGTGATTGGCGCTCGGCGGCGACAAGCTCTTGAGGTAGATCATCTGGTTTTGCAACCGTTGGTCGCATCGCTGCGATGTGCATGCAGATATCTCTAGCAGATTCTTCGTCGCCACCTTCGACGGCTAAGATAACTCCAGAGATAGTACCTGCGTTATGCACATAGCCAGCACAGCCATTTTCGAGGCGAACGATTCGGCCAATATTGAACACTTCGCGGATGCGATTAAAGATTTCGTCTTTGACTTCAGCTAATGTTACGCCGTCTTTGCTCGGGCATGGTAATGCCATCAAAGCGTCTGCGTCAGTCGCACTTGGATTTTCAGCGGCAGCTTGGGCTAAGTCGTCAGCATATTGAATGAAATCTTCGTGTGTGGTAACTGGCGCGCTTTCACATTTTAATTCGACCATGGCACAAGCGGATTTGTCCAAACCTAAGTATTGACCGAAACGGCCAAAGTCGGTTGTGCGACTAGAACGCTTCTCGAAAATTTCAGCTCCTCGATCACGCAACCAATCGATAGCTGCTTGGGTATCGCCGTCACATTCGATGAGTGCTTTTTTGCAATCCATCATGGGAAGGCCAGTTTTGTCTCGAAGTTCTTTGACTAATGCAGCTGTTACTGCCATGTCATTTCTCCTTGAATTGGAATTAGTATGCCGCAAGTGGGAGTTTTTAATTAGTTAAAAACGTCAGCTTTTCGCACAAGCCATTCATTAATAGCGACGAATAGTGTGGTAAACACTGCATCGAAGTTATTGCAGATGCTGTAATAAGCAAAGTTCCGCTTAGCGACTACTCGTCTTCTTCAGCAGGTGCTTCTTCAGCAGGTGCTTCTTCAGCAGGTGCTTCTTCTGTTTCGGCAGGTGCTTCTTCAGCAGGTGCTTCTTCAGCAGGTGCTTCTTCAGCAGGTGCTTCTTCAGCAGGTGCTTCTTCAGCAACGACAATTGGTGCAGCTGCTGCTTCAGCCGCAGCTAGAGCGGCGGTTTCTTCAGCGGCTTGTTCAGCGGCGGCTGTTTGAGCAGCAATTCGAGCAGCAATCACAGCTTCACGGTCGACAGGTTGTCCTGTTTTTCCTTCGATAACAGCATCTGCTAGGTGGCTAATGATGGCTTCGATACTACGTAGTCCATCATCATTACCTGGAATTGGTAGATCGACGATGTCAGGATCACAATCGG
>LWDU01040773.1_pt1 | contig 25456 bp, 24 predicted proteins | sample 727161 | NCBI WGS metagenome assembly LWDU01 (sample SAMN04566230, study PRJNA314399) | hydrothermal vent metagenome | isolation source: deep sea hydrothermal plume seawater | place: Mexico: Gulf of California, Guaymas Basin | collected 2004-07-11
GAGGTTAGCTAGGTAGCTCAACCACCACTGTCGGACACGAATTCCCCTGCTGGTGAGGAACCAAGGCCAGATGTATCTGTATCCCTCAAATGCAACGCTTCGTGCTGCTGCTTGATAAGACCCGCCAGTTCGGCCGATCGAGTGTTTTGATCCTGAGCGCAGGCCGACTCCATCCAACGAGCACGATCAGCGATAATCACAACCTCAGTCGAGCCTGAATCGCCGCGAACAATCTCGGGCTCGACGGTCCCGGCGGGCACGAACCGAAAATCACCCGCGTGGTACAGACGCTCGCCGATATAGCAACTACCGCCAGTCAGGAGCCAGAATTTATCGGTCTGGCCAGGAGATTTGGCTGACTCCGATGCCCCACTAGGCCAATGGGTCATCTCGACCAGCGTCCCCGAAGATGGGTCGCCCATCAGTACCATCGCCACATCAGAGCCGTCCGACATGCGATGCCAGCTGGTCTGATCGTGCAGGTCCCCGTATAGCTCAGGTCGTTTGGGGTCAAGGTTTGCAAAAGTCGCCGCAAGTCCACTCGCGGTGTCCTCGTCGTGCTCATGGAAATGCGGTTGCTCAGCGCCGAACACGATTGACGCGGATTCGTCCAGCGTTGCCTCCGCTTCCGCTCGATCGCGATCGGAGTAGACCGGATGGTAGCCACGGCGATCTGCGCTCACGAGGAGGAGCAACGCTCCGTGGCCGCCTTCAAGCGATTCGACATACACATCGTTCGCACCGCGCAACAAGAACTCCCCATGACCCATCCAACGGCCCGACACCCGGGTCTGTTGAGAATGAGCGGCGAGAGCAATTCGAAACGTGTCAGTTCGGTGGTGGTGCGCATATGCCCGCCCGTTCGCGCGAACACTCCCCCGACCCGGAGGGAAGCTGAGCACGCGTGCCATCGGGCCCGACTCAGAATCACCCATCAGGAAAGAAACCTCACGGTAGTCACCATCTTCACTAAGACTGTTCCAACGCTGGGGAAACGCAATGTTTCCTTCCTCAACGGGTTCACTTGCCGGTTGTGCGCCATCCATCATGCTCAATGCACCTTTCTGATCTGCTCAAGCAGACTGGCTCAATCATTTGTCAAACCGACACCGCGAAATTCGACTTTACCAGTCCTCTATATACGCGGACCGAGTGAGCCAATTACCCACCCAACATCGGATCGGCGAACAGGAACTCTCTCTATTAATCAACTGTTGTTTATAGGTTGATTAGCGACGATAACGAGCGCTCCGCTCCCTGTTTCTTCGTCGTTCTTCAGGGTGAGAAAGATTCAACCAATCACGCTACTGAAGTGAGGCTCATGGGTGCCGGGTCCAGTCGTTGAATCTCGGGCATGGCCTGCTCAGCGAACAACGCCATGCTTCTAGCTGCCTCGGCGTGACCCATCCCGCCGTAGCGAAACACCCCCATGATCTCGGAAGTTCCGAACTGTTCGGCCAATTCGCTGATCTTCTCAACCACCATCTTGGGAGTACCCCATGGATGACGATCGAAGAATCCATCAAGGAATGGTGTGGGATCAGACCGAAGTGCTGCCGCCCGTTGGGCATAACCCTCATAGCCGCGGATGCCATCGAAATGCGTGCCCGTCATCTCATAGTGTCGTAGCGCACTATCGGCATATTCCCGCATGTAAAGCTCTGCCCCTGCCCGGGCCTCTTTTTCTGATTCAGCGCAGTAGATCCATAGCGCCAACTTGGTGTCAGTCGGGGGCAGTCCAGCTTCGCTTCGGAGACGCATGAACTCTCGAGCCCCTTGCAACGTAAGGTCAAGACTGACAGTAGGAATCATCAGTGGTTTCACGTCGTTTTTGGCGATGACCGCCATTGTCTCGGGCGACCCTGCGGCGCAATAGAGGGCACCGGAGAGGTCGCTCGCCAACTGCGGGCGAAGCTTCACGTCGTCGACCTGGAAATGTTCGCCGTGGAAAGTGCATGTTCCGGTGCTCAAAAGTTCGCGGAGGATGTGGATACTCTCATCGAACCGGCCTCGTGCTTCGTTCTGGTCGACGCCAAGACCGCCGTACTCACGTCGACCCAAGCCCCGTCCCACACCAGCAATGATTTGTCGATCACCTAAAAGGGCGTCAAGCATGGCGATGTCCTCCGCCACTCGAACCGGATTGTGCCAGGGCAAAACAATCACCATGGTGCCTAGGTCAACATTGTCGGTGACGCCCGCCAGATAAGTGAGTAACTGCAAAGGATTGGTAACCATGGTGTACGGCGTGAAGTGGTGCTCGATGGTCCATACGCTGTCGAACCCTGAACGGTCGGCGAGTTTCGCGATCTCGATTTCTTCATAAAAGATTGACCGATCATCGGTCTCGGGGCGCACGGGTACTGACTCACCTCGTTCGGCCGCTTCATAGCGATCCCAGTCGGCATAATTTTGGCAAAAAATCGTTGCTCCGACTCGCATGACGTCTCCTTGCTTGTTGACCACAGAAATTAGCCGCTGTTGAGGAGTTGATGCCGACGTCCACCAAACAGACAGATCGAGGCAATTTCGTTGGCGCCGAGGTTCACTTTGTGTGACGCGGGTCTGAATGCCTCGAGGCAGGGATCGGAGTGTTCACGGAGACCGGGAACCAGGCCCTCCTCAATCCATGTCTGCTACCCCACATTCGGCCGGGTGACCGTGGCTATGAGGTGATTCCCAAAAAATGAAAACCCTCACCGTCAGATGAACGAGATCATCGAGCGAGGGTCTTCAGTGACCCCAGCGCTATGCAGCCGCACACGCTGGGATCGGTGGCACTCTATGCGGCTTCATACCCAACCCCTTCGAAAACCGGGAGTTTTACTTATCTATTTGAGCGCTACCAGACGTACCCCGAAAGTGGGAACTAGAAAATCCTGAACCACGTCAGGCAGATTCGACCCAAAACGATAATCGGACCCCGAAGCTTCAGGTGATGGTGGACATCAGTTGGTTTCCGAAAGCAGCGGCTTGGTGTACCGCATCGTTGAGATCGATTGAAAATTTTGATACATCCACAAACGCGTCGGCTTGGATTTCCCAAGTGTTTCGCCCGTCGGTCAACTCGCCGTGGAGGCCGCCGGCGGTCGTACTGGCTTCGTTGACGTGCATGTCGTCGTAGACGGTGACCAACATGTCGGCAACGCAATGGTGTTTAAGAGCGTTCTCGAAGGCAAGCGAAGCGATCGTAAAGGGATTTTGCGCCACAGCATAGGGTCGTAATACTGCGAGGACGCCGTGAGGTTCGAGGATCGCTACCGACTCCGAGTCGAGCGCAACGGGCTCGGTGTTATCTGCGGCTTGGTGGCCAACGATGAGACAAGGCAACCCCCGCCCACTGACCACTTTTGCGATCACCAACCCAGCCGGGCCAGGCCCGACGATAAGTAGGGGGGTCTCGATCGTTTGTGGATTAGCCCCCATCAATGGTCTAGAAAATCGCTAGCGGGTTCACCGGACTGCCAGTCACACCCTGAAAGCGGATCGGGGACAGCATGAACTGGAACTCCCAGCGACTCTTTTGGCTGCACGCATCGGCCAAATCCTCAAGTTGGCAATTGTCGATAAGCCAAAGACCCATGGCGACAATGCCGACCATGTGGATCGGCATGCTCACGTTCTTGTAACCCGATGGAGTGGGGTCTTGGGCGACATCAGAACCGATCATTGAGATACCGCGTTCTGCGAGCCATGGAAGACATGCTGCTTGATAGCCCGAGCGTGGCTTGTTCGCGTTGTAGTTCTTTTTTTCTCGAATACGCGCTCCCCCTTCCCCCGTGCGGACAAGCAGAACGTCGCCCGGCTCGCATCGGACCCCAGCAGCTTCCTCCGCTGCCTGTAGATCCTCGGGGTAGATGTGATCGTCAGCGTCAAGCACATCGACGCCACGCAGCCTGGCGATGTCGAGCAGCACACCGCGAGTGGTCACCCCGTCTCGTACCGCCAGTACGTCGTGTTTCAAAGCACCGTGACGGTCTGAGACCAAAGATGACGGGGCGCCGCCGTACATTTTTCCATCCCAGAACAGGTGGGCGAGCGAATCGAGATGGGTGACATCAAGTCCGTGGAACACCATCCCAATGAACTCCTGTGCCCCACCAGCGCGACCGCCACCCATGAGACCGCGGCGGCCTTCTTCGTCGAGGCCCAAGCCAGTCGAGAGCATGTAACGCTGAGATTCGACGGTCGCGCCTGGCTGCTGACCTGTACGAATGTCCCAACTGCATGAGATTGAGAGACCTTCACGTACCAGTTTGGCGGCAGAAACTCGCTTCGCAGCTGTCAAATGATTCAGGGTGCCGAGACGGTCATCGTCACCCCACCGCCCCCAATTCGACAGGTCTTCGAACCAGTCAAGTATCTGTTCTTCTGATGGTGGATTCGGCATATCCCCTCGGGCGTGTTACGTGACGTGGTCAACCTTTTGCTCCATTCTATGCGGCGCTACTGGTCCGAGTAGAGACGCGTAGGAGGAAACCCCCGAACCGTGAAACCCCGAGAGGGAGACCGTCGCCATACAGGCCATGGGGGCCGCTCTTAACTGTTCAGCAAAGCCTCGATCTCAGTTCGAGATCGGAGACGAAGGACCTCAGCATGCGACCATGACCCATTCGCAAGACATCCCTGATACTGCTGCTTTTTCGAGGGGAAGTGCTTCCAACTCCACAAAATCACGTTCTTTTCCGGATCAAAACTGTAGAGATTGCTAAAGGGTTCTCGATTTCCGCCCCACAGCTTCTTCCTAGTCAACACGCGAAACAAGGTTCGAGGAACGAGTTGTCGCATAACCGCGCGGCGAGGCAAATCGAGCCAGATGATCTTTTCGGCGAGGTGTAGCTGAATCCCTCCCATGGATTCCCAGTTACCGTCTGTGACCCATCCCAGCGTTGCTTTCTCAAGTCGGTTTTCGAGGTCGGCCCTAAAATTTTCGACCGGTCGCAAAGTCCATCCAGGCTCAAATGCCATCGAATCCATTTCGATGTGTTCCAGTCCGTATCGTTCAGCCAACCGCTTCGCGACGAAGGTCTTTCCGCATCCGGAAGAACCGACCACTGCAATCTTCATGGCCACAATTTAGATCACTCCCAAGGTCCGCCCAATTCATGCTCGCTAGCCCCTATCGGGGCGAAACTCTGAACGCCTGCCGGTAGCTTCCATTGCATCTGGGTTGTCAATCTCGAACGGCCAGCGTCCCTCTATGTCATCTGGAGAAGGGCTCCGGGGAAGGGCTGAAGTCGTCCCAAGGGTCAGTCTTGTGGGACGCTGGCGGGAATGAAGAAATTGGGCGAGATGTTGGCGTGTGTGGCGGTTCTGACAGTTGCCTGCGGAAGTGCCGACGGCTCGGGAACCTCGGCCACTGTTGCTCCGACCACGACTGCCGCTCCGACCACGACTGCCGCTCCGACCACGACTGTGTGGGTGGTGCATACCACCACCCTCGAAACATTCGGCGACGTGGGCGGGTCCGGTTCGCCAACGATTGGCGTCGACGGCTACCCCTTGATCTCCCACACGGACATAACGATTGGCGTCGACGGCAACCCCTTGATCTCCCACACGGACATCCCGAACTCTGATTTGGAGTTGTATGTGTGTGACGACCCGGCATGTTCGTCAGGCACCAACGTGACTCTCGAAACCACTGGCGATGTCGGCTGGGCACATTCGATCGCGATAGGCGTGGACGGCAATCCAATCATCTCCCACACCGACGCCACGAGGGATGCTTGGGAACTGGATGGGTGTGAGGACCCAGCGTGTGGCGGTGACCTGGTGTTGTATGTGTGTGACGACCCGGCATGTTCGTCGGGTACCAACGTGACTCTCGAAACCACTGGTTCCGTCGGTTGGGATACGTCTATCGCGATAGGCGTGGACGGCAGTCCAGTCATCTCCCACTACGACGACACCAATGAAGATTTGGAGTTGTATGTGTGTGACGATCCGGCATGTTCGTCAGGCACCAACGTGACTCTCGAAACCACGGGCGATGTCGGTTGGGATACGTCAATCGCGATAGGCGTGGACGGCAGTCCAGTCATCTCCCACTACGACGCCACAAACGGTGACCTGGAGTTGTATGTGTGTGACGATCCGGCATGTTCGTCAGGCACCAACGTGACTCTCGAAACCACGGGCGATGTCGGTTTCCGCGCATCGTTAGTGATCGGCGTTACCGGCAACCCGGTCATTGCCCACATGGACCGCGCTAATGAGGATTTGGAGTTGTATGTGTGTGACAACCTGGCATGTTCGTCAGGCACCAACGTAGAACTCGAAACCACCGGTTCCGTCGGTTGGGACCCGGCGATCACCATCAGCGATAACGGTTACCCGGTTATCTCACATACACGCTGGAACTGGGACGAAGCGGACGGCGATTTGGAGTTGTATGTGTGTGACAACCTGGCATGTTCGTCAGGCACCAACGTCACCCTCGTGACCACCGGCTCAGTGGGCGTCTTCTCCTCGATCACGATTGGTGATGACGGCAACCCGGTCATTGCGCATCAAGAATACGCCAAGGGTGATTTGGAGTTCGCTCAAGTGATGATGCCTGTCTCCGTCGTGGCCGACCAGTAGCCGAAACCGCCGCCCGTCGACATCTGCAACTGTTTCCCCGGGGGAGCCACGCGGACAGCCACGGGGGTAACTGCGGTCTGTTAGGACGGGTTGAGCTCTGTAGATGTGCCATAGGGTCTCAGGGCACACACCAACCGGTCCCTTCAGGTTGACGTGACGGCAAATCCTTGCTCGTCCCAGGCCTGTGTGCCTCCGGTGATACTTTTCGCGTTTCGGTAGCCGAGGCTGTTCAGGAACAACACACCAGATAGTGAAAGGTTCCCGCGCTCGCACACGCTGAGCAACGGCGCGTCGAGGTCCTCTGGAAGGAATGCAGCGAGGTCGGCTAGGTCGTCGAGTGGCATATTTATCGCACCGGGGATGTGACGCTGGTGGTGGGCGTCGGGCTCGCGCACGTCAATCACCAAGGGTTCGTGCTGTTGCCAGAAGTCGTGAGCGTCGTCGACGTCGACGGCCAGATTCGAGTTGACCCGAGCGTTCTCGATCATCGAATCCAACAACTGTTCGCGTTTGGTTCCCGACGGGGGCGCTGTTCCCAGGCCGGCAACATTGCGCAGAATCGATGAGGCGTACTTGAAAACGCTGTCAGGGAAGATCACGACCACAATGTTGCCTGGCTCGTCTGGTACCAAGCTCAACGCACCTGCCAGCGCCATTCCCGAACTGGGCCCAGCAGTGAGGCTCTCTTCTTGGTTGATTCGCCGACACATCTCGAAGGCCAGCTTGTTATCCACCTCGACGAGCCCGTCGTATTTCTCCGGTGTGAAGAACTCGGTCTGGGTCAGCTGGGCGAGGCTGCGAACACCAGGAATGTCGTGACCCGCGGCCGGATGCACACCAAGTACCTGAACACCTTGGTCCTGTTCCTTCAAGAAACGTCCCGAACCGTTGATGGTCCCGCAAGTACCCAGACCTGCAACAAAGTGGGTGACAAGACCGGCGGTCTGATGCCACACCTCAGGTCCCGTGGTGCGATAGTGCGCGTCCGGGTTGGCGCCGTTCGTGTACTGGTTCAACATTTCGAACTCTGGCTGCTGCGCGATCTCGTTAGCCCTGGCAATGGCACCTTCGGGTGCCCCTGGAGCCGGACACAACGAATCCTCGAGCTCGACCACATCGACCCCTGCGAGACGCAGAACCGTGCGCTTCTCGAGCGGGATCTGGTTCGAGAGAGGAGTGGTCAGGGAATAACCCTTCGCATTGGAGACCATGGCGAGAGCGAGGCCCGTGTTACCTGAAGTTGGCTCCACCAGCTTTTGGGCCGAACTCACCCGCCCGGACTCTTCCGCGTCACGCACCATGTTCCACGCGACCCGGTCCTTGACAGCGCCAAACGGGTTGTACCACTCCAGCTTCGCGTACACCTCGGTGTGCTCGAAGGGAACTAGGCGCGACAAACGGACCATCGGAGTGGGGTTGTCGACGTTCGACAGCAATCCGAGAACCGAGTCGTAAATACGTCGAGAACTGTCGTTCACGTCCAACACCTCCGTTAGTCCAAGCGGGAAAGACCTACACATGATCGGTCCCTCAGTGTTGAATTGTATCCAAGACCGATCTCCACATGTCGGCTCACTCAGGGGCCCGATACCGCCACCAGCCACCGTTGCTAGCCTCCATCGAGGCCAGCGATCATGGAGTCCGCGAGTGATCGCCTTCTTCGGTTTCTTTTGAGGTGTGGGCGCTACAGGACTCGCATCTCGAAGTATGACAAAGAAATAGGGTGCTCCCTGAAACCAAACAGGGAGCACCGTCCATGTATAAGAGTATGGAAACCGACCTGATGGGCAAGCTCGCACCGATCGAGGCTGAGCTGGCAACCATCCCTGAAACCAACAGCGACATCTCTCCCCTCTTCGACCTCGTCGGATGCGGCCGAGACTTTGACGCCGACATCACTGGCGAAGGTTCGGCCTGGGCAGCACTTGACCACCACGTTCGTCGCTCAATCATTCGCTGCATCATCGACACTGTCGAAGTGCGACCAGGTGAGAAGGGCAAGCCGGGCGAGAACATCCCCGAGCGCTGCACCATCACCCTCATCACACCGGACAACGTGACCGAGATGGGCAACCGTAGCCAGGGCAAGCACCTGGTCCACACCCCCAAGGTGCTCGCCTCTAACTGAGATTGATGTTGTTGCAGGCTTCACAGGTTGATTCGGGCACCAGGCCGGTTCGCATGAGGGCGCGGAACACCAAGCATCCGGCACAGAACCCGGCAGCAGCCTCAAGGAAGGCGAATCCGGCTAGCGCGCTGACCAGGATCAGGACGACGCCGTCGGCATCGAAGGCTAAGGCGATCAGCGCAGACATCGAGAAGGCCGCCCCGATGCCCTGGGCGAACCGCTTGGGTGGGCCGGGGGCCAGCCGCTCGGACCAGGCCAAACGCGGTCTGATCACCCGGGTGACTAACTGGCCAAGCGGGCTGAGCGTCGGGCCGGTAGCTACCCGGGCCACGAACCCCCACGCGAGCACGACCAGGACCCACGGCCACCGGGTCGCCAGGTAGAGACTGCAGGTGATCACCACTCCGGTGGCCACCAACCGGGCCGACACCTCGTCGACCGGATGGGGAAAGTCGAAGAGGGTGGTCCTCATCGGGGCTGAGGCACCACTGACGGCTTCGGGCTTCTCGATCACGAACTGAGATTAGCGCCAACGCCGCACAGGCTCTCCCAAACAATGCTCGCTAACCCCCATCGAGGCGAGCGATCATCGACCCCAGGGCCGGATGTCTCACTGTCGTTGTGGGCGCTACAGAGCCCGGCACTTAACGACAATACAAAATCGGCCTTTCGTGGGACAACCACGAAAAGGGAACCGATATCTAACGGTGAAGAACCAATCAGCCATCTACATCAGGAAGAGCTCAGACGATGGAACGTCGAGCTCAGACGGCAACTGCGCGAGCTAGACGTGATCGGGTACGCAATCACCCTCAGCCAAATTCGCCGGACACCGAAATTCGAAGAAGACAAGGACCAGGCCGTGGCTTAGCCCGTAATAGGGTGACCTCTATGGGATGGGACGACCTCACTGGGCCGAGCTCCGATGATTTGAAAAAGGAATGGTGGGTTGTCCCGGTGATTCTTCTTGGGATGCTCATCATCGTCTTATATTTGGGGATTAGATGAAGACGTGGCAGCTAATGGCGATCGGATTCATCATCGTGGCAATCGCCAAATTGGTCCTCTAACAGCAAGAAACCCCCACTTAAAACGACAAAAGACCGCCCGCTAGGGGCGGCCTGTAGCTGTCTTTGCCCCCCCCCACTCCTTCTGGCGACGATCAACTCTGGGAGGTAGTCCTAATATTGATCTATCAAAGTTGTAAGGACTGTCTCAGTTGGGTTGCTGGTCTTGGGTGGCGTCGTTGGATTCATCCCGAGAGGTCAATGGTTTCCGTATGGCCCAGACGGCGACGTGGTGATTTCATGCGGATTCATATTCAACCTCGATCGCCATTGCTATGGGAACTATCGGACAATGACGTTCCTGGTTTGGGCATGCGTAATCGTAGGAGCAGCAGGCTTTCTCCTGACGTATCTACAGAAAACCTCAAAGGCACTCTAGAGCGATCCCGAAAACGACAAAAGACCGCCCCCGAAGGAGCGGCCATTGTCAGGTTGAATAGTTGTCTGAGCCTTCACTCACCAGATGTAGCCCGAGAGACACAACTTCGGCCCAAAAAGGAAGAAGGCTGCAAGCCCCGTCCATAGAGCCACTATGCGCCAGTCTAGTTTTTGCTTCAGCTTCTCAGTAACTTCAGGCACCGCTGCTCCCCTTCTTAGAGATCAGGCTACTGCGCTACCAGCCCTGAGGGCCGATCTGTTGTTATCCGGCTTCAATAAAGATGCACTCGCCGGGGCATTCCTCAGCCGCGTCGATGACCGCACCGAAGGGCGACCAACTTTGTACTAGAGCAAGTCTTTGACGATTTCGTAATAGTGCCGCATAGCTTCCAGGTGGGCTTCCGCCCCACGCTCTGCCATTCGTTTGTGTGGCGGCCGGTTGTACCAGTTGTTCAAACAGATATGACTGACACCGGCATCTTTCCAGAATTGAAAATCGGCTCGTAGCTTGTCGTCGTCACCGTCGCCCAATGAGGTCCAAACTTCCAAACCGACGTCGTCTGGTTGTCTACCGGCGTCTCGGATATAGGTGCGCATCGTCTCGAACGCCTGGAGCGCAGTTTCGTCAGGCGGATAGGCCAGCGGCATCCAGCCGTCAGCAAGCTTCGCGATGCGACGGAGCATACGGTCCTCGTGGCCGCCAAACCAGAGCGGAATTGATCGTCTAGTAGGCAACGGATTGATGCCGGCGTCGTCGATCTGGTGATAATCGCCACGAAATGTGACATGTGGTTCTGCCCACAGTCGGCGCATGACCTGGACTTGTTCCTCAAGCCGTGTGCCGCGATTCGTGAAGTCTTCGTTTAAAGCTTCGTATTCGACTGCATTCCAGCCGCTTCCAATACCGAAGCGAAATCTTCCCTCGCACAACACATCGAGCGAGGCTGCTTGCTTCGCCACTAGCGCCGTCTGCCGCTGAGGCAAAATCATTACTTGTGTTGAAAACTCGATCTTGGAGGTGGAAGCCGCCAGGAAGCCAAAAAGAACAAAGGGATCGTGGAAAAAGTCACTCGATGTGTTTCTATCTCCCCACTCCGGGCGATTTTCGATGTTCGCACCTAAGACGTGGTCAGGTAATGCGAGGCCCCGGTACCCCAGATCTTCCGCCGCTTGGGCGAAATCCTTTACGAACGCCGGGGAGCCCCCGGTGTCCATCAACGGCAAATTCACGGCAAGGCTTATAGTCACGGCGTGAGTCTATAAAACAAAAAAGATCGCCCCGAAGGGCGGCCAATGCCCGTTGATAGTGTTTCAAAACAATAGCGGCAGCACCGCATGGCCTAACGTTCGAAGCGAGGTACGGAAGCTTCGGCTTTGACCCAAATCCTTATAGACATGCGCTTGGCTTGACTGGTCGTTAATCAAACCGGGGCCGGGCCCAGGACTTGGAGGCGATGTATCAAGCGCTGCTTCTCTCCGTGATCATGCACAGCGAAGTGCTGGACGCTTCGGTTGTCCCACATGACCAGGTCTTCTGGACTCCATTGATGTCTGACCTGAAATTCAGGTCTTGTCGAATGCTCGAATAGGAATTTGAGCAAGGGTCCACTTTCTGAACGCGTCCAATTTGCGAATCGTCTGGTGAAGGCGCCACACACGTAGAGCGCCTCGTTTCCTGTTTGATCGTGAGATCGTATGACCGGATGTTCAGCACGCGGGGCTGTCTGCGGATCGGCGCCGTAAAGTGCTGCGAGATCTTCTGCTGTGTGTAAAGCCGAAATTTCGGCGAGCGTAATTTTCAGGCCCTCGGAAAGCTCGGTGAAGGCAAGGTGTTGATTGGCAAATGCGGTTTCACCACCGAGGTCGGGTGCCTCTAGGCAGTACAACATAGTGAGCTTGGGCGGGCACGTTTCGTAGGTCATATCAGAGTGCCAATGCTGGTTAACGTCCTGCACCTTGCCTCTGTTCTGAAGAACAATGATCTCGGGGTGTTCTGATAAGCCGCCATAAGGGAAAGGCATAAGTTCTCCCCAGCGACGGGCAAATGACTTGTGATCCTCAGGCGTCAAATCTTGTTGTGGGAACACGAGCACGTGATACCGAAGGAACATTGCCTCCAACTGCGAAAACGTGGTGTCGTCGACGTCTCGGATGTCCAACCCCAGAACTTTGGCTCCCATGGGGGCTCCGATTTGTTCTACGACTAGTTCGCTCACGGTGAAGAGGCTACGACAGCCGTCACTCGCCCATGACACCTATTCCTTGGTTGCTACTCCCACAAATGACCAGGACAGAGCAGCTTTCGGCTATGAGTACGAAGAACAGCAGTGCGGCTGGGCCAACCACTTCGACTGTTAGTCGGTCGCTGTTCCCACTTCATGCTTGCTAAGCCTCATCGAGGCCAGCGATCATGGAGCTACCGAAGTTGGGCTTCTCTTATCGAGGTGAGCGCTATAGGACTCGAACCTGTGGCCTCCTCCTTGGCTAGGAAGAAGCACCGATCCTTAGAAGTTTCGCAGCGTTTTCGCGAAGGAACTTGGGCCACACCTCATCGCGCAGCGGCAGGTTCTGCATGTCGGTCATTATCCGCTCAAGTGAGAGGCCCATAGGGAAATAACCCGCGTAGATAACCTTGTCAGCGCCTCTTGAATTCGCGTAGTCAATCACAGCTTTGGGGTAGTGCTTTGGAGCGAATGCTGATGTTGAATAGTAAAGGTTCGGCCACTTCAACATCAGTTTGACAGCCAAGTCTTCCCACGGCTCACAGCCATGACGCGTCACGAAAACGAGTTCTGGAAAGTCATACATGATTTGGTCAAGGCGCTCCACATGCTGTGGCCACATTGGAAAGCGTGGTCCGGGAACACCGACACATGAGAAAATAGGTACGTCAAGTTCAACACACTTGGCGTAGATCGGATACATGAGAGCCTCATCAAGGCCCACCTGAGGGTTGTAGCCGGCGTTAAAGGCAGTGAAAGCCCGAACCCCGAACTCCTCATACTGGCGGACCATGGTTCGAATTCCTTTCATACCCCGATTCGGGTCCACCCAACCTGAACCCACGAACCGATCAGGATGGTCCCGCAAGGCTTGGCGACTTACCTCATCGCCCACTCCTACGACACCAACCTCAACCCCGAAACGATCCATCTCGTGCAACGTCGCCGAAATTGGGTTGTCACTTCCGTAAAGCTCTTTAGGGACATCCTTGAACATGTACTCAACTGGAAACTCGAATTCAGTGGAGTCGTCTTTTAGCTGTTTACGTATGAAGTCATATTGCGAGAAATCGTCGGCGGGAAAGCCAATCATCGTGTCAATGATCCCGATGTCTGAAGGCATTGCCATTGGCCTTCTCCTAGCCAGCTGTTTGAGCGATCGCGGCGTGGAAGATTCCACACGAAGAATCCCGGGGGATTTCGTCCCGGCTCAATGGTTCGTCAACCTCTTCAGGAGTGGGGCCATGCATATCGGCTAGCGGACGCAGCTTTTCTATATCGAAGCCGTACAACTTCGCCGCATTCTCCCCTAATAGCAACCGTCGAGTTGACTCGGGAATATCTGAGAACGTGAGCCGAAGTGATTCCAGGTTGTACGGGAAGGTCCCCTCATAATGTGGATAATCGTTTCCCCACAAAACCCGATCTGCGCCAATTCGGTCGATTCCTTCAAGTTCGGATTTTCCAGGGAAGCTCGCTCCATACCAGCAGCTTCGAGCAGCAGACTCGCTCGGTAGGTCATTAAGCACCCACCCATCTTCATATTTCATTTCACCGATCGCTCCACGCTTCATCCCCATGTGGAGTCGATCAAGCTGATCTAGCAGCGGCCCAACCCAAGCACAACCAGATTCGGTCATGATGTATCGAAGCCGTGGAAACCTCTCAAATGCACCACTCATGAGGAGATGCCGAAACCCCGACTGTGAATAAAATATGACTTCGGTGATCCATATAGCCTCCCCGACAATGGTTTCTTGGTATGTGGGTGAACCTTGCCCTGAATGCTGATTGATCACCAGATCGTGGTCTTGAATGGCAGCAAACACCCGGTCCCAGACAGGATCGTAGATGGGCGGTACCCATTTACAATCAGGTGGGACAATCGGAAGCAGGACACCGCCTCGAAGCCCAGATTCAGCAATAAATTGGATGTCTTTAACGGCTTCATCGAGGTCATTGGGCAAAATCAAACCGACGCCTGCTCGTCGGTCGGGATCTTCTCCACAAAAGTCGACGAGCCAGCGGTTGTGAGCCCTTATGCCTGCGAGATAAAGCTCGTATTCTTTGGCGGATGGCGGATGTGCCGTGACGACACTCTTGTTGTAGAAGGGCGGGACGGTGTTCGGGAATACAACTTCGCCCACCACTCCCTGAGAGTTTTGGTCGGCGGTCCGTATATCTAGATCCCAGTTTCTAAGCTTCTTCGCGCCGTAGTGCTCTTCGGAGGGGTTTACATACCCGCCCCTCCAGTCATCGAATTGGTCTCGATATTTGGGCTCTAAGTAGTCGCGGTATTGAGAATGACTTCCACCCGCATGGGTATCGGCTGTGATGAGAACGTACGGGTCGTTGTTCATTTTGAAATATTCGGTCGAGATGCCACGGTTATGAGTCTTCCAGAAGTGAACGGCCCTCGGTACAGTCCCTTCGCTAATTCAGATTATGCATGATATTCACCGAGTTGCCTCCCCAAAAACAGTGTGGTACTCCCCGACGAAGGGTCTGAGGGACACCAGTGGGCTGGCGGTGGCAAATTTCGAGTGACGAACTTAAACCAGAGGGCCTGTTCGCGTAGTGCTGTGGCAAGTTGGGGTACGCGCAGGATTCAAGTCTCTTCGTCTTTGACGACTACTGAGTTCGGGTCTGACAGAGGTTCCTTGGGCAGGCTCAGGATTCGTTCGGCGAGATGATTCCGTTGAATTTCGTCGGTCCCACCGGCTATGGAGATTGCTGGCGAGCTTAAGAAAAAGTGATGAAACTGCCCCGATGCGCCATGTTCGTCTGAGAGCATCCCGTGCGGCCCCTGGGTTTCCAAACCCAGGTCCCGTTGTTCGCGGGTGATTGTTGAGACAGTGAGCTTCGACATCGGCCCTTCGAATCCAGGCAGCGGGTTTCCTTGACGCCGAGAGGCACGTACCCGCTGGTTCGTGTAACCCATGACCCGTCGCCAGGTATGTAGCTGGGCGCGCCGAGCGCGGGTCAATTCGGTGATGCCATGGCCGTGTTTGTCAATCAGATCTGCAATGAGTTGTCCCGCTCCTCGCCCTTGAGCGGCAGCTGATCGGCGGCCTTGTTCTCGTTCTTGGAGTTGGGCGCACGTTTGGTTTAGGTCAACCTTGCCGAATGGTCCGCCTTCATGGGCATCTGGGTTGTAGGAGTTTTTCTCCAAGGCAAGAAATGTGCGAGTAACTGTCCAACCGTCTTCAGGGATTCCGATGACATTGTCGACTGGTATTCGTGCTTCGTCAAAGAAGACCTGATTGAAGCTGGCTGCACCGGTCATGGTTCGCAAGGGTCGGATGTCGATACCGGGCTGGTCTCTGGCTATCAGGAAAAACGTTAGTCCGCTATGTTTCGGGGCTTTCGGGTCGGTGCGGGCAAGAAGCATTCCGTAGTCCACTTCGTTCGCCTTCGAGGTCCAGATCTTTGATCCGTTGATCACCCACTCATCCCCGTCGAGGGTCGCTGTGGTGGTGACACCGGCCAAATCTGAACCTGCTTCTGGCTCGCTGAGCATTTGGCAAAACGTTTCGCCCTTCCACGCCATGGCGGGAAGGAACCGACGCATTTGGTCGTCAGTGCCATGCCGAAATAACATCGGGGCGAGCAAACTCGGCCCAATGCCCGAAGGGGGCGCGAGGGCGCCTAGCTTTTTTCGTTCTTCGCGCACTGCCCTGACATCTACTCGATCCATTCCTCGTCCGAACCACTCGGTGGGCCAGCCGGGATATCCCCAGCCTGAATTCGCGAGAAGTGCGAACCAGTCCCCCACCGTCCGGTCAGGGTCCCACGTCTTCTGGTACCAACGTTTGGCTTCACTGCGCGTGCCTGCTGCCACGGGTATGAACGCTAGCGTCCGCGCCAGTCACTCGACTGCAAGAAGCAAGCGATGGCCTGGGTAAAGGCCACCGAGACGTTCAAATGAGGTCGTCCCCTGAGAGGTGCTTGGGTGTGCTGGACTAGCAGTTGGTTCTAGTAACCACGGAGAAATATGGGCGCGATCCGCGCCCCATTTCTTGTGGGCAATCGGAAAGGTGCGGCGTTATGTTGATTCAGGATCTACGAGTCTTGGACCTCACCGACCATCGAGGCGAACTGGGACCTTGGCTCCTTGCGCGACTAGGAGCCGAAGTCATAAAGGTCGAGCCCCCGGGAGGTTCATCGGCACGGCAGGAGCCGCCGTTAGCGACTGGAGTTCCAGACGGTCTCCGAAGCCTCCAATTCGCTGCCTATAACGACAATAAGAAGTCAGTGGAGCTTGATCTCAACTCAGACGCTGGCCGCGAGGCGTTACTGCGCTTGGCAGCAGGATCCGAGATCATCTTCGACAGCGGCCCACCCGGCTACCTAGCGTCGGCTGGAATATCTGAAGCGGACCTCACCTCGGCTAACCCGGAACTTGTGTATGTCTTGGTCACCGCATTCGGGGCCGATGGGCCGCGTTCTAACGATCCGGCATCAGAACTTTCCATCGCGGCGCTTGGCGGTCCAATGAGCCTCCAAGGAGTCCGCGAAAGAAGCCCTCTCAAGGTGTCGGTTCCTCAGGCCTGGCGGCACGCCGGAGCCGAGGCAGCCCTCGCGAGCCTCGTCGGTTATACACGAATGCAAACGACCGGCGAACCGCAGTGGATTGACGTGTCAGCTCAGGCGGCTATGACGTGGACCTTGCTCAACTCAATGGAGGCATACGAAGTTCAGGGTTACGACTTCGAAAGGGCGGGTTCAAAAGTGTCGTTAGCTGTCACGATCGATCTCCGACGCTCAACACGCGATGGATACGTCATCAACGCTCCCATAGGAGCTACCTACGGTCCGTTGATTCCGTGGCTGATTGCTGAAGGCATCGTCGACGAATCCTGGGGAGACGAAGACTGGTCTACTTATGATCACCGCGCCCTATCAGGTGAGCGCACCGCTATGAGTTACGACGACATGCTCGTCGCTCTCGACGAACTCTGTTCGCGCTACACGCGACAAGAACTACTAATGCGCGGCATCGAAATTGGGGCCACGTTCGCTCCGGTCAACTCGATACAAGACCTACTCAACGTCAACCACCTCGAAATTCGCGACTTTTGGCGACCCTTTGAGTTTCCTGCAGCAAATGAACCGGTGCGTCGCGCCGGTGGTCCCCTTACCGTTGACGGAGAACGATGCGATCAACCATCGAAGGTGCCGGCCTCCGATTCAAGCGGAACAGAACTGCGCTCAGAACCACCACGGGTGCGACGTACTCGCAACATCGCTCAACAAGACAGCGATCTTCCCTTCTCCGGGCTAAAGATCGCCGACTTTAGTTGGATCGGAGTGGGTCCCATCACCGCGAAGTGCTTTGCTGACCATGGAGCCACAGTGGTGAGAGTCGAGACCGAGAAACGTCTCGACACCCTCCGCGCGCAACAACCATTTAAAGACGCTGAGTTTGGAATCAATCGCTCCAACTTTTACGGCAGCTTCAACACATCCAAATTATCGCTGGCGCTAGACCTAACTTCTGATGCCGGTCTCGGGGTCGCTAGACGACTCGCTGGTTGGGCCGACGTGGTGATCGATAGTTTCCGGCCGGGGACCATGGACCGGCTCGGTCTCGGGTATGAGCAAATACGAGGCGACAACCCTTCGGTTGTTACCGTCACGACGTCATTGCTTGGCGGAGGTGGCCCCATGTCATCGCTCGCTGGTTATGGGTTTCATGCGTCAGCTATCGCAGGTTTCACAGAGTTAGTTGGATGGCCTGACCTTGGCCCAGATGGTCCCTGGATGGCGTACACCGACGCCATCGCTCCTCGCTTCATCACCACGGCGGTAATGGCCGCTCTCGACCATCGGGAACGAACAGGTGAGGGATGCCACATTGAGGCTGCCCAGTTGGAAGTCGGGCTTCAGTTGTTGGCGCCCGAACTCCTCGACTACCAGATCACCGGTTACTTAGCGACAAGACTTGGAAATCGAGACCTGCACATGGCACCACAAGGTGCATACCCCTGCTCAGGCGAAGACGAGTGGTGTGCGTTGACCGTTGTCGATGACGACTGTTGGATCGCGTTACAGCGCGCACTCGATTATCCCGAATGGGCCGCAGGCACTGAACTCAGCACCTTGGAGGGTCGACAAACTCACCACGACACGATCGATGACCGCCTTACAGAATGGACGAGTAGCCGCACAGCGCAAGAGGTTGAACACGTCTTGTTACACGCGGGAATCCCTGCGGGCAAAGTTCAGCGAAGTCGAGACCTCGCCTCGGATCCCCAATACCTCCACCGTGACTTCTACAAACATCTCGAACACAGCGAGGTTGGGGTGGTGCCTTACGCTGGACATCAATACAAGATTCGGGGCTACGACCACGGTCCTCGAGCGGCAGCGCCGGCCCTGGGGGAACACACCTACGAAGTCCTGTCGGAGCTACTGGGAATGACCGCCGATGAGATAGCGCACGTCGCGGGAGAGGGTGCGCTTTCATGAACAGGTCTGGCCACCGGCGGAGGTGAGTGCCGACGTCGCTGAGGAGTAGCTCACTAGCTTCCCTAGCTTTCTAGGCACTAAATGCAACCTTCATGTCACATAGGCTTCGAGCTCGTTTCGGTATGCCTCTAACTCATTGAGTTCTCGCCCGTACTTTTTGAGTTCTATTTGGTTGCCGTCGAGGTCACGGATGTACACGGCTACCCCCCACCCTTTGGCTCCCCATACGTTGTTCAACACGCGCAGCACTTCGACATCGTCGCAGTCCAATACGGGGGCCCATGGGCCTTCCCATTCCAACGCAATGTGATCAACATTTTCACCGGAACGCTCGGTTTCTAAAAGGTCTACGACGATGCGTTGAGTAATACGCAGTGACAGAAACGGAGCTTCCCCCGACTTCCACTCTTCATACCGTTCGGGTTGTAAACCAAGCCGATCCCGATACCAGCACATAGCTCGTTCAGCGTCGCGAACGTTGAGTACTACGTGGTCTAACCCCAGAACCGTCATGTGTCTTGTTTACTTCATGTCAAGGCCCGCTACTCCCAGGCCCCTAATGTCAGCGTGATGCCGTCGATGGGGTTGTGCGGTGTCGGTTGACAGAGTTTCGTGTTGAGTTGGTGTGCTTCAACTCGGGCTCAAAGGGCGAGTGGCCCGCCACCGTGTCAGACTGGCCGCATGGCTGCATATTTCGTTGCTCAATACGTTGTTAATGACTTGGAGTTATACCGCGAGTACCAAAAGGGTGCCGGGGCGACCATTCAGGCTGCTGGGGCAGAATTGGTCGTTTTCGACGCCGCTGCGGAAACCATTGAGGGAAGTCCGCCTGGCCCTCAGACCATCGTGCTGAAGTTTGAAGACACCGCTGCAGCCAAAGCCTGGTATGGGTCGGAGGAATATCAGGCGGTTGTGGGAAAAAGACTCGAAGCCACTGCAGGTTTCGCTGTGATTTCCCAGTCGATGAACGCTGGTTAAGGCTCGATGCCGCGCCATGCAGTTTCAAATTGAGTACAAGGGTTTGAACACGACGCGATGCTGAAGGTTGTTTCACTGGTACCGCTGGGCAACGCTGCTCAGGGGGAGATCGAAAACGTCGATCCTGCGATCGAACTCCATATGGCCGCGGGGTGGTTCGATGATGAGCTCCGAGACACGTGGGGTGACCAGACTGCCGACTCGTATCTCGGCACACGACGCGATATTCCGCCTCGGGCGGAGCGAGACGAACTGCTCGCCGCCGCGGACGTGATCCTGGGTGGATTCCCCGTTCCCGTTGACCTTGTGGCCCGGGCGCCTCGTCTTCGCTGGTTCCACCAGACGCCCGCCGGCGCGAGCAACCTCCACCGGTGCGATCTGTGGGGCAGCGATGTGGTTGTCACTACCTCTCGCGGACTTGGGAACACCCTGGCGATCGCCGAGTACGTGGTGGCGTCCTTTCTCCACTTCGCGAGAGGACTCCATCAGGCCCCCATCGATCGGGAAGACGCCACGTTCGACCGGATGTCGTATCGCCCCACTCTGCTGGCAGGAAAGACGGTCTGTGTGGTGGGCACGGGTGGGATCGGTCAGGACGTCGGACGTCTTTGCGCTGCTCTCGGGATGCGGGTTGTCGGGACCAGGCGTTCGCGTACTGGTGAACTTCCAGCGGGGTTCGATCAGGTCGGCGGGCCCGACGAGTTACACACTCTGCTCGCTGAGTCCCAGTTCGTGGCTGTCTGTTGTCAGTGGACCCCCGACACTGAAGGTCTCATTGGTGTTGAGGCCTTGGCAGCCATGCCCGAGAACGCGGTGTTAGTCAATGTCGCCCGAGGTGAGATCATCGATGAGGATGCGCTCGCTGCATCGCTTCATCGGCTGAGGGGCGTAGCTCTAGACGTGTACGTCGGCGAGTTTGAAGGTCCACCGCCCGATGTTCTCTGGGGTCATCCCAAAGTGTTGATCACCCCCCACGTCTCGGCAGGTGCTGATTTTCGGTCGCGCCGCCCCATCGAGCTTTTCTGCAACAACCTCCGTGCCCTCATCGCTGGAGACGACCTGGTGAATGCCATCGATTGGGCCACGGGCTACTGACCTAGGATTTTAGTTGTAGGCGCGCTACCGAGTGCTTCCTTTAGCGCTGCAGCAAGCCTGGCCAGGTGACGACAGCGAGGTGGTGAGTTCAAACTCAGAAATCTGCTGCAAGAATTTCTCAATCGCCACCAGTCAGTCGGCGATAGTTCTCCAACGCCACCTCGACCATGGGCCGCCGCTTTTCGTCGGTGGCTTCGATGTAGCTTCCCGGATCTTTTTCACCCATACGAGCGAGCACGTACATCGAATGTGCGGCCTGAGTGTGCGCGGTGAAACCCTGTGTTTCCTCCGCGTGATTCACCGCCATCTTCATCATCCGCAGCTGGAATGGGTCGTGCTCTGCCACCCTTCGAGCCCAATCCGTGGTGTGATCAAGAAGATCTGTCACGGGGATCACCTGGTTTACCAAACCAAGTTCGCAGGCCTCCTCGGCGTCGATGAAACGACTCTCGAACAACAGTTCCTTCACTTTTCTTGGGTGAAGATCCCATGGCATGCAAAAATATTGGAAGTGGCTTCCTAGAAACATGGCGTCTCTCGCTGCGAAAATGACGTCCATTGCGGATGCGATCATCCAACCGCCAAAGATGCAGTAGCCCTGCACAGCGGCCACGGTTGGTTTCGGTATTTCCCGCCATCGTTTGGTGTTGGCATAGAACTGTTCCCAGGTTCGGTCGTACCACCCCCTGACGCCCGGATCCCAGGGTCGGTCTTCGCGATCGGCTAGCTCATCGGGCGTTCCTAAGTCGTGACCCGCAGAGAAGTGGTCGCCGGCGCCTAACAAACAGATGACGTTGACGTCAGGGTCTTGTGCCGCGCTCATAAACGCTTCGTCGAGTTCCTCAAGTAGGAGCCGACTCTGTGCGTTGCGATACTCGGGCCGGTCGACAGTGATGCGCGCTACTCGGTCAGCTACCTGGTAGCGGATGTATCGCCCGGACTCGCCTCGCTGTGTTTCAGTCATGACACCGTAGTAGCACGCTGCTAGCTACTCCTCAGCCAATTGCTGCCTCAGCGAACGCACGGATCTCGCGTAGCGGGTCCGGTCCGGCCGGGTTGTAAATGATCTCAGTGGTTCCTGACTCAGCAGCCTCAGAGATGCGCTCACGGATGTACCCAATGTCACCTACCCATGATCGACTCCATTCAAAGTCGTCTCGTGCGGCATCAACCAAAATTCTGTCTCGATCGTTCAGGTGGGTGGCGTGACCCTCATGCACGGCTAAATGCAACGCGTCGGCGGGTCGTTCAATTTCTAGTTGTTCAAGGTAAGCCGGCCCACCTGGCACCGTTCGTAGGCGTTCTGGTGAAGCTTCCCAAGATGAGTGGTGAGACATCACCCACCACGGTCCTGCGGCATCAATGGCTCGGTCCGAGTTCGAATCTTCACCAGACTCTAGGACTGTGCCATGCACCATCTGCACGAAGGTGTTCCATGATCCATCACCTGGACCGAGGGTCATCACTCCGTCCGCGATGTCGCGAGTGATTCCCTGACCTTTTGGTCCCAGTGCCGACAAAATGATTGGAACCTCAACGGGCCGAGCCACCGCCATATCGGGGTGGTGGATCATCTGACAGGGCATGCCGTCAATTTCTACAACCTCGCCTGCAAGTAGTGACTTGAGCTGTTGTACGTAGCGAGACATTTGAGCCCACGGAACCGCGTTTTGTCCGAGCACGCGTCGCGCGGTGAACCCGGTGCCTAGGCCAATGGTGAGTCGCCCTGGCCACATACGTTCCATCGTCAGAATTGCTGACGCGGTGGTCATGACGTGTCGGAGGTTCGGCACGAGCACCGCAGTACCGAGCCCTATCCGATCGGTACGTTGAGCAACCATGCCCATAGTCAACCAAACGTCTTCCCAGATTGCGGCTGAGTCGTACAGCCACAAACGCTCATATCCACATCTGTCGGCGAGGTCTGCAGCGTCAAGAGCCAGAGGTCCCGGCGCAAACCCCAATGAAATTAAAGGATCGCTCATTTCGCCCCTCTCAACTTCCCCCGAAGATCGAATCGTACATTTCTCTACCGGCAACCGCCCAACCGTCGCTCTCTAAAAGGCATGTGTGGGGGGGGGTTCTGCGACGTCTGGTACCCCAGAGATGCCCTCACAGCGCCGATTGATAACAGCTGTGCGCTCTAACCCTGGGGTGGTGGAGCAAGGGGCAGATCTGCACGTCCGGCCGCGTAGCCACCGTCAACCAAGATTGTTGATCCCGTAATGAAATCTGCCTGTGTGGAGGCCATGACTTCTACGTGCCCGATTCGTCCCATTGGTACGTCTTTGACGTAGATATCAACGAACGCCTGCGCAGGCCCGCGGCCACCGCGTCGAGCCAAATCCATTAGGCCTGGAGCCACTCCGTTCACATTGATCCCGTGCGGTCCGAGTTCTAGGGACATGCTTCTTGTTAGCATTTCGAGGGCCGCTTTTGAAGACGAATAGTGGGCTGAGCCTGCTCGGGTCCAAAGATAGTTGCCGGACAAGATGTTGACGATCTTGCCGCCACGACCTGAGGCGATGGCCTGTTTGGCGAATGCCTGTGATGTCAGGAACGAGCCTTTTAGGTTGGTGTCAAAGACTCCGTCCCACTGGGTCTCAGATATTTCTAGAAATGGTGTGTTCTGCGTAATCCCCGCGTTATTCACCAGGATGTCGATGGATTTGAATCTCCGCTGTGTCGCGTCTATGAGGTCTTCGACGTCCGCCCTGGTTGAGATATCTGCGACCCGCGCTTCCACGTTCTCGAATCGATCTTTAAGGCTTTCAAGTGCCGTTTGTAGTTTCTGTGGCTTCGTGCCGTTCAGCATGACGCTTGCGCCCGACTCTAAGAACGCCTCGGCAGTTGCAAGGCCGAATCCACCGGAACTGCCGGTAACCAAGACCACCTTGTCAGCAAATTCCATAAGCATAAAAGTCATCCCTTTCAGCGAGCCTTGTCGCGTATTGTCCTGGGTTTCCGTTTCATCGGAGTGAGCGCCAAGGAACAAGATATCGGTGTCCTCGCGCTGGTGATGCAGCAGATTCCGATCCCGAGCTTTGTGATCTACCTCTCTGGGTATTGCCCCAATGTGACCTGACCCACATATTCGCGTAACTCCGCTGGGCCGAATGGTTGCATGAAAGGGCCCGCTCGGACGTCCCGATAGAGACGACCGAGCACGTGCGAATTGGTGTAGCCCGAGCCACCGAGCAGGTCCATGGCCTTACTGACAACGCCGATAGCGCCCCGATTCACCGTCCATTTTGCCGTTTGATAGTCGTTCATGAGGCCATGGGCGTCTTCCATTGACGCAGCAGAAGTCGAGTGACGTTCGCAGTACTCATCCATTTGCACCCCAGCCGCGCCGAGCACTGCGCGACACTGAGCCAACTCGAGTGCCATCTCGCCGACGAGGTTTTGAATGCCCGACTGCTCAGCAGCAAGCTGACCAACACGTGACCTCGTCAGCAGTTTCGCCAACGCGATGTCGTAAGCCGCTTCAGCGATACCTAAAAAGGCGCCAACCAGAACGATGTTCGCAATCGCTCGGAACTCCAAATATTTCAGGCTCCATTTTCCCCACGGACCGATCCTGCTGAGGGCTGACTCGGGTACCCATGCGTCCTTGAAGACCACTGACTGGCTTCCCGAGCCGCGCATGCCCAACGCATCCCAGTCGTTTTGGGGTAGTAAGCCGGGCGTATCCATCGGGAGGACGATGTTCGCCATGTTGTCGCCATCATCGTCGCGTAGCCGCGCGACCGTTGAGACGTGAGTCGCGATTGGGGACATGGTGACGAAGATTTTCTGTCCGTTGATGCGCCAACCGTCGCGGTCACCGTGACGGTGACGCACCACCTCAGTGACAGGGTGCAAGTTGTCAGTCCCAATCTCGGTAGCTGTGGCGCAAACGAGCATCTCGCCCGAGGCCATCTTTCTGAGTGGTGCCGCGAGATCCCTGGTGAGCTCATGATCGGGACCTAGGTCCGTGTTCGCAAGGGAATATATCTGCGCCATTCGGCGAGCTATCGCATGGTGCATGGTGATAGCTATGGCGGTTGATGCGTCTCCCCGCGCAAGAGTGGCGATGGCGAGGGTCCAGTCGTGGATCGACTCCAAACCAAAGCCTCCGAGCTCCTGTGGGACGAACGCTGATGAGATACCACTGGTAAACAAATCATCAAAATTTTCGCGACACATCTCGTTTTCAGCGTCGGCCGCCTCAGCGCGCTCGGCGAAGGTCGTCACCAGCGATTCCGCGGCGGTAACAACAGTCGCGCCGGGGCCGGTTCGGGGCGTCAATTCAAAGGTCATGGAGCAACCACTCCGCGGCCGAACTCCTCACCCAAATACTGCATCAACGTCGTAACGATGTGGGCTTCGATCTCGCGACGTTTCAAGATGCCCATTCCATTCGGAGTGTGGCGCGGAAGGTTGGTCTCGTCGCCCATGGATCCAGTCTGGCATCCCTGCTCTAACTCAACCACCGCTGAATGAGCGACATTGAGGTCGCCAGCTAAACGTCAACTGAATCGAGATGGCAG
>LWDU01000219.1_pt1 | contig 25450 bp, 37 predicted proteins | sample 727161 | NCBI WGS metagenome assembly LWDU01 (sample SAMN04566230, study PRJNA314399) | hydrothermal vent metagenome | isolation source: deep sea hydrothermal plume seawater | place: Mexico: Gulf of California, Guaymas Basin | collected 2004-07-11
ATCAAAATAATAAAGTAAATACAATAATTATTGCGCCAACTAGGGAACTTGCCAAGCAAATTGACATGCAAATTGAAGGGTTTTCCTATTTCACCAATTCATCTTCTTACCCTATTTATGGTGGAGGAACTGGAGTGGAGTTTGACAATCAGAAACAAGCTTTAGTTAATGGAGCGGATATTATTATTTGTACGCCAGGAAGATTATTGGCTCATTTAGATTTTGATTATTTTGATACTTCAGGGGTTCAGCATTTTATATTGGATGAAGCAGATAGAATGTTAGACATGGGATTTTATGATGATATTATGAAAATTGCAAAATCATTACCTGAAAAAATGCAAACACTTTTGTTTTCAGCAACAATGCCTCCAAAAATTAGAACACTTGCTACCAAATTACTCGATAATCCGGCAAGTATAAGTTTAGCAATTTCAAAACCTGCAGCAGGTATTACTCAATCTGCTTATATGGTACACGATAGAATACTAAGAGCAAAAGGAAAAGATTTAAGTCATGTCCTTATTTTTGCCTCAAGTATAAAAAGTGTAAGAGAAATTAAAAAAACTTTAAACAGAGCAGGCATGAGAGCATCTGAGATGCATTCTGGGTTGGATCAAAGCGAAAGGGAAGACACTATCCGTGATTTTAAGAATAAAAAGATAAGAATATTAGTAGCCACCGATATTTTATCCAGAGGGATTGATATTAAAGAAATAGAATTGGTAATAAATTATGAAGTTCCTCATGATGCTGAAGATTATGTGCACAGAATCGGAAGAACAGCCAGAGCTGACAGAACTGGAGAAGCAATTACTCTTATCAATCAGAAACAAGTTCGTAACTTTAAAGATATTGAGAAACTGATTGAAAAAGAAGTCCCAAAATTAGCGTTACCTAAGGGGTTTGAAAAAGCACCCGAATATACAATAGCTACTAAAAATAAGAAAAAAAAGCAGTGGACGAACTTTAAGAAGAAACACAATTAGTATTGCAGTATATATCCAAGCATTAATAAACATTATAAAAAAGATTGAAAAAGATATTTAAAATTACGGTTATAGTAATAATAGGGATACCTATTATCTACTTCTCAATTTTAGCTAGCACAGGAATATTATTTAACCATCATTATAAAGTCGGCAACTTCAATATCTATTCCGATTCAGAAATAAATTCTCCTGATATTCTTATTGAAAAAGTAAATAGTCGCGTGATTGCCTGTGAAATATTCAAAGAAAATTTAGAACATAATATCTATATAAGTTCATCTGAAAAAAAGTTCAGTTTTTTCGCAAAAATTCTAGGATCTTCATATCCTGCACAAGGGTTTAATGTTAATTATTTAAATAAAATATTCATATCCGAATCCTTTATTAACGAAACGCAGAAGGAACGTAAGGCTGCAAACAAAATTATCCCTTATTCTGCTCTTGAAGGTGATATAATAGAGGTTATATGTCACGAAATTATTCATTCGTTCGTCTATGAAAAACTTGGGGCTAAAAAATATGCCTTAGTTCCATTCTGGAAACAAGAAGGTTATGCTGAATACGCTGCTAATATTTCAGTAAAAGAAAAAGATTCTTTATACAATTTCAATAACAGAGTTGATATATACCTTGATGATGGATTTTGGGGAGATAATAAAGCTGTTAAAGATTATTATGAAGCTGAATTATTAGTTGAAAATCTAATTGAAAATAAAAAACAATCCTTTGACTTGTTAATGAGCGATTCAATAACCTTAGACTATGCGCGAAATCAATTATATGTATCAGAGATTGTATTTACCTCTCCAAAATAGAGGCATGATGTTCTTTTATTCTGGCATCAATAATTGGAATTGAGCAATAAAAATGTTTGTTTTTAGTTTCAGAATTTATTCCGTAAACATCATTTGCAGGATTAGAGCGCGTGAAAGTAACCCACAACCAATTAGAAAAATTCTTACTTGTAAAAGTAGCATCATCAACTAATGTTATAAGTGCTATCCCATCCAAATTCTGTTTTTCTAAACTAGAAATCAAATCTTTTATTTCCCCTTTTCCTTCTACAACTAAGTTTCCATTACTCGCTAATTTAGGATTAGAAAAACCTGGAGATAAATTGATATTCTGTAAGTTTTCAGATAAAGTTCTTTTAATCTCTCCAGCAGCTGCAATCACTACTTTTGAACCTTCATTCAATCCATCTCCACTATAATCTAAAGTATCAATAGTAGTTTTTGTCTGAAAATGCAAATCTCTTTTCCAATCTACTCTTTCTAAAAAGTGCGTAAAATATTCCTTCTCATCATTTACATTGGGAGCATTCACATCATCACAGATAAAAATATATTTTGCTAAGGACATTTGTCCTGTTCCTAAAATATGATTGGCAATAGTCAATAATTCTTGGGGTTGTTTAGTAGGGTTATAAGGAGTATATCGTTCACTTCCCACCGCTAATAATAAAGGATGAACTCCTGATGCATCTACCGCATTTACCGCTTTTAATCCTGAAATTTCTTTCTCAATTGCCTTTCCAGTAATTTCATGTATCAAAGCTCCAAACTGAGAATCCTCTTGTGGAGGACGACCCACAACCGTAAAAGGCAAAATAGCATTTTCTTTAGCATATACCTTTTTCACTCTCATTACCGGAAAATCGTGCCTTAAGCTATAATAACCCAAATGATCGCCAAAAGGTCCCTCCGGCTTTAGCTCATTAGGATGCAATTCTCCACAAATTACAAAATCAGCATCAGCAGAAATAGTATAACCCTCCTTTTTAGCATAACGAAATCTTCTTTTTCCCAATACCCCTGCGAAAGAAAGTTCCGACATTCCTTCAGGCAATGGCATAACTGCAGCAAAAGTGTGAGAAGGTGGTCCTCCAACAAAAATGGAAACCTTTAAAGGTTCTCCTTTTTCATTTGCTTTTTTCTGATGCACACCAATTCCTCTATGTATCTGATAATGCATCCCCACCTCTTTATTTATCACATAGTCGTTACCTGAAAGTTGAATTCTATACATTCCTAAATTAGAATTCATTATCCCAGGATTATCAATATCTTCAGTGTACACTTGAGGCAAAGTAATGAATGCTCCACCATCCTCTTTCCAACATCTTATCTGTGGAATATCTTCAATTTGTATTTCCTTAAAACTTCTTGGAAATCTCACTTTTTGAGGGATGGAATAAATTCCATACAAAGCAGCAGAAATTGCTTTAGCTGGATTTTTTAAAGCTGAAATAGGATTTGTTTTTAGCTCAATTAATTGCTTTACCTTTTCCAGGCTATCACGAAACATGAATTTACTTCTCTCTAATGTACCAAACAAATTAGAAGCTGCCCTAAATTTACTTCCCTTAACTTTTTCAAATAAAATGGCTGTTCCAGCTTTTGCAAATTCCTCCAAATGAATAGATGGCATTTCCAAATCAGGATTAGTTTCCTTAGTAATTCTAAGAAGTTCTCCTTTCTTTTCAAGGTCGGAAATGCACTGTTGTAAGGATTTGTAAGCCATAGTCCAAAAATAAAAAAACTCAGCTAATAGCTGAGTTTTTTTAGTCTAACATCTAAACAATAAATTATCTATTTTTCACACTTACATATGTTCTTTCAGTAGCACCAATATATATCTGTCTTGGCCTACCAATTGGTTCGCCATTTTCTCTCATCTCTTTCCATTGAGCAATCCAACCTGGCAATCTTCCAATTGCAAATATTACCGTAAACATATCTGTAGGAATTCCTAACGCTCTATAAATAATTCCTGAATAAAAATCCACATTTGGATACAAACTTCTTTCTTTAAAGTATTCATCTTCCAATGCAACCTTCTCTAACCTCATAGCGATATCCAATATCGGATCTTCAATTCCTAGTTCAATCAACACATCATCAGCAGCTTTTTTGATAATAAGTGCTCTTGGATCAAAATTCTTATATACTCTATGTCCAAATCCCATTAAACGAAATGAATCAGTTTTATCTTTTGCTTTAGCAACATACTTATCTACATTCCCGCCATCCGCTTTAATTTCTTCTAGCATTTCAATGACCGCTTGGTTAGCACCACCATGTAATGGTCCCCAAAGTGCAGCTATACCTGCTGATACAGAAGCATACAAACTAGCGTGAGAAGAACCTACAATTCTTACTGTTGAAGCTGAACAATTCTGTTCATGATCAGCATGTAAGATTAATAATTTATCTAGCGCTTTTGCAACAACAGGATTTATCTCAGTATCATGCGTTGGCAAATCAAACATCATATGTAAAAAATTAGCCGTATAGCTTAATCCTTTTTTAGGATATGCAATTGGCTGACGCATTCTATTTTTAAAACTCCATGCCGCAAGTGTAGGTAGCTTTGCTATAAAACGAATGATAGTTCCATTAATTTGTTCTTTTGATCGATTAGGATCTAATGATTTTGGATAGAAAGCAGTTAATGAAGAAACCAAGGATGATAACACTCCCATAGGGTGCGCTTTTGAAGGGTAACCATCTAAAATAGATTTCACATCTTCATGCACCAAAGTATGGGCAGAAATATCATTAGTAAATTTTTCTAATTCTTTAACAGTTGGTAATTCTCCATATATTAATAACCAAGACACCTCTAAGAAAGAAGATTTTTCTGCTAATTCTTCAATAGAATAACCTCTGTAACGCAAAATCCCTTGTTCACCGTTCAAAAAAGTAATTGCACTTTCAGTTGAGCCTGTATTCTTAAACCCTTTATCCAAAGTAATCAGTCCTGATTCTTCTCTTAACTTGCTTATATCTAATGCATTTTCATTTTCTGTTCCTGTTACTACTGGAATATCAAATACTTTTCCATCATAATGTAATTCTGCTTTCTTACTCATTTTCTGTCTTTTTATTTAATCGCTAATATAATCTTTTATTTTTTAATAAACTTAAAATCTTTACCTGTATAAATTGCTTGGTCGCCCAACATTTCTTCAATCCTTAATAACTGATTATACTTTGCCATTCTATCCGAACGAGAAGCAGAACCTGTTTTAATTTGACCACAATTTAAGGCTACTGACAAATCCGCAATAGTAGTGTCCTCTGTCTCCCCAGATCTATGACTCATTACAGAAGTATAAGCATTTTTTTGCGCTAATTCCACTGCATTTATTGTTTCCGTTAATGTTCCAATTTGGTTTACTTTAATCAAAATAGAATTAGCAATTCCATTATCAATACCTCTACCTAAACGATCAACATTAGTTACAAACAAATCGTCCCCAACCAACTGTACTTTATCTCCGATTTTATCGGTTAGGCTTTTCCATCCTACCCAATCATCTTCATCTAAACCATCTTCAATAGAAAGGATTGGATATTTTGCTGCCCAATCTGCCCAAAAGTCAACCATCTCAGCAGGGGACAATTTCTCACCTGTTGATTGGTGGAGATGATAAACATTTTCTTCCGAATTATAGAATTCTGATGCAGCTGCATCTATAGCGATATACATATCTACTCCTGGAGTATATCCTGCCAATTCAATTGCTTTTAGCACTACTTGAATTGCCTCCTCATTTGAACCTAAGTTAGGGGCAAAACCTCCTTCGTCTCCCACGTTTGTAGAATGCCCTTGAACTTTTAATTCTGCTTTCAGATGATGAAAAACTTCTGTCCCCATTTGCAAAGCTTCAGCAAATGAAGTTGCGCCTACTGGCATTACCATAAACTCCTGAAAGTCAATACTATTGTCAGCATGTGAACCTCCATTCAAAATATTCATCATAGGAATTGGTAATACTCTTGCATTCACCCCTCCAATATAATTATAAAATGGCTTTCCGTTTTCCTTAGCAGCTGCTTTTGCACAAGCCAAAGAAACGGCAAGCATTGCATTTGCTCCTAAGTTTGCTTTATTAGGCGTACCATCCAAATCAATCATTTTCTGATCAATTAAGGCTTGTTCAGAAACATCAATACCTTTCAATTCCTCATTAATTGCAGTTTTGATGTTTTGTACAGCTTTAAGCACACCTTTTCCTAAATACACTCCTTTATCTCCATCTCTGAGTTCTACTGCTTCATGTTTGCCTGTTGATGCTCCTGAAGGAACAGAAGCTCTTCCCGTCACTTCATTTTCTGTTAGCACTTCTGCCTCAACTGTAGGATTTCCCCTTGAGTCTAAAATTTGTCGTGCATGTATATTTACTATTCTTCCCATTAATTTAGTTTTAATAACTATTAATCTTCTTCACAAATTTATCAAACAAATATCTAGAATCATGTGGTCCTGGTGATGCTTCAGGATGATATTGTACTGAAAAACAATTTTTATTTATTAATTTAATTCCTTCAACTGTATCATCATTTAAGTTTACATGAGTTACTTCAACATTTGGGTTGTTTTTGATATCTTCTTCAGAAATTCCAAAACCATGATTTTGTGAAGTAACCTCTGCTTTTTTAGTACTGAGGTTCAATACAGGATGATTAATTCCCCTGTGCCCATTATGCATTTTATAAGTTGATATTCCTTCAGAGAGTGCCAGCGCTTGATGTCCTAAACAAATCCCAAATACAGGCTTACCATCAGCAGTTACTTTATTCACTTGCTCAATAACACTCGGCATTGCAGATGGGTCTCCGGGTCCATTAGATAAAAAGAAACCATCAGGATTCCAAGTATTCATTTCTTGATAAGAAGTGTGCATTGGGAAAACTTGTAAATAACAATCTCTGTCTGTCAAGCACTTTAAGATATTACGCTTCACCCCTAAATCTAAAACTGCAACCTTATTAGATGCCTTTTCATTTCCAACAAAATAAGGTGCTTTCGTACATACGGATGATGATAATTCTAGACCTTCCATAGAAGGCACTTCAGTTAATAATTTAGTTAACTCAGCAATATCAGTACCAGAAGTTGAAATGATAGCATTCATTGCTCCTTTATCTCGAATATGTCTTACAACAGCCCTGGTATCTACATCAGAAATTACTACTTTTTTTTGCTTTATAAAATAGTCTTGCAAATCACCATCTCCTCCTTCACGAGAAAAACCAGAATTGAAATTTTTACAGATTAGACCTGCAATTTTCATGTCTTCTGATTCAACCTCAGCATTATGCACACCATAATTACCAATATGCGCATTAGTAGTAATCATTAATTGTCCAAAATAGGAAGGATCGGTAAATACTTCCTGATAGCCTGTCATTCCTGTATTAAAGCAAAGTTCACCTGTAGCCACTCCTTCCACACCAACAGATTTACCATAAAATATAGTGCCATCTGCTAATAATAAAACTGCTGCTTTTTTCTTATTGTATTTCATTCTCAAATTTATTTATAAAAAAAGGATAAAACCTAAGCTTTACCCTTTCTTAAAATCTTAAAAAGAAGTTATTGACTACTCTCCTTTTTCTTTTTTTTCTTCAGAGTTATCCGATTCTTCTTTTGTTTCTTCCTTAGTCTCAACTTGTTCCTCAACAGCACCCTCAACTACTAGAGTTTCTTCAACAACTTCCTCAGCTTTTGGTTCTTCCACTGCTTCTTCAGTAGCAACTTCAGTAGTTTCCTCAGCTTTTGGTTCTTCCACTGCTTCTTCAGTCACTGAAGCTTCTTCTACTACAACCGCTTCCTCAACAGTAGAGATTCCAGCTTCTACAGCTTGCTTCTTGCCTCTTCTTGCTTTTTTACGCTTAGGTTTGTCAGTTGTATATTCTCCATTATAATCAACTAATTCAATATATGCCATTTGTGCATTATCACCTAATCTGTTACTTAATTTCAAGATTCTAGTATATCCTCCTGGTCTTTCAGCAACTTTAGCAGCAACATCACCAAATAATTCAGTAATAGCTTCTTTTTGTTTTAAGTAAGAAAATACAATTCTTCTTGAATGCGTAGTATCATCTTTTGATTTTGTAATCAAAGGCTCAACATATATTCTTAACGCTTTTGCTTTTGCTAGAGTAGTTTTGATTCTTTTGTGCTCAATTAATGAACATGCCATATTTGCAAGCATTGCTTTTCTATGGGCAGCTTTTCTTCCTAAATGATTAAATTTCTTTCCGTGTCTCATTTCTCTAGTCGTTATCTAAATTATACTTTTTAATATCAAAACCAAAAGTTAATCCTTTATCCTTAATTAACTCTTCTAATTCTGAAAGTGATTTCTTGCCAAAATTTCTGAATTTTAACATATCAGATTTTTTGAAAGAGATTAATTCGCCTAATGTATATACTTCTGCAGTTTTTAAGCAGTTTAACGCTCTAACTGATAGACCAAACTCGGTAAGGTTAGTTTTTAATAACTGACGCATATGTAAAGTATCTTCATCAAATTCTTCAACTAAATTTTCTTCTAAACTTATTTTTTCATCAGAGAATAACATAAAGTGTTGAATTAATATTTTTGAAGCTTCAGTCAAGGCTTGTTTTGGCTCAATTGAACCATCAGTAGCAATATTTAAGTTTAGCTTTTCAAAGTCAGTTTTTTGTCCAACTCTGTAATTTTCAACATTATAATTTACATTCCTTATAGGAGTAAAGATAGAATCAATAGCAATTGTTCCTATTGGAGCATCTTCAATCTCATTTTCCTCAGCTGGAACATACCCTCTACCTTTAGCAATTGTAAATTCCATATCAAATGTTGTTTTTTTATCCAACTCACAAATAATTTGCTCAGGATTTAATACTTGGAAATTAGATAAACTACTTGCTAAATCAGAAGCAGTTACAATATCGCTTTTACTTACTTTTAAAATAGCAACTTCCGATTCAATGGAGTTAATTTGTTGCTTAAATCTAATTTGTTTAAGATTCAAGATAATTTCAGTAACATCTTGCACAGCACCTTCAACGGTTGAAAACTCATGATCAACACCCTCAATCCTAATTGATGTAATGGCGTATCCCTCTAGTGAAGATAACAACACTCTTCTTAAAGCATTCCCTACTGTTAAACCATAACCAGGTTCTAAGGGACGAAACTCAAAGTTTCCTTGATTAGCTTTTTCATTAATCATTATTACTTCATCCGGCTTTTGAAAATCTAAAATTGACATATTTTTATTTTTTTAATTATTCTTATTTAGAGTACAATTCAACGATTAACTTCTCCTTGATGTTTTCGGGAATTTGAATTCTTTCAGGTGCAGCAACAACTTTACCTAATTGAGTTTCTCCATTCCATTCCAGCCATTCCATTTGACTAGGACTAGCAGTAATTGAATTTGTAATTGTTTCTAAAGATTTTGAACGCGCACGCACAGTAACTTGATCACCAACTTTTAAAGCGTATGATGGAATATTAATATTTTCATCATTAACCGTAATATGTCTATGAGTAACTAACTGACGAGCAGCTCTTCTTGTTGGAGCAATACCTAAACGGTACACAACATTGTCCAAACGCATTTCACATATTTGCAGTAAGTTTTCACCTGTAACTCCTTTTCTTCTAAGTGCTTCTTTAAATAAATTAGAAAATTGCTTTTCTAAAATTCCGTAAGTAAACTTAGCTTTTTGTTTTTCCATTAATTGCACCCCGTATTCGGATTGTTTACCTCTCCTTCTTTGATTGCCGTGCTGTCCCGGACCGTAAGCTTTTTTAGCTAATGCTTTATCTGAGCCAAAAATTGGTTCTCCAAATCTTCTTGCAATTCTTGATGTTGGACCTGTATATCTTGCCATATTTTTATCTTAATATAAATTAAACTCTTCTCTTTTTTGGTGGACGACATCCATTGTGTGGCAATGGAGTAACATCTACAATCTCAGTAACAATGATGCCAGAATTATGAATCGTTCTGATAGCTGATTCTCTACCTTGACCAGGTCCTTTTACGTAAACTTTCACTCTTTTCAGCCCTTTTTCAAGAGCTACTTTTGAGCAATCCTCAGCAGCCATTTGTGCTGCATAGGGAGTGTTCTTTTTCGAACCCCTAAATCCCATTTTACCAGCTGAAGACCAAGAAATAACTTGTCCTCCTTTATTAGTAAGGGAGATAATAATATTATTAAAAGTTGCTTGAATGTGAGCTTCACCTTCTACTTCAACTCTTACTGTGTTTTTTTTTGTTGTTTTAGCCATACTTAATAATTATTTAGCAGCTACTTTTTTATTAGCAACCGTTTTTCGTTTTCCTTTTCTGGTTCTAGAATTATTTTTTGTTTTTTGTCCTCTTAAGGGTAATCCCATTCTGTGACGAATTCCTCTGTAGCACCCAATGTCCATTAATCGCTTAATGTTCATTTTTGTTTCAGCTCTTAATTCTCCTTCAACAGTATATTTATCTCCAATAATGTCTCTAATAGCATTCGCTTGGTCATCTGTCCAGTCTTGAACTTTAATATCATGAGAAATATTTGCCTCATCTAAAATTGATACTGAAAAAGATGGGCCAATTCCGTAAATATAAGTTAATCCAATAACTCCTCTTTTATTTTTTGGTAAATCAATACCTCTAATTCTTGCCATTATTAACCTTGTCTTTGTTTATATCTTGGGTTTTTCTTATTGATTACGTAAACACGTCCTTTTCTTTTGACGATCTTGCAATCTTCACTTCTTTTTTTTACTGATGCTCGTACTTTCATTTTCTTTTAATTTTATTAGTACCTATATGTTATTCTACCTTTTGTTAAATCATATGGTGACATTTCCATCTTTACTTTATCGCCAGGCAACAATTTAATATAAAATTTTCTCATCTTTCCTGAAATATGTGCAACTACTTCATGCCCATTTTCCAATTCAACACGAAACATAGCATTTGACAATGCTTGTTTTATCGTTCCATCTAATTCTATGTTAGCTTGTTTAGCCACTTATCTTTTTTTCTATTTCTTCAAAACTTGATAATATTTCTGCTTTTCCCTTTCGAACCACAATTGTGTGTTCAAAATGTGCAGATGGTTTATTATCATTAGTTGTTATTGTCCATCCATCATTATGTTGCATAATCCGCTTAGTTCCCAGATTAATCATTGGCTCAATTGCAATAACTAATCCTTCTTTAAGTATAACCCCTCTTCCTCTTCTTCCGTAATTAGGAACTTCTGGTGACTCGTGTAAATTTTTACCTACACCATGTCCGACCAATTCTCTAACCACTTCATATCCAAAGCTTTCAGCATGTTGCTGTACGGCATAACCAATATCACCAATTCTATTTCCGGCTACTGCTTGTTCAATTCCTTTGTAAAGTGACTCTTTTGTAACTTTAAGTAATTGTTTTGTTTGGACGTCAACATCGCCAACTTCATAGGTAAAAGCAGAATCACCATAATAGCCATTCATCACTACTCCACAATCCACCGATAAAATTTCGCCATCTTCAAGAGCTCTATCATTTGGGATACCATGTACCACCTGATCATTTGGTGACATACACAAGGTATTCGGGAAACCTCCATAGCCTTTGAAAGCTGGAACTCCTCCATTATCCCTGATAAACTCTTCAGCAATTTTATCTAATGCTAGGGTAGTTATCCCTGGTTTTATCAGCCCTGCTATCTCAGCATGGGTTTTTGCAACAAGTAAAGAACTTTTTCTTACTAACTCTATTTCTTCTTCCGTCTTATAATAAATCATAACCTAATTATGATTACATCATATTTCCAGAAGACTTACCTTTAATTCTTCCTGAGTCCATTAACCCATCATAATGACGCATTAATAAATGACTCTCAATTTGCTGAAGGGTATCTAAGATAACCCCTACTAAAATTAACAATGAAGTACCACCATAAAACTGAGCAAACTGCATGTTAATTCCTCCTGCCATTGCAAATGCTGGCAAAATCGCTACTAAACCTAAAAATAAAGATCCTGGCAATGTAATTCTTGACATTACAGTATCTAAATAATCAGCAGTAGATCTTCCTGGCTTTATACCTGGAATAAATCCTCCATTCTTTTTCATATCATCAGCCATTTGGTTAGGATTAACCGTCATAGCTGTGTAAAAATAAGTAAATAATACAATCATTACAAAGAACATGAAATTATACCAAAACCCTCCAAAATCAGTAAGTACGGCTGCAACGCCCTGTAAGCTTTCATTTTCAGAAAAACCAACTAATGTAATAGGGACAAACATAATTGCTTGGGCAAAGATAATTGGCATTACTCCTGCTGCATTTACTTTTAAAGGAATGAATTGTCTTACTCCTCCGTATTGTTTATTTCCAACTACTCTTTTAGCGTACTGAACAGGAATTCTTCTTGTCCCTTGAACCAAAAGGATCGTTACTAAAATTACAAATAATAAAGCTAGCATCTCTACAACGAAGATAACTAAGCCGCCTCCTGCCGAACCTAAAGCAGAAACAAATTCTTGCATTAATGATTGTGGTAAAGCTGCAATAATACCAATCATAATTAATAATGAAATTCCATTACCAATACCTCTATCTGTAATTTTTTCACCTAACCACATTACAAACATAGTACCTGTTACCAAAATAATAATTGATGACATCCAGAATGCTCCTGGTGATAATAAAAATGCTGAATCAGGTAATGTTGCTTTCAAATTAGCAATATAACCAGGAGCTTGACCTCCGGTAATTAAAATCGTTAAATATCTTGTAATATTGTTTATTTTTCTTCTTCCACTCTCCCCTTCTTTCTGTAATTTTTGAAAATAAGGAACAGCCATACCCATTAATTGGATAACAATAGAAGCTGAAATATAAGGCATAATACCCAAAGCAAAAATAGACGCCTGAGAGAATGCTCCTCCAGTAAACATGTTTAATAACCCCAATAAACCATCAGAAGTTTGATCTTGTAAAGCAGCAAGCTGAGCAGGGTCAACACCAGGAATTACAACAAAACAGCCTAATCTGTAAATAGCTAAAATACCTAATGTAGTTAAGATTCGATTTCTCAAATCTTCAATATTCCAAATATTCTTTATTGTTTCTATTAATTTTCTCATTTTACTTTTCTATAACACTTGCGGTTCCGCCGGCTTTTTCAATTGCTGCTTTTGCAGTTGCAGAAAATGCATTAACAGTAATATCTAATTTTGCAGTTAATTCTCCTCTGCCTAAAATTTTCACTAAATCATTTTTTTGTACAAGGCCATTATTCATTAAATCCTGCTTTACAATAGTTCCCTTCAATTTCTTTGCATTTACTAAATCTTGAATAGTATCCAAATTCACACCATTATATTCTACTCTGTTCGGGCTAGTAAATCCAAACTTAGGCACTCTTCTTTGTAAGGGTTGTTGCCCTCCCTCAAATCCAATTTTCTTTGAATATCCTGAACGAGATTTTTGACCATTATGTCCTCTTGTAGAAGTCCCTCCTCTCTTAGAGCCTTCTCCTCTACCTACTCTTTTAGTACTCTTAATTGATCCTTCTGCAGGTTTTAAATTGTGTAATTTCATATCTGATATTATTCTACTACAGTTATTAAGTGCTTAATTTTAGCAACCATTCCTAAAATTTGTGGCGTTGCATTATGCTCTACCACTGCCTGCATCTTTCTTAATCCCAATGCATCTAAAGTTCTCTTTTGATCTTTTGGTCTTCCAATTCTACTTCTCACTTGTTTAATTTTAATCTTATTCATGATGAATATATTATCCGTTAAATACTTGATCCATTGTTATTCCTCTCTGCATTGCAATAGTTCTTGCGTCTCTCAATTCTAATAAAGCTTTTAAAGTTGCTTTTACTAAGTTATGAGGATTTGATGAGCCTTTAGATTTTGCCAATACATCTTTTACTCCAGCACTCTCCAGCACAGCACGCATTGCACCCCCAGCTTTTACTCCTGTACCAGGTGACGCGGGCTTAATTAAAACTTGAGATCCGCTAAACTTAGCAGCTTGTTCATGAGGAATTGTTCCTTTGTAAATAGGTATTTTTACTAAATTCTTTTTAGCAGCCTCAATTCCTTTAGCAATAGCTGTAGCAACATCTTTCGATTTTCCTAAGCCAATACCAACAATACTATTCTCATCACCAACTACAACAATAGCTGAAAATCCAAAAGTTCTACCTCCTTTAGTAACTTTCACTACTCTTTGTACTCCAACTAATCTGTCTTTCAACTCGATATCGCCAGAAATATTTACTTTTTTATTTTGTGCTAATTTTAACATATCTAATTCTTAAAATTTTAATCCTCCTTCACGAGCTGAATCAGCCAATGCCTTAACTCTTCCATGATATAAAAAACCACCTCTATCAAACACTACATTATCAATTCCTGCAGTTTTAGCATTATCAGCAATTAATTTACCTACTGCTAAAGCTTGTTCAATCTTAGTTCCTTTTTTACCCTCTAATGATTTATCTGCTGATGAAGCAGCTGCTAGCGTATTACCAGCAACATCATCAATTAATTGTGCGTAAATCTGCTTGTTAGATCTGAACACAGCTAACCTAGGTCTTTCAGAAGTACCAGAAACTTTCTTTCTGATAGCATATCTTACTTTTTGTCTAGAATCTATTTTTTTCATTTTTTCTCTATTTTTATTTTGCAGCAGCTGTTTTACCCGCTTTCTTTCTAACATATTCATCTACATATCTAATCCCTTTCCCTTTGTAAGGCTCAGGTTTTCTTTCAGCTCTAACTCTTGCTGCATATGCGCCAACCAATTGTTTGTCATTTCCAAAAATAGTTACAGTTGGAGCTTTACCTTTTTCTGTTTCAGCAGTAACTTTTAATTCAGTTGGAATCTCAAATACAATATTATGAGAATAACCTGTTGAGATATCTAAACCATTACCTTCAGTAGCAGCTCTATATCCAACACCTCTTAATTCTAATTTTTTTGTGAATCCATTACTAACACCTTCAATCATATTAGCAATTAGAGCTCTATATAACCCATGCTTTGATCTGTGTTCTTTATCGTCAGACTCTCTTGATAAGGTAATTACATTATCAGTAATTGTTACAGTAATACTTACATCAATATCTTGAGCAAGCTCACCTAATTTTCCTTTTACCGTTACAGTAGTGCCTTCAAGAGTTACAGTAACTCCTTCGGTAATTATTATTGGGTTTTTTCCTATTCTTGACATTTCCTTATCTTATTAATATACGTGACAAATTACTTCACCACCAACATTTAAATTTCTTGCTTCTTTATCAGTAATAACACCTTTTGAAGTAGAAAGAATAGCAACACCTAAACCATTAATAACTCTTGGTAATGTTTTAGCATCAGCATATTTTCTTAAACCAGGCTTACTAATTCTTGTTATTTTTTTAATTGCAGGTAATTTAGTTTGCACATTGTATTTTAATGCAACTTTAATATTACCTTGATTATTAGCAGTTTCTTCAAATTTAAAATTAAGGATATAACCTTTATCATTAAGAATTTGCGTAATCGCTTTTTTTATATTAGATGCGGGAATATCAACAACTTTATGTCCTGCCATCTGAGCATTTCTAACTCTAGTTAAATAATCTGCTATTGGATCTGTAAACATCTTTTTTTATTCTTTATTAAATTACCAACTTGCTTTTTTCACGCCTGGAATTAATCCATAACTTGCCATTTCTCTAAACGTAATACGAGAGAGTCCAAATTGTCTCATATACCCCTTAGGTCTTCCTGTAAGTTTACACCTGTTGTGCATCCGTACTGGAGAAGCATTTTTAGGCAATTTTTGCAATCCTTCATAATCACCAGCAGCTTTTAATGCAGCTCTTTTTTCAGCATATTTTGCTACACACTTTGCTCTTTTAACCTCTCGGGCTTTCATTGATTCTTTAGCCATAAATTATTTGTTTTCTGAATCATCAGCCTTAGCCGACTCTTCATTATTATCTTTATTTTCTTCTGAATCTGTATCTTCATTTGCTTTAGCTTCTGCATCTTCTTTGTCTCGTTCTTCTTGAGAAAGTGCAGCTCGTTGCCTCAGCTCTTGCAGCTTCTTCTGCCTCTCTTCTTTTTTCTTCTCTTGCTTTTTCTATTTGCTCTTCTCTTGCTTTTTCAACAGCATCATTCTTTTTAAATGGCAATCCTAATTCTTTTAATAATGCTAAGGCTTCAGTATCTGAATCAGTATCTGTAACAAAAGTTATATCCATACCTGTTATCTTGTTGATTTTATCAATACTAATTTCTTGAAAAGCGATTTGCTCTTTAATACCCATAGTATAATTACCTCTTCCATCAAAACCTTTATCAGAAAGCCCATTAAAATCACGAACCCTTGGTAGCGTTGAGGTCACAAATCTATCAAGAAATTCATACATCTGGTCACCTCTTAAAGTTACCATAACACCAACTGGCATTCCTTTTCTTAACTTAAAGTTTGAGATGTCTTTCTTTGATTTTGTTAATACAGCTTTTTGACCCGTTATCATAGTCATTTCATTTTGCGCTGCTTCAATTTGTTTTTTATCAGATGCTGCACTACCAATACCTTGGTTAAGACAAATCTTAACTAGTCTTGGCACTTGCATTACCGACTTATAATTCCCTTTAAGGCTGTCTACAACCTCAGTTTGGTACTTTTGTTTTAATCTTGGCGTGTATTTCATTACTTAATTATTTCTCCTGATTTTTTAGAATATCTAATTATTTTACCTGACTTTTCATTCATTTTTCTACCAACTTTAGTAGCATCACCTGATTTTGGATCAACCATTACTAAATTTGAAATATGAATTTTAGCCTCTTGCTTTGTGATTCCTCCTTGAGGACTAGCAGCATTAGGTTTTGAATGTTTTGACACTAAATTAGCGCCTTCAACCATTGCTCTATTTTCCTTAGGAAATACTTTAATAACCTTACCTTTTGTTCCTTTGGAATTTCCAGTAGTTACTATAACTATATCGTTCTTTTTTATCTTAATTTTTGTCATTTTCCTTAGTTTATAACACTTCTGGTGCTAATGAAACAATTTTCATAAAATTATTGTCACGTAATTCTCTAGCAACTGGTCCGAAAACACGAGTACCTTTCATTTGTTCGTTTTCATCAATAATAACGCAAGCGTTATCAGTAAAACGAATATAAGATCCATCAGATCTTCTTACCTCTTTTCTAGTTCTTATTACAACAGCTTTTACAACCTGTCCTTTTTTAATATTTGCTGAAGGTATAGCCTGTTTTACTGTTCCTACAATTTTATCGCCAACTGAAGCATAACGTTTTTTTGTCCCTCCTAAAACTCTAATACAAAGGATTTCTTTCGCTCCGCTATTATCAGCTACTGTTAGTCTTGATTCTTGTTGTATCATCTTATTTAGCTCTTTCGATTATTTCTGCTAATCTCCAATTCTTATTCTTACTCAATGGTCTTGTCTCCATGATTCTTACTGTATCTCCCTCATTACAAGAGTTCTCTTCATCATGAGCAACAAACTTTGAAGTTTTTTTAAGGAACTTCCCATAAAGTGCATGTTTTACCTTTCTTTCAATAGACACAACAATAGATTTCTCCATTTTGTTTGAGGTAACCACACCAATTCTTTCTTTTCTTAAATTTCTTTCCATCTTTTCTTATTTTGATGTATTTCTTCTTTTTGAAATTTCTGTCATCACTCTTGCAATCGTTTTTCTTGTAAACTTGATTTGCAATGGATTCTCCATTGGAGAAACTGCATGACTCATTTTCATTTTAACTAACCTGTCTCTTTCAGTAACTAAAAGGTCATTAAGTTCATTTTCGGGCATATCTATTAATACTTGTGCTTTCATCTTTTATTCGTTTTGTAAATCTCTTCTGATTACAAATTTAGTTTTGATTGGTAATTTTTGTGCCGCTAAACGTAATGCTTCTTTTGCAGTTTCTAGATCTACACCATCACATTCAAAAAGCATTCTTCCTGGACTTACAGTTGCTGCCCAATATTCTACACCTCCTTTACCCTTACCCATCCTTACCTCTGCAGGTTTTTTAGTGACTGGTTTGTCTGGGAAAATTCTAATCCAAACTTGACCTTGTCTTTTCATATGACGAGTAACTGCAATACGAGCCGCTTCAATCTGACGAGCAGTCATCCAACATTCTTCAAGTGCTTTAATTCCAAAAGAACCAAAAGCCAATTGATGACCTCTTTCGGCATTACCTTTCATCTTGCCCTTTTGCATCTTTCTAAATTTGGTTTTCTTTGGCTGTAACATTTCTTAATTCTTTTCTAAGTTCTAAAAACTATCTTCTTCTATTATTTGATTTACCTCCATCTCCTGATTTTTTCTTAGGAGCTTTGAAGTGTAACATTAAGTCGCGCTTACCATAAACCTCGCCTTTACATATCCAAACCTTCACTCCAATTAAACCATATTGTGTTAAAGCTTCGGCTAAACAGTAATCGATATCAGCTCTAAATGTATGTAATGGCGTTCTACCATCTTTCATCATTTCAGATCTTGCCATCTCAGCGCCATTTAATCTACCAGAAATCTGAACTTTAATTCCTTCAGCTCCCATTCTCATTGTAGATGCAATCGCCATTTTTGTAGCTCTTTTATAAGAAACTCTACCTTGAATTTGTGAGGCAATATTATTCGCTACTAATGTCGCTTCTAATTCAGGTCTTTTAACCTCAAAGATGTTAATCTGAATCTCATTATTTGTAATTTTCTTGATTTCTTCTTTTAAGGTTTCAACTTCTTGCCCTCCTTTGCCAATAATAATACCAGGCCGAGCAGTGTGAATAGTAATCGTAACTAACTTAAGTGTTCTTTCGATTGCAATTCTAGAAACACTTGCTTTTGCTAATCTAACTCTTAAGTATTTTCTAATTTTAGTATCGCCTGCTAATTTATCGCCAAAATTGTTACCGCCATACCAGTTTGATTCCCATCCTCTAATGATGCCTAGTCTATTTGAAATTGGATTTGTCTTTTGTCCCATACTATTCTATTGTATCTATTTGTCTACTATCTACCACTAAAGTAACATGGTTAGATCTTTTTCTAATTCTATGTGCTCTACCCTGTGGAGCTGGCTGAACTCTTTTAAGCATTCTTCCGCTATCTACTTTTACTTCAGAAATATAAAGGTTATTTTCATCCATTCTTTTGCCTTCATTTTTAACTTCCCAATTTGCTAAAGCTGATAATAAAAGCTTTTCCATTCTTCCTGAGGCTTCTTTCGGATTCAACTTTAATTCAGCCAATGCTTTATCAGCATCTAACCCTCTAATTAAATCAGCTATCAACCTCATTTTTCTTGGTGAAGTTGGGCAGTTATTCAATTTTGCAAAAGCGATTTTTTTTCTCGCTATCTTCATTTCATCTGCCTTTATTCTTTTTCTAGATCCCATTTACTTACTTTTTTCTATTATTTCCATGACCTCTAAAAGTCCTTGTTGGAGAGAATTCTCCTAATTTATGACCTACCATATTTTCAGTTACAAAAACAGGAATAAATTGTCGGCCATTATGAACTGCAAATGTTTTTCCAACAAAATCAGGAGATATCATAGATGATCTTGACCAAGTTTTGATTACTGATTTTTTTCCTGAATCATTCATTGCATCAACTTTTCTTTGCAATTTATAATGAATAAATGGTCCTTTTTTTAATGATCTAGGCATAAATTATTTCTTTTTTCTTCTTTGAATTATAAACATATCTGAAGCTTTCTTTTTATTTCTTGTTTTGAATCCTTTAGCAGGCACTCCGTTTTTATTTCTTGGATGACCTCCTGAGTGTTTAGCCTCACCTCCTCCCATTGGATGGTCAACTGGATTTTTAACAGTTGCTCTTACATTTGGTCTTCTTCCTAGCCATCTTCTTCTTCCTGCTTTACCATGAACTTCTAATTGATGTTGAGGATTAGAAACTGAACCAATAGTTGCTAAACAAGTAACTAAAATTCTTCTAATCTCTCCTGATGCTAATTTAACAGTAGCGTATTTACCGTCTTTTGCCATAAGCTGTCCATAAGAACCCGCGCTTCTTACTAAGATAGCTCCTTGGCCTGGCTTTAATTCAATATTATGAATTACTGTACCTAAGGGAAGTTCACTTAAAGGTAAAGTATTCCCTACCTTAATTGGCGCTTCTTTTGCAGAAATCACTTCCATATCTACTTCTAATCCTGCAGGAGCAATCATATATCTTTTTTCACCATCAACATAATGCAATAAAGCAATATTAGCAGTTCTGTTTGGATCATATTCAATAGTGGCAACTTTAGCAGGAATACCAAATTTATCTCTTTTGAAATCAATAATTCTGTATCTCTGTTTATGACCACCACCAATATTCTCGATAGTCATCTTACCCGTATCATTTCTACCTCCTGATCTTTTCTTTTTCGCTAATAAACTTTTCTCTGGTCTTGATACAGTAATCTCATCAAAAGTAATTGCTACTTTATGCCTTTGACCTGGAGTTGTTGGATTGAATTTTCTTAATGCCATCTCTGTTTAATTAAATATTACTATAAAAATCTATAGAATCTCCTTCAGTTAAAGTTACAATTGCCTTTTTGTAAGTAGATGTTTTTCCAACAATCATACCAGACTTTGTTCCTCTTACTCTTTTCTTTCCTATACACACCATAGTTCTAACTGAATCAACCGCTACATCATACATCTGCTCAACAGCTTTTTTGATTTCAATCTTATTTGCCTTTACATCCACAACAAAAGCAAAACGATTATACTTCTCGCTTGCGTTTGTCATTTTTTCGGTTATTATCGGTTTTTTTATAATACTCATCACTTAAATATTAAAAATTCTTCTCTATTACGTTAATTGATGATTCCATCAATATCAATTTATTAGCATTCATAACATCATAAGTATTTAATTCTGAAGCTAATACCACTTTTACCTTCTTTAAATTACGGGATGACAAAAATATATTTTTATTTGAATCAGCAAGCACTAAAACAGTTTTATTATCTAGTAAATCAAAATTAGATAATAACTCAGTATATGATTTTGTTTTAGGAGCATCAAAACTAAAGTCCTCTAAAACAATGATATTTTGGTCCTTAGCCATGTAAGATAACGCAGATTTACGCGCTAAACGCTTCACTTTTTTATTTATTTTAAAATCATAGTTTCTTGGGCTTGGCCCAAATACTCTACCTCCACCTCTAAACAGTGGGTTTTTGATATCACCCACTCTGGCAGCACCGCTTCCCTTTTGTTTTCTAAGCTTTCTTCTGCTCCCTTTTACATCCCCTCTCTCTTTCGCTTTATGCGTACCGGACCTTTGGGCTGCTAAGTGTTGCTTTACATCTAAATAAATTGCATGATCGTTTGGCTCAACACCAAATACATCTTTACTTAAATCTACTTTCTTAGTAGTTTCTTTTCCTGTAATATTATGTAATGCTACTTTCATTATTTCTCTATTATTATGTATGAGTTTTTTGCGCCAGGAACAGCTCCTTTTACTACTATCATATTTCTATCTGCTAAAACTTTTAATACTTCTAAGTTTTCAACTTTAACTCTAGTGTCTCCCATTTGGCCAGCCATTCTCATTCCCTTAAATACTCTGGCTGGATATGAAGCCGCACCAATAGAACCCGGTGCTCTTAATCTGTTATGCTGTCCATGAGTTGCGTCACCTACACCTTTAAAGTTATAACGCTTAACTACTCCTTGAAAACCTTTACCTTTAGAAGTTCCTGCTACAGTCACAAAATCTCCTTCTTGAAAAATTTCAACATTAACAACATCACCTAAAACAACATCAGTATCTGCTGGAAATTCAACTAATTTTCTCAAAGGAGCAGAATCTGCTTTTTTGAAATGACCTAAAGCAGCTTTAGATACTCTGCTTTCTTTTTGTTCAGAAAAACCTAATTGGATAGCGCTATAACCATCCGCTTCTTCAGTTTTAACTTGAGTAACCTTACAAGGCCCTACTTCTAATATTGTACATGGAATATTTTTACCTTCTTCAGAGAAGATAGATGTCATTCCTATTTTTTTACCTATTAAACCTGGCATCTTTTTCTTTTTTAAATTACTTTAATTTCAACATGAACACCACTAGGTAATTCTAACTTCATCAAAGCGTCAATTGTTTTTGATGATGAGCTATAAATATCCATTAATCTTTTATGATTAGCTAATTGGAATTGCTCTCTAGCTTTTTTATTTACGTGAGGCGAACGCAACACTGTAAAAATTCTCTTGTGCGTTGGTAATGGAATTGGACCAGTAACAATTGCCCCTGAACTTCTTACAGTTTTTACAATCTTCTCAGCTGATTGATCTACCATAGAGTGATCAAACGATTTTATTTTTATTCTAACTTTTTGTGCCATGTGTAACTATATTAATGTTATTCTCCTTTAATTTTTTTAATTACTTCTTCTGATATATTTCTTGGCGCCTCAACAAAACTAAAGAATTCCATTGTTGAAGTTGCACGACCTGAAGTAATTGTTCTTAAATCTGTAATGTATCCGAACATTTCTGATAATGGAACTTTAGCATTTACAACTTTAGCTCCTGCTTTATCATCCATACCTTCAACCTGCCCTCTTCTTCTATTCAAATCTCCAATTACATCCCCCATATTCAGTTCAGGAGTAATAACTGTTAATTTCATAATTGGTTCAAGAATTTTTGGATTTGCTTGTCTTGCAGCAGCTTTAAATGCAATCTGTGCACATATCTCAAATGATAATGCATCAGAATCTACATCATGATAAGAACCATCATATAATCTAACTTTCATAGTATCCAAAGGGAAACCTGCTAAAACACCATTAACCATAGCCATTTTAAATCCTTTTTCCACAGAAGGAATAAATTCTTTAGGAATATTACCTCCCTTAACCTGATTAACAAATTGTAATCCTGTTCCTTCAAAATCAGCATCAACTGGTGATAATTCAAATCTAATATCAGCAAATTTACCTCTACCCCCTGATTGTTTCTTATATACTTCTTTGTGATCAATAGCGATAGTAATTGCTTCCCTATACGCTACCTGAGGAGCGCCTTCATTGCATTCTACTCCAAATTCTCTTTTCAATCTATCCATAATGATTTCCAAGTGCAACTCACCCATTCCTGAGACAATAGTTTGCCCCGTTTCTTGATCAGTTTTAACTGTAAATGTAGGATCCTCTTCTGCTAATTTTCCTAAAGCAACACCTAGTTTATCTAAATCTTTTTGAGTTTTTGGCTCAATTGCAATACCAATTACTGGATCTGGAAAATCCATAGATTCTAAAACGATTGGTGATTTTAAAGCACATAAAGTATCTCCAGTTTTAATATCTTTAAACCCAACTAAAGCAGCAATATCTCCAGCTCCTAAAGCATCAATTTGATTCTGCTTATTAGAGTGCATTTGGTATATACGAGAAATTCTTTCTTTCTTTCCAGTTCTTGTATTTAATACAAAAGTACCTTGTTCTAAAACTCCAGAATAAGCTCTTGTAAAACATAATCTTCCAACATAAGGATCAGTAGCAATCTTAAATGCTAAAGCTGAAAAAGGTGCATCAAAAGCAGGTTTTCTACTTTCTTCAGCATCTGTATCTGGATTTTTACCTATGATAGCTTCAACATCAAGTGGAGAAGGTAGAATTTCCATTACCATATCCAACATTGCTTGTACCCCTTTATTTTTAAAAGCAGAACCACACATCATAGGAACAACTTTCCCAGAAATAGTAGCTTCTCTTAATGCATTTAAAATTTCTCTTTCAGTTAAAGAATTTTCATCTTCAAAATATTTTTCCATCAAGGAGTCATCAAATTCAGCTACCGCCTCTAACAACTGACCTCTGTATTCTCTTGCTTCATCAATAATATCCGCAGGAATCTCAACTTCCTTAAAAGTCATTCCTTGATCTTCTTCATTCCAAACAATACCTTTAAAGTTGATTAAATCAATCACTCCTTTAAAATCAATTTCTGATCCAATTGGAATCTGTAATGGTAATGCATGAGAACCTAACATTGCTTTTACCTGACGGCAAACATTTAAAAAATCAGCCCCCTGGCGGTCCATTTTATTTACAAAACCAATTCTTGGTACATTATAGTTATTTGCTAGTCTCCAGTTTGTTTCCGATTGAGGCTCTACACCATCAACAGCAGAAAATAAGAACACTAATCCATCTAAAACTCTAAGTGATCTATTTACTTCAACCGTAAAATCAACATGTCCAGGAGTGTCAATAATATTCACATGGTAATCAGTTCCTCTGTAAGGCCAATTTAAAGTAGTAGCAGCAGAAGTAATTGTAATTCCTCTTTCTTGCTCTTGCTCCATCCAATCCATTATAGCCGCACCATCATGCACCTCTCCAATTTTATGAGAAACTCCTCCATAATAAAGGATTCTTTCCGTAGTAGTGGTTTTTCCAGCATCAATATGAGCTGCTATGCCAATATTTCTAGTATATTTTAAATCTCTTGCCATCTCTTAATTAAAATCTAAAGTGTGCAAATGCTTTATTTGCCTCTGCCATTCTATGTGTATCTTGCTTCTTTTTGTAAGCCGTACCCTCTTCTTTATAAGCAGCCAGTAATTCTGCTGACAATTTAGCGTCCATAGTTTTTTCATTTCTTTTTCTTGCAGCAGTAATCATCCATTTAATACCTAAAGAAACTCTTCTGTCTTCTCTTACTGGATGAGGGATTTGGAAAGTTGCCCCTCCAATTCTTCTTGATCTTACTTCAACATGAGGACTCACATTTTCTAATGCTTTTTCAAAAACAACTAAAGCTTCTTCTTCCTCAATTTTAGCCGCAATACTATCTAAAGCAGTATAGAATACTTTGAATGCCGTATTCTTTTTTCCGTCTAACATTAAATTATTTACAAATCTTGTAACTAAAGAGCTGTCAAATTTTGGATCTGACAGCAATATTCTTTTCTTGGCACTTTTCTTTCTCATTACTTATTATATATTATTTCTTAGGTTTTTTAGCGCCATACTTTGATCTTCTTTGAGTTCTTTCATTCACTCCTGAAGTATCCAAAGCACCTCTAATAATATGGTACCTAACGCCTGGCAAATCTTTTACTCTTCCTCCTCTTACTAATACTACAGAATATTCTTGAAGATTATGCCCTTCTCCTCCAATATAAGCATTTACCTCATTACCATTTGTTAACCTTACCCTAGCAACTTTTCTTAATGCGGAGTTTGGTTTTTTAGGCGTTGTTGTGTAAACTCTAGTACACACTCCTCTTCTTTGAGGGCAGCTTTTTAAAGCTAACGACTTACTCTTTTTATTAATAGAAGACCTACCTTTTCTTACTAATTGTTGTATTGTTGGCATATTATTTCTTTACTAAAATGGGCGGCAAATGTAGTAATTTATTAATTTAAATTGAAATTGTATTCATTTTTTTTTTGCCTAATTTTTATTCTTGTTTTTATTCTAATAAACAACTGTTAATATTATTCTTTTTTCATCCAAATTTTAGCTCAATAAAAAAGGCGCTAAACAAATAGCGCCTTTTTTCATTTTTTGGTTTTTTATTTTTATTCAATAATTAGCTTAAATATTACTTTTTCTCGCTCTCCCACTT
>LWDU01035203.1_pt1 | contig 25450 bp, 28 predicted proteins | sample 727161 | NCBI WGS metagenome assembly LWDU01 (sample SAMN04566230, study PRJNA314399) | hydrothermal vent metagenome | isolation source: deep sea hydrothermal plume seawater | place: Mexico: Gulf of California, Guaymas Basin | collected 2004-07-11
AGAATTTCCCGCAGGTGATGGGGTTATCGGGTGATTTACCTGAGCCCGGTTCATTTATCACTTCTGAAGACCTGGGCAAGCCATTACTGATGACGCGTGATAACGACGGCAAGTTTCACGCATTCCTGAACGTTTGCAGTCATCGCGGGACCATTGTGGAAAGCGAAACCCGAGGCAAGAAAAATATATTCAGTTGCCGCTTTCATGCCTGGGGTTACAGTGGCAAAGGGGATCTCATTTCAGTGCCGAAAGAAGATCATTTTGGTCCTGTTGATAAAAGCTGTAATGGTCTCGTCGAGTTATCAGCCGAAGAAAAACACGGTCTACTCTGGGTCCACCCGAAAGCGGGTGCTGAATTCGACCTTGAGGAATTACTCGGCGATCTGGGTGACGAACTGGATTCATGGGGTTATGGCGATCTCCAGTTTGGCGCAATGGATACTTATGTAACACCCATGAACTGGAAGCTTGCCATCGACACGTTTGGCGAGACCTATCATTTCAATGTTTTGCACAAGAACACGCTCGGTCAGGTGCTCTACGGCAATGTACAGTGTTATGACACCTACAATAAAAATCACAGGATGATGTTATGTGCGCGGGAGATCGATCGATTCCGCGACCTTCCGGAAGAGCAATGGGACGTACTAAAGGCGACGACACCTGTGTATTACCTGTTTCCCAACATCCAGCTGATTCCCAGCGGCAGGATCCCGGGTCTGCCACATGACATGTTATCCGGCGCTACCTTGGTCAGGGTCTACCCCAACAAGGAAAATCCCCATGAGTCATTCTCACAAATTTCTTTCTACACCAATCCGGCGATCCCTGACGAAATGAGGATTGGTATGTCAGAGCGTATGACCGGTTTTAGCGAGATCATTCGTGATGAAGATTATGTGGCCGCCGCCGCATCCCACGAGGGTGCCCGATCAGGTGCAAGGGAGTATTTTATGTTCGGTCGTAACGAACCTGCACTACATCACTACCACAACACCTACAATGAAATACTGGGACTCGATCCCCTGGAGTTGATCAGCAACTAGCTTTCCAACCCATCAAAGTTCTAACGGTTCACCTGAGGCGACGAGCTCCGGGTTTTCCTTCCATGCACTGGAAACATCAACATAAAGCTCAATGCCGTTGCCATCAGGATCTGAAATATAAATTGACTGGGTCACATTGTGATCGACGGGATCCATTTCCAGCCCGTGTTTTTCCAGCACTGTTTTGGCATCGAGCAAATCATCGAAACTGTCACCAATTTTAAATGCAACATGGTCAAGTCCGGAAGAGGACTTTTCACCCAGTTGCTTGCTTTCCATAATGGCGAAATCGTGGTGATTGCCTAAACTGAAAAAGGCCATTTTCATCCCTTTTTCATCGTAATGGGCACAGACAGGCAGGCCAAGCACGTCTTTGTAAAATGTTTCAGCTTTAGGCAGGTCGCTGACTCGAATAACAACATGTCCCAATGATTGGATTTCCATCTTTGTTCCCTGATTTTTCTACCAATCCAGAATTGCCCATAATCCTCACGCTGTCAACGGGAATTACAAGCGTACAATGTAAAAACCAGCCATCGCGCCTTGCATCCAATCGAGAAATTGGTTTATGAATAGTTACAGAATAGAAGTGTTAGATGAACTTCCGGAAAGTATGGAAGAAAAGAAAAGCCAGGATCTTGCTGTCTACGAGAGCAGCCATGGTGTGGACGTAAATTACAATAAGTTCTCAATCGTTCTCATCGCAAAGTCTGGGGAATCTTTCGCTGCCCTAACGGCGTATACGGCCTACGCAGAAGTCTATATTGATGACCTTTGGGTGGAAACCTCATACAGGGGCAAGGGACACGGATCGAAGTTGGTACAGTTCCTTGAAGACCGGTTCAAACACAAGGGATTCAACAACATCAATTTGGTCACCAGTGCTTTCCAGGCACCTGGATTCTATATTAAGTGCGGATTCGAGGCCGAGTTTACCCGTGAGAACAGACACAATCCCAGTTTGAGTAAGACGTTTTTTGTGAAGTTTTTTGATGACGCGGTCCAGACTCAAGGCTTGAAACAGGTTACATAACTAAAGTAGACGGCTTTTACATAGCTGACATTCACAAATCCTGCTTTATCTGAAAAGTAATAAGTTTGACCATAATTAGGCCTGATCCAGCAAGTTAAGGAATACGCTACCAACGTAACATCTTGAATTTGTTTGCCTTTGGCTGGTGGCATGAAGATTGCGGTTCCCAATGAATAATATGTTAACCAAAGGAGCCCTGGTCCAGATATCGACCTGGGGCATATTTTAATCAAGGAATGACAATGCCAGAACAAACACAAAACCTTCAGCCCCGACCACGTTCACTACGGGGAACGCTTACGAAGATTACCGGCGTTATCATTATTCTACTGATTGCTGCAGGACTCATTGCCCAGCGTATGTCGGACGGGCCATCAGCGTTTATCCCTGGCGGCCCTTTGCGCGCAGGGACACTCGTCACTGAGTCAAATATCAACTGGTTGATTGAACTGGGAGAGAATCCTGGATCGATCGAGCTCCAACTCATGGACCCGCCAACCTCCAGAATCACCGGCGTGATGCTGCACAAAGGCCAGCTCTATGTACCTTGTGACCTGGGCTTCATGTGGCGCAGGTTCTCGGGCACACAACGGTGGATACCGCATGGGATCTGGATCTTCAAAACCTGGCACGAAGATGCCCTGCTTGATGGCCGGGTAGTCATGCGCATTGATGGTAAACGCTATGAACGCCAGGCTGTGCGGGTAACCGACCCAGCGCTTTTGGCCAGACTACGATCACAACTCGAAGCGATGGCCGTGGAGTACTTCGGCGGGCCTTTGCCAGATGTACAAACTGACCCTGAGGATATCTGGTTCTTTCGTCTGGAACCTCGCGTGATGTGAAACTCAAGCCGATAACACGGTGTAATTTCAACACAACAGGAGACTTACGATGGCGAGTCACGGTAGAGATGCAGCACACTATGGAATAACTTTTGGGACTGCGCTGGCTATTTGCGTTTCCTGGAGTGTAAACAAATCGATCTTATGGGCGATATTGCACGGTATTTTCTCCTGGTTTTATATCATCTGGTACCTTATAAAATAGGCCAGGACAGGAAGTACCGGCGCGATATTGGCTTACCTTCGGTTTAACCTTTGTTCAACTTCTGTTTAACCAGGCACCGAGTGCAATCAGCCGTTCTTCCTTGCGCCAGGATTTTGCGTCAGCAGGTTTCAAACGCTTCATCATACTGTCGCAGTCCAGTAGATTGCAGTTCAGTTGTCGACTTGCTTCAGGAAGAGTACTTTTTTCATCCTGTTCGATAAAGACAGTACCCATAGCATCGAGTGCCAACCGGGTAGCAGATCGAATGGCTTCACCTTCTGCGACATGGATATGGGCATGAGAACCCAGAATGTGTTCGAGGTCATCACCCAGCCAGCCACGACTGGTGAGCACGACAGCCTGCTTTCAATCCAGCCCGAGCCCCGTTAATTTTGCCCGGTATGCCAACAGATGTTTTTTTGCAACCTCGATCTGCCGGGCCGTCCCCCGACGAATGATCGCAGCAGGGTCTGCTGGCCGGGGAACCTGTTCAAGTCCGTGCCAGCCACCCGCAACGTGGTAGGGCTCAGCCGCTTCGCGGTCCTCGCCATCTATCAGGTCTATCCTCTGAGTATGTAATGGGGTGGGTGAATCAGTTTCAACCAGAACTGCGACGGCATTAACCCAGCCCATGTGTGCTTTGAATGCAACGCAAACTTCTTTCATGCTTTGCACCCTCGTCCTGTCACTCCCGTACAGTGACTATCGTACACTGGCTATCGTGCAGTGACGATGAACCTACTGACGTTTATTGAAACGAAACCTTCTGACCACATAAGCTCGATATTGTGCCCTGATCAGGAAGAAACCAAATAGACCATAACAGGGTCTAAAGTGGGTCGAGTTTGCTGCCTGAATGGAATCCGGCGCAATCGAGACCATTTCGGCAGCATGCCCGTATTCCGGGTTTACAAATTCCTGTTCGGTTTTCTCACTACAGTACATTCTTTCACCCCGAATCCTTCACTCCTGGATTTACATTATAGTGCAAGGGTACTGACAGCATTGTGTCAGGAGAGATTGTGTCAGGAGAGATTGTGTCAGTAGTCTTGCAGGCTTACGTGGCTATGATGGCGGCTGAGTGAGTTCAATGACGTTACCCGAAGGGTCTTCGCAAATGACCTGTTTGCCACCGACACCGTTTAGAATATCGTTCCTGAATTTTACGCCGTTGGCCTTGAGCCTGGAGACAACGGATTCAAGGTCGTCGTAGGACAACACAATTCTATTCCAGCCTGCCCCGAGAGCCGGTACCGTGCCATCGGTCATCGGCTTTGACGCTGAGGCTTTTGGCCCGGAAACCAGCAACGTCAGGTCGTCAAGGAACGACTCCAAAATTAGAGACCGTTAGCAGGCTACGCAGGAACAGGCTAAATATCCAGCACCAGCTTGTCGGTCCTGGCACGTGATACACAGGGACACATGAGTTGCTGCTGTTCTTTCTCGAATGTTGATAGCGCTGAATCGCGATGATCAGGCTCACCATCAAGCACCTCGACGACGCAGGTTCGGCAGTTGCCGGTTCGACAAGAAAAGGGAACATCAATGCCAGCATCGAGCATCCCATCCAGAATACTCTGTTGGGGGGTTATCTGAATCACGATGCCGGTTCGTTTTAATTCAACTTCGATTGGCTTCGCCTCCTCATCAATATCACCGGTAAACCGCTCAAAACGGATTCGATCAGATTCAATCCCAAGGGTTAATGCGGCCTGACTAACAGCATCGATCAACCTATTGGGCCCACAGGCGTAGAAGACCGCATCTGCTGGCGCGTTTGACAGTATGGATTCAACATCCATATGTTCATCTCTGGAAGATCGGTAAGTTGAAAGTTGCTGACCTAATTCTCTCGTTAGTTGATCACGAAATGCCATTCCCGCATTGCTTTTGCCTGCATAATGCAGCTGCATGTCAGCGCCCCTCGCTTTTAATGTCTGGGCCATGGACTTTATCGGCGTAATACCAATTCCAGCCGCAATGAGTACAGCGGGTCGCGTATCGTTGTGCAGTTCGAAGTAGTTATCAGGTTTCTCGCAGAACAATCTCATTCCGATATTGAACTGCTGATGAACCGCGACCGAACCCCCTTCTCCATCTTCTTCCCTCAAAACAGCGATTTCATAGACATCTCGATGTGCCGGAGGGGAGCAAATAGAATAATGGCGAACACTGGTTTCGCCGTTCGCCAGCATAACCGGGACGACAAGATGTGAACCAGCCTTAACCGGCGGTAGCTCTGCACCATCAGGGTCGCGCATTTCATAGGCCCGAATTCTTGGCGTCAGCTGCCGAACGCCGGATATCACCAGTTCCATTGGGCCATCGCCTAAAACGCTTACCCCCGCGGTGTTTTCGTTAACGATCGGCTGGATGATCTGCTCGACCTGGTTTTGCGTATACCTCGGGGTAATATGTTGCGGGCAGTTCCAGTCAAAGGCTTCGACTTTGATGACGAAGCCGCGCTCTATCTGTGCAGCGTAATCTTCAACGTCCAGGCTGGCTATGTCCTCATGATCTGACTCTATGACCTTGACCCTGCCAAGCATCTTTAGACGGGTCTTGTTTGGGTAATCCATGAAAAATAGCGCGACCCGGTCATCGTGCCGAAAATTACCGACACTCACATATTGTCGATTGCCCGCGTAGTCAGTGAATCCGATGGTTCTCTCATCCAGAATCTTCACGAACCCTGTCGGCCCGCCGCGATGCTGTACATAGGGCCAGCCTGTTTCGCTGACACTGGCCATGTAGAAGCTGTCTCGCTCTGAAATGAAACCCGCTTCCCGTTCACTTAAAATATGGTTGTAGTCTTCACCATCGTCCATGCGGGCATAGCCAGCACGGCTGCCCATGGCTGTTTGTATATCCCGAACCGTGTCGGTGAAAGCAATCTGCGCAAATTGATGTCCCATTGTGCTTCTCCATCCTGTGAGCATTTGGAGAGTTTCTCTAATTCCAGTTGATTTAAGAATACCTATCATTAACAATTGATTATTCCAGTATATGGAATTATAGAATTCAGCCATGACCTTGAAGAAACACCAGAACACAGCTCCGTTTGCTCATCTATGAATAAGCTTCATCTAATGCAGGTCTTTGTGGCGGTAGCTGAGGAAGCCGGGTTTGCTGCAGGTGCCCGGCGACTGGGTATGTCGCCTCCGGCGGTTACTCGCTCAATTTCGAACCTTGAAGACAACCTCGGGGTTCAATTGCTGTCCCGCACCACCCGGTACGTACGGGCAACAGAGTCAGGTCAGCGCTATCTGGAAGATGCACGTCGGATCATTGCTGAAGTTAACGCGGCAGACGAAGCAGTGGCAGGTATCAACGCCGCGCCCAGAGGTCACCTGGCGGTTACAGCACCGGTGCTTTTTGGTCGAATGTTCGTGACGCCCTGCATCATCGATTACCTCAATCGATACGCTGACACTTCAATCTCCGCAATCTTCCTTGATCGAGTAGTTAACCTGTTGGAAGAGGGCTTCGAAGTGGGCGTGCGTATCGGTGAATTGGCAGATTCCAGTATGCGAGCGTTAAGAGTCGGCCAGGTAAGACTGGTGGTTTGCGCTTCCCCCAGGTATCTGGAACACAACGGGACCCCTCACTTACCAAAAGACCTGACACGGCATTCAATCATCACTTCCAGTGCGAGCAGCCGCCTTAGCGACTGGCGTTTCAAAACCCCCGCTAACGACCAGACTGTGCGAATCGAATCACGCCTCACCGTCACCAGCAACGACGCAGCGATTGAAGCTGCGATCGGGCATCTTGGAATCACCCGGCTACTGTCATATCAGATTGCACCGTTGTTGATGGAAGGCAAGTTACGAACAATACTTGTTGAACATGAATCAGTACCCCTGCCCATTCATATCATTCATCGCCAGGGGAGGAACGAATCAGCCAAGGTTCGCGCCTTTGTAGATTTGATAGCAAAAAGATTGCGAGAAGACCCGGCACTCCAATCTTAAGTCAGATCAGGATCCCAGCTATTGGGACCAAAACTAAGTGGCAAGACCCATCAGCTCCTGAATATTGCCATGATAGAACGCGTTCATGGTTGCCTCGTCACAATCTTCCATAGTTGCTTCAAATTTCCGGATAGGGTCGGATGTCCCTTCCGGGTGCGGATAGTCCGAGGCGTAGCAGAGCAGGTCGGGTCCGATGTTATCAATTATCCAACCTATGGGTTCACCGGCGAAGGGGGAGAACTTTAGATGTTTTCTGGCTGTCTCAGAGGGCAATTCTACAAACTCGCGTCGATGCCTGAAGAGCGACGCCGTATAGTCCAAAGCCTTCATCCAGGAAGGCACCCAAAATGCGCCGTGCTCCATCGAGATACCCCTGAGCTGCGGGTTACGTTCGAATACGCCATCGAAGATCATCGCCGACAGGAATATCTCCGCGCTGTTCTTGATGGTGACCAGACCAATCTCGCCTGCAGGCGCATCACCACCTAATTCAATGGTGGACTTGCCATTGTTCTTGAAACTTTTCGGGATGGACTTGTAATGACCATTGACAGCGACATGCACCACAAAGGGGGCTTTATGCGCAGCAAAACTGGCCCAGATCGGATCAAAGTCAGGATGTGTATAGGAGAGTTTCTCATCATCCGGCTCATTGGTATCGACCATAAACGAATAACAACCGTCGGCGAATCCCTGTTGCATAATCTCCATGGCAACATCAGGACCCAAAGTGAGCGGGATGTAGCCGATCGCTTTCAATCGGTCATCATTCGCACAGAAATCGCCCATGGCTTTGTTGAGTGTCCGGGCCCCGGCTTCGAGTACCTTGTCATCGCCAATATGCGCGATCTGGTGGAATGAAAAGGTGGGTAGCACCCACTGCATTTCATAGCCGAAAATATTCATGGTGTGGGTGCGCTCTGCGGCGTCGAACGCGCCGAGCCGGTTCCAGCCGCTTTTCCTGGCGTCCAGCACCGCGTCTTCGAACTTGGCCATCACCTGCGGATCATTCTGGCGTTTGGCAAACAATTCCCTGCCCCGGTCCAGCCCTGCTTGCAAAACGGGCAGTTCTGACTGTTCTGACATTGAAGGAAGCAAGGCTCTATCGGCGACCGTTGCCGCTTTGGCAAGAAAGTCATCCAACTCAATGACGTGGCTGTCTACATCTATGATTTTTCTGTGTCCTGCGTAGCTCATATTCTTGTCCAGTTCATATTGCTCTTGTGTAGAGCTTGTACTGCTCTTGTTGAAATTCTTGTATATAAGAGGAAACGGGCGTGAATTGTAAACCAAGTCTCTAAACTTAGGCAATCTGAAGTCGACAAAATTATTCGATATTATAGCCGACCATAAAAGGGCTTAACTATGCGTTGCGGCTACACAGACGCGCATTGATCTGCAATGCCAAAGCTCTCTATTACAAAAAAGGAGCCATCAAATTTTACTCACTGACAGCCAGGTTCAGGAATTCATATGCAACGGGTTCCTGTGTCTGGAGGCTGATATTCCGGCATCTTTAAATCGACAGATTGAGTCGAAACTCCGCTGGTCAACGGAGAGTGAATTTCCTATGGGGAACAATATATTGCCCCGCATTCCCGAAATGCATGACGTTCTCGATTGTGGAATTGTGCAAGGTGCCTTGCAAAGTCTGTTGGGCGACGACTACCTATTGCATCCTCATCGCGCCGTGCATACGAGCACGCCAGTTGAAGATAGGGGCATCGAGCTATCCAAGACCACAAACGCTCCGCCAATGGGCAAGGGTTCTATGGCTGGCTCAGGCTGGCATCAGGATGCGCAGAGCCCACTCGCCCGGGCACGCTATCAAAGGCCATGGTATATCATCGCGTTTTACTTTCCGCACGATACTCCAAGGGAGATGGGTCCAACCCGTCTACAGGCCGGTAGTTACCTGCACAACCGGCTTTCGAATACCGACTACATGATACTGCCGGAGTTCGTAGCGGCGGGCACAGTCATGTTCGTACACTTCGATATGGTTCACGCCGGTTTTTCAAATCTAAGTGACACGACGCGTTATATGGTCAAGTTTGTTTTTTCAAGAACGTTGATACCTCATGAACCATCCTGGAACAACCAGAATACAGACTGGGTTCGTCCCGGGAGTTGCCTGGTTGACGAACCACTGGATTTTGTATGGTCGACGATCTGGCACTGGATGTCAGGTAATGCGCCAGAGAAACGGACAGTTGACAAAGAACAACTTGAGATCCACCTGAGCAATCTTGACCCGGAAAAGCTCGACCATGAAAATCAAACCGAACGATTGAACAGCATCTACACGCTTGGGCTGTCGGGTGCAAAAGCGGTAGGCCCGTTGATTACAAAATTGATGAGTGTCAAGGGGCTGGGGCGGGAGAACAGAAACCTGATCCGAAACGAGAAAGGTGTAGAAATACCGCTCGATGGCAAGAGCCTGGAACCACGCTGGAACGAACGTGCAATTGTGATGCAGGATGCCACTTACGCATTATCGTTATCAGGTACAGCTGCTGTACCGGCTCTGACGGAATTGCTCCTAATTGATGACCCATGGATTCAGATCAATGCCTGCTACGCCCTGGCTGAGATGGATTCTGCCGAATCCGTGATGCCTATCAGCAGGCTGTTGAAAAACCAACACCAGCAGGTTGTTCGCCAGGCACTCGATGCGCTGGGCAGCATAGATTCTGAGATAAACACTGCATTGCCACTTATTGAAGATCTGCTGGTAAATTCCCGGCCTGCGTGGCAAGCACGGGAAGTAATGCGTGGTTGGAGTGCGCAGAATCAGGTCAGGTTGAATGCAGCCTTTACGCTGATCTGTGCCATCAGCGCAGAAGGTTCCGATATAGACTTGATTGAACGGTTGTTGATCCGAGCGCTGGAAGACGAGAACGGGTATATTCCGGCAGTCGCTTGTGAAGGCTTGAGCAGGATCGGATCCCCTCAGAGCTTAAGTTCTGCAGTTAAATACCTGAAGCGACATCTATGGGATTCCAGTCTGTCCGGGATGAAAATTTACTAGCACAGTCGCATCCTGATCCATTTCGGTGCATCATAAAAAAAATAATGAAATTCTAATGGAGAGTCCATGGCCCAGCAAAACACACCTGTGACCGAAAAAAGCATGCGCAAGGTGGCAATGACGTCACTGGCCGGAACCAGTATTGAATGGTATGACTTTTTCATCTACGGCACCGCTGCCGCGCTGGTGTTTCCTGCCTTGTTCTTCCCCGAAGATATGCCTGAGCTAGTCAAGCTGATGGCTTCCTTCAGCACATTCGCCGTTGGCTTTCTGGCGCGCCCGATAGGTGGCGTATTGTTCGGTCACTTTGGTGACCGGGTTGGTCGAAAGGCGGCGCTGGTTACGGCGCTGATGATGATGGGGGTCGCGACCACTATTATCGGGCTACTGCCAACTTACGCCTTGATTGGTCCCGCCGCGCCTGTACTGCTGGTACTGTTGCGATTCACCCAGGGTCTCGCGGTCGGTGGCCAATGGGGTGGTGCCATGTTGCTGGTGACAGAGAGTGCACCGGCCGAAAAACGAGGGTTTTATGGCGCATTCGCCCAGGCAGGTGCTCCCGTAGGCATCATACTGGCAAACATCGCATTCCTGCTGGTAAGTGCATTTTCCAGCGATGATCAATTTATCAGTTGGGGCTGGCGCATCCCTTTCCTGATGAGTGTCGTCTTAATTGGCATCAGCATGTACGTACAACTATCCCTGGAGGACACCCCGGCGTTTCGTGAATTGCAGCTGGCCAAGGAGAACAGGGATGTCTCAGAATTCCTTGAGAATGAGGGTACAACGTCGAAGGAACGTTCTCCTGTTCTCGAAGCCCTGCGCCTGTACCCAAGAGAAATCATATTGGCCGCCGGTGCCTTTCTGGCAGTGCAGGTCACCTTTTATCTTCTTGTCGCATTCATGGTGGCCTACGGCAGTAACCCCGAAGGTCTGGGATTGTCACGTGACACTATGTTGCAGGCGGTACTGATTTCCTCATTTATTCAGATACCGACACTGTTTATTGCCGCCGCATATTCCGACCGTCACGGTCGGCGAGGCGTCTATATGTTAGGGGCGATTCTTGGTGGTATCTGGGCCTTCATCATGTTCCCGCTGATAGATACGGCAAACTTCTGGCTGATCGTGCTGGCCATGTCAGGCGGCCAGATCTTTCTTTCCATGATGTACGGACCACAAGCCGCCTTCCTTGCTGAAATGTTCGCTACCCATGTTCGATACTCAGGTGCTTCACTGGGATATCAATTGGGTGCAATCCTGGGCGGCGCATTGGCGCCAATTATCGCAACATACCTCTGGAAAGATTTCGGCACGATATACATTTCGGTATATATCGCTTTTGCCAGCGTGTTGACACTTATCTCGGTGCTTCTCCTAACGGAAACAAAAGGGCGGGACCTGGATGACGTCAATGTCGGATTACGTTCACAAGAGTGATAATTTGCCGGGTTTACCCTGGGTGAATCATTGAGTAGATGTGGGAAAATGAGATGGATCGGACCAGGACAATGGGCACCGCTGTTAAGTCTGGCGCTGTTAACCAGCCTGCAACTAACCTGCCTGCAATCCGCTGTGGCTGAGTCCGGTGACCGGGGCCCGGACTGGGCCAGTCTGCGCACTGATATGGTGATGACCATTTCACACATTGCACGACTAAGCGGCAAACAATCAGGTATCGACACTATTTCTGACGATGTCCTGAACGCAATGAACAAGGTTCCCCGACATGATTTCGTACCGGATGCGATTAAACCCTATGCTTACGAAGATCGGCCGCTGCCAATCGGGCAGGACCAAACCATATCCCAGCCATTTATTGTCGCGCTGATGAGTGAATTGCTGCAGGTTGACTCAACATCCAGGGTACTGGAAATTGGCACCGGCTCAGGTTACCAGGCGGCTGTGTTGGCAGAGATTGTTTCCGAGGTATTCACTATTGAGATCGTCAGGGAACTGGGAATCAGTGCAAGACAAACACTGCAACTACTCGAGTACGACAATGTAGAGGTTAAAATCGGTGATGGATTCCTGGGCTGGCCTGACCATGCCCCGTTCGATGCTATCATCGTCACGGCAGCCGGAATTGATATTCCACCACCCTTACTGGACCAGCTCAAACCAGGCGGCAGGCTGGTACTACCGGTCGGACCCAGACTTGGCCATCAGGTTCTTAAAGTAATCGAGAAAGGACAGGATGGTCAGATTACCGAAATCGACATCCTCGGTGTTCGATTTGTGCCGTTGACCCGTCACTAATCAACGGCCTGGTAACACAACAACCGCATGCCCCGGGCAGGTTGCATCGCCAAGTTGGTTGGTCACATTGGTTTCCAGAGTCACCAGATTTTCACCATTTTCTGATCTCTTCTCTGTGACCTTTCCCACCACGGTCAGCACATCGTCTTTTTGATTAATCGCCCGATACTGGCAACCCACCTCCCGGATCTCGGCTTCATCACCAATCCAGTCACGCAGCGCATTAACAATATAGGCATAACGCAGGTTGCCCATACCGAATGCGCCTTGTTCGTTTTTTGCGGCTCGCCCTGCTTCATCGTCCATATGAAAAGGAACAAACTCATCATTAACCGCCGCATAGCGATTCCAGTTCATAAAACCCGTGGTTCGCGACCAGGGCGACAATTCGTCACCGATATTGATGTCCTCGAAATAGAGTTTAATGGTCATATTGATTCTCCGTTTGACGAGTGGCGTACTCCTTACTGATCGCACACGCCACTAATACCTGATCCCGGTAGATATTCTGGTTCTAACCAGTTCATCATCCTGGTTGGTCCACCGGGTTTCCGTAAATGTGTAGAGCATGAGCCCCATCCTGCCTTGCCGTTCATTGAAGTCCTTGAGTCTCGACCTTGCCTTGATGACATCGCCGGGTCGCATCGATACCCCATAGGTATCTGTCTGTCCGCCGTTCAGCCCTGTCTTGCCTTTTGATCCTTTTCTCGCCGCATTTGAAACCTTTGGCCTGGGTGGCCGATCAATCGGCCAGGCGAAAGGATTGAAATCTGACGGTGCAATAATACCTTTATGTTTCGTGGTCAGGGCATATTCAGCATCCCAGTAAATGGCCGGGGGTTTCTCTGGCCAATAGGTCGCAATTGCCCATTTACGGATATCTGATTCCGCAATCGGTGGCGATATGCGTTCATTGCCCCAAACACCCTTTTGATCGACCAGATCCTGGGTAATCATGGACTCTTCATCGTGCGCTTCAGACATGGTTTTCTCCGTTGAAACCCACAGTGGATTATTGCTGCAGGAACCAGCACAGAGTAAACCGTTGTGAATGGGAAACCAACTCTCAATCCATGGTGTCAAATTGGCGTTGACGCGTGACTTCAGATCTGATCTTCTTAGCAGAACATAGAGCGGCTTTAACAACCTCTTCTTTAAAACCCTCTTTTTTTAAGATAAGGAGCAGAATATGTGGGATTTCGAAACGGATGCTGAATACCAGACGGTATTGTCCTGGGCTGACGAGTTTGTCAAAAACAAGGTTGAACCTCTGGACATGGTTCTGGGAGCAACCAAGGAATATGGCGACCCGGATTTTATCCGGCAGATCAGACCCCTGCAAAAAGAGGTGAAGGACCGTGGTCTTTGGGCATGTCATCTGGGGCCGGAACTCGGGGGTCTTGGATTTGGCCAGCTTAAACTGGCACTGCTCAATGAAATTCTGGGTCGATCCAGGTTCGCGCCGGTCGTGTTCGGCTGCCAGGCGCCGGATACAGGAAATGCCGAAATTCTGGCCCACTACGGAACTGATGATCTGAAGAAAACCTATTTACAGCCGCTGCTGGATGGTGAAATTTCTTCGAGCTATTCAATGACAGAACCACAAGGGGGCGCCGACCCGACCCAGTTTAAGTGTATGGCAACGGAAGATGGTGATGACTTCGTTATCAACGGAGAAAAATGGTTTTCCTCCAGTGCACGCTATGCAAGTTTTCTGATCACCATGACGGTGACCGACCCGGATGCCCCACCTCACGCCAGGATGAGCATGTTTGTTGTCCCAACGAACACCCCGGGGGTAAATATCATTCGCAATGTCGGTGTCGGGGACGAGGCCCCGGGCGAAGGAAGTCACGCCTACATAAACTATGAAAATGCCCGCATCCCAAAAACCAACATGCTCGGTCCACGCGGGCAGGCTTTCGCCGTCGCGCAAACACGTTTGGGTGGTGGCAGGATTCATCATGCCATGCGTTCCATGGGCCAGATCAAGATGGCCTTTGACATGATGTGTAAACGGGCCCTGTCACGAACAACCAAGGGCGAAGTCCTTGCGGACAAGCAAATGGTGCAGGAAAAAATCGCGGACTCCTGGGTCGAGATGGAGCAGTTTCGCTTGCTGGTACTGCGTACCGCCTGGAGAATCGATCAGTACAATGATTACCTCAAGGTCCGAAAAGACATCGCTGCAATCAAGGCGTTGATGCCCAAGGTTTACCATGATGTGATTTCAAGATGCATACAGATACATGGTTCATTGGGCGTCTCAAACGAACTGCCATTGTCAGGCATGCTGCTCGGCTCTTACGTCATGGGTATCGCAGACGGCCCCACCGAGGTCCACAAGGTCACGGTCGCCCGACAGGTTTTGCGAGACTACGAGGGAACCGACGCGCTCTTCCCGGACTATACATTGCCAAACCGAAAGGCCGATGCTATTGCCCAGTTTGGCAACGAGATAGAAAGGGAAGTCGAGAACTGGTAGTTATTGACAGCACAGCTACCCGATACAAACATTGGTAGCGTTGAGCCGAAAGGTGCTTTGTTTCCAGAGCATTGAGCCGGGGGCGCCGAGCCCGTCGCGACCACGGGCGTGCTCCGATTAAATACCCTTCCTCTATGGACTGGGCTGATTCTCTTTACTTCAGTCCATGTTTCCTATTCAGTTTCGTTTGCTGGTGACCAACCCACGGGGAATACGCTGGGGAAATCACTCAACGGCTGGCCGTCTTCAGGTTCATAGTCAAACAGCGCCAACGGGTCTGGAATTGACTGGCTGCGCCGCCTCAAATAATGCACGTCGGGACCCGCCCAGAGCGATGCATGGGATCGTCTCGGGTGTGGAAGCTCGACGTTACCCCGGGCAGAATGAACAATATTTCCATGAAACAATATGACATCTCCCGGTTCATAGTCCCAGCCTAAAATGTCAAACGAATCGCGGTTAGCTTCGACATCCGGCAGCACGGGTAAATCAGGGTCCATGAAGGAATCAAAGTAGGTCCACTTCTCGTGGGCCTCACGACCAATGAGCACCTTACCTTCACTGAACGCCTTGTTAAGTTCCGCCGCGCCCTCCGGGTCAGAGGCAGGGTTCATCCCAACCGGGGGTCGATAGGTAATGTTCCATAAATGCGAACCACGCAACACTTCAAGACTGACATTCCTCGGCGCCGGGTCGGCACACACCCACGCGCGCACCAGCTGATGGCCATCGACATTGTAGTAACAGGTATCCTGATGCCACGCGCTGGGTGCGATCATACCCGCGGGCTTGTAAAACATTTGATCCATATAAAATCGGACGGAGGCATTCAAGACTGATCCAACAATTTCTGCGATGGGGGACTCATCCATCAGAAGTTTCAGTTCCGGGCAGTGGCTGGCGGGAAATTGATCTATCCGGAGAGGCATGGATACACCTGCGGACATGCCATCGGGATGCTCCTGAGTATATTCCAGGCCGGTCGCAAGTATATCTGTCCAACTTTTTGCCAGTATTGCCTTCAGCAACACAGCGCCGTCGCGGTGAAACGAGGCAATTTCCATATCACTAATGTTTCGTAGTGGCTTTGAATCCACCATCAGTACACCCCCTCTTTGATTCTTTTCAGCACAGGTATGCCTCGGCCAATGTTAGTACATTCATATTGTTCTTGTCATTATTGGCTACACGGTCCCATGGCACCTGAATGCCACCTCACTACCGGGATAGCCTGACCCGACAATCCGGGAAAAGAAATTTACGCTACACTGAACATACACAACATTATCTGGAGCAATAAGCATGAGAGAGTTCGAATACATTAGCTATGAAGTCGACAAGGGGCGCGCCCGAATCACCCTGAACCGTCCCGAAAAACGCAATGCACTTTCTATCGAGCTGGTAGAGGAACTAAGGGATGCACTGTGGGAAGCCGATGATGACAAGTCGGTCCACTGCGTCATCCTGCGCGGTTCCGGCCCCTCCTTTTGTGCAGGCTACGATTTAACGCCGTCACGCACGTCAGTGTCTGATGGCATCGATCGAAGAAAAGGACGTGGTATTGATGATGACGCCTGGATGATTGAAAGATTTCAGCGCAGCCTGCGAACCCTCTGGGAGATGCACAAGCCTTCAATCGCGCAGATTCACGGTCACTGTCTGGCCGGTGGCACTGATCTCGCCCTTTATTGCGACATCCTGATCTGCGCTGATAATGCAAACATCGGGTTCCCGGCGCTCCGCAATATGGGTGCGGCACCAAACCAGCTATGGCTATACCACTGCGGGCCCCAGTGGACAAAACGCCTGCTACTCACCGGGGATACCCTCAGTGGATCCGACGCAGCACGAATAGGACTGGTACTAAAAGCTGTACCTGAAGAGCTGTTGGAAAATGAAGTCGAAGGTCTCGCTGATCGACTGTCACATATCGACCCGGAAATGCTCTCAACCAATAAGCGCATCATCAATGTTGGTATGGAACTGATGGGCGCCCAGACACTTCAGCGGCTCGCGGCAGAGAACGACGCCAGGGCGCATACAACTCAAGCCGCAAAGGATGTGTTCAGGAAAATCGCCACGGAGGGATTACGAGCCGCGATCACCGAACGAGACGCACCTTTCGGAGACGGTCGAGCTCGGGTCGTCGGACCAGAAATCAGGGACGAGGATGGAGTACTAATGCCAGGTTAAGGGCGAAGAAGCAACGTGATGGAGGAATGCCTCAAAGGCTGACAGGAAAAAGATAGAGCAGGTGAGACCAAATACTCCACACATGGCGACGGTCTACTAGTGAAACGGTTTATGAACTCGATTGATGCGCTGCCTGATAATGATCTACCTGTTCCTCGGTCATATTGTTCTGGCGGATTCAGTTTTGGCGGCTTCAGCTCTGGCGGATGCAGTTCTGCCGGATTCAACTTGTTACGGCATCGCGGCTGAAGGCTACACCTCCAGAAATGCCGGACAGGCTGCTGAGCTGAGCGGGCGAATGTTCACGGCGCCAATGGCTGAAGCGCTGTGCAAAAACGCGAACCGCTCAATGAAACTGGCGTCCAACCATGTCGTCAGGATCCCTGTCGGCGAATTGTACTCCCTGAAATCCCTGAAAATTGATGCCTGGGATCAGCAGGGTGGTTTTCTCAAGCGCGTACCTGTCAGTATTGGCGTGCCGGATATTGATGGGACATTGCTGGATTACAGGCATCATGATTTGACCCTTCAAGCACAGGATGAAACCTCAGTCAAAGTAGAAGTTATGAGCTATTGCGTGCCGTCAATCAGACACTATATAACGCTGTCTTTCTACCAAAACAGCTTCGAGACGCTTTCTTCGCTATCTCCAGCTATGTAAAATCCGTTACCAGCGAGACTCGAGACAAATCGAAAGTCGAAGCATCGATAAAAAAATACCGTTATGATTTGTGTGTGGTCGCTCGTACAAGACCCATTGAGCCTGGATCAGCAATGTCAAGATGCTATCTGCCGCAACGCGCTTGGCCGGCTTGAATCCTGACGGGTGTCGATGAAACGGAGATGAACGACATGTCAAATATGGGTGCAATTTTCTTCGAGGGTCAACAGGTGGAGCATTTACGTTTCCGGTATCGCGGTGTGATATTCGGCGTGGACCCTGTTTTCTTGGGGTCTGATGACTGGTATGAGCAGATGGCCATATCGAAACCGCCAAAGAATTTACGCTGGTACCATGTCCTGGTTCACGACGCTGATCATACAACTTATGTTGCCGAACGAAACCTTATCGCCTACGACGGTCTGGAACAAATCGATCACCCTTTGCTTGGGGAGTATTTTGACAGATTCGAGGCGGGGAGGTACTTTTTACGCGCATCAGGATGATTCGTAATAAAAAGGTATTCATCCCGTGACTGGCATAACGCCCAGACGATGTAGCCGATAATGCAATGTGATGAACACGATAAGAAGCGCAACGGGTGGAAGCGGTACCGCGGAAGACCCCAACCAAAGAATGAACGTCGGCAACGGGTAAATCATCATCGTCTGCCACCTGGGAGGGTATGCCGGGTTTGCAAGAACCACTTCGGTGCAGCTATGGTTGTTGGCGCTTCAGACATATAGTTCCTGTTAGCTGATCTCTGCTACTTGTTAGCAGTTTGGCGACATAGGCGGTGTTTTTGCCCGTAAACTGCAAACTATGCATGGGTAGAAATCACAACTTCCAGGTTGCCAGGGAGATGTAACAAAACCAGGACCAAGGCTGATCAGGTGCCGAGTGTACTGTCCAGCAATCGTTCGATGAGCGCGCCGCCGAGCCATGATCCAAGGCCAATTAAAATGTACATGAAGAACCGCAGCAGACTGGCAGCGTTGATCGGCCATTCCTGGGTTCTATCAATGAGCTGATGGTAGGCGATTAGATTTGCCAGCCGCGGGCTGGCGGGCTTGTCATCCGGCGGATTATTGAGAACAATTGAGCGTTCAACACGAATCTCCTCTCGCAAACGTTCGAGTTCCGAACGTTTGGTTGAAATGATGCTCTCTCTCACACCAATCAACGGAACAAGAAAAGCGCCAGTCGCCATCGCAAGTGCGATCATCAACAGTCCAGGATTTCCTCGTGAAGCCTGTTCTCCAAGCCAAAAAAGTGAAAATATGATTGAGAATATAATCCACGTGAGGGCACTCCGTAACCCGCGTTGCGCAAACGGTGATAGTGACTGTACATCCAACAAGTCGACTTCAATGCTGTTGCGCCCCATGTTGAAATAGGTGCGGGTCGCCTTGAGGTCTGAGATGACGAGGCTGAGAATAAACCACGCATAGGCGATGGTACGCAAGAGAGGCCAAAGGAACCCGGGGTTGGTCATGGATTGTTCTGCACCACGCGAGAGAGTTGGTTCTGTGAAGACCGCGAGAGCCGCAATAACAAGTCCAACGAGCTTTAATGCCCGTACTGCAAGAACGTCCGGTCCGGTCGCAGCATTGCGGATCTCATCGACCACTGCATCAGCGGAAGGCAGCCACGGCCTGAGCTGGCTTAAATCACGGTTTATACCGCGGCTGGCGATCATGAGAACAGCAGGAACGTATCCGAAAAGAGTCGCGTTGACGAGCTCAGGCCACCAGACATCACTCTGCCACCAGGAACTGGTACCGGGTGGAAACCCCCAGGTAAGTAGAAAAAAACCATCGAATAAGCAACGAGTAACGAGATATCCAATGGCGATCGAAAGACCCAACCAAATCGGTGCCCATGGTCCTTCCTTAAACCGTGTGATCCAGGGCACCCTGGTGTTGTTCACTTCATCCCCCCATCTAACCATTAAGGTTGCTTGCCCACGGCGATTGAGCATTACCAGGATTGGCGACTCTGTTATCCAGTTGAGACGATATCTCCGCCTATTGCATCTTCTCCAGCATCATCTTCATCTGTTCATGCATCATATTGATAGCCTGCAAGGGCCGAATCATGACTTTGAATTCGCAAATCCTGCCTTCGTCGTTCCAACTGATAATATCCACGCCATTGATGTATTTGCCTTCAATTTCGGATTCAAATTCAAGCACCGCATGATCGCCACAGAGTATTTCCTTGGTGTATTTAAAACTTGAATCCGCTGACCCCGGTGCTTTTTCTTTATCACCACCACTGAATGTGTTACCGGCTGCACCTAGATAGAGCTTGGTCAATTCCTTGCCTTTTTGGGGGGTAAACACAACGGGCGAAAAGAAGACGCAGTCATCCGCGAGCAGTTCATCCAGACCACCGGGAAACTCCCCTTTCAGGTGTAAATGCCAGTTTTTCATATTTTCTTCGATCATATTTACTCCATTTCTTACTCACAACAAAATCGCATCCGACAAAAACCATTTAGCGTCTGCGCAGCGGCTTTTCCTGCCAGTGCTGCAGAGAAAATTACTCTTAAAAACACGGAAGGTTTACAGGACGGGTGTTTCACCTGGAGACAATATTCGCATTATCACGTCCAGCCAAGTTCATTCAAAGCCCAGGGTGCATTCCATATCTTGGTCATCTTCTCCACCTTGCCATCACCGTCCATGGTTAACACGTAGACATAGTGAGAATGCGTTTCCTTGTTTGTGGGAGCAACCGGACCGCCCTCTCCGGTGTGCCTCGCATGATAGGTCGCAAAGAAAACCGCAGTTCTTGTCGATTCATCATAAGAAGACGTGTGCAGATCATAGGTAGCCCCGGCAGCAGTAACAGTACCAAAACCATACATCCAGTCGCAATATTCCTGTATTGTCTTCATCGATGCCAGTGGTTCGCTTTGCGCAACGAAACTGGCATTATCGCAGACGAATTCACGACATCCTTCCCAACCAAGAGGTGCTTCACAAGCCTCGAAGAACTGCCTTGCACCATCAAAATCTTTCATTGGTATGCTCCCTTAATATTTAGTCTGAATACTAGTGTTGTGTCCTACATAGCCATTGAACTATACCAGCACATGCGCCCAATTGGTTATAAACCCAGACTGATTCGTGACAGCGGTCGACAACCATCATTTTTACAAATTCTTCAACTCATTAACAGATGCCTAACCAGGCTTATTGCGTGGGGACTGAAGACGTATAATATCGCTCAAATTCCAAGGTAAACACAGTGTCAAACGTGCCCAACAAAAAAACCTGGAGGCGATGGCTATTGTGATAGTTTCCTCAACCTGCTGATTATACCGGTAGCCATACACTGCCAGTCTACCGAACCAACCATGCTTCATATTCCAGGCACTTGTTGCATATTGACCACCTTGCCCAGCTTGTCCTCCAGGGCTTTATCCATATCAGCCAGATACGCGTTGCCCTGATGATCACGACTCTCAAGATAAGGTCGCAACTGAAAAAGCTGCAGTTTTCCATTCAGGAAGCCGAATTCAATGTCCGGGGATAATAGAAGCAGAACGACGATACATCATGTCTGCGGGTACGACAGAATCTCCCTGTGCATTGAACATGACTGCCCGGGTTAACTTTGAATGAATTAGATGTAAATTCACCACTCGATTTTCGACGGAGTGGAATGCAGGACCGGAAAAATGAATCAAATCGACTTCCAGCCGATCCTGCTCGATATTGTCCAGGAGGCTCTCAATCACGATTCTGGGATGTTCGGACAGCGGTACATCCGAAAGAAAAGCACTGTGTATTAAATTGACGCCGAGGACACCCAAAGCCTCTGATTGCAAACGGTTCTCAGCATCCAACATTCTCACGAGCAGAACAATATCACTGGGCATTTCTCCTGGTTGAAGTTGCAGTCTAATGCCGACCCATCCATGGCACTCTTTACCCCCCTTAAAACTCATGGCAGAGACGGTTGCAGCATAGGCGAAAAAGGTGGTTTCTTTAGACCTGCTATCACCCAATCGCTTGACGAGCGAGTCATACTCAAATCGCAACATTTGTTCTAGCCGCTCCCGGCCCACGTAACGATGGGCCTTCCCATAAATCTGATCGCTGACTTCCATATCGTACGCAGACATGGTTTTTGCGATTATCCCGGCGGCTGCACCAGCAGAAAAAAATGTCGAGCGACTTCTTGCCCGGCGCCAATCTCCACGATGGTGCCATACTTGAGCTCATCCAGATTTATCGATAGTGCTTTCTGCTCAACACCCAGATTATTTTCACGTTTGACCATACTGCCTTCCACTAAATAAGTTTCAACCCTGAAACCTGTTGTTAGTATAGAACGATTGTTGGTTTGGTGGGAGTTTTTGATTTTTCATTGGTGCGCGATCCAGATAAGATCGTCACATGTCTTTTACCTTCCAAATATCTTGCGAAAGACCTGGAAGTACAGCTGGAGCTAGTCCGGGTCGAAAGAGACCAGTTCAACGAACTACTCGATAGTGGTCAGCTGGATATCGTGATGTCAGGTCTGGCGCAGACACCTCAGAGGATGAATAAATGGCGTTTTGCCGGTTCACCGATGGACCTGACCCTGGCACTTCTGGTACCGAACCACCGACGTAAGGATTTTGCGACGGTTGCCGATGTTCGCCTTATTCCGAATCTGACGCTCGGCATTGGTCTGCAGGACAGCGCTTTCTTGAACAGTGTTCGCCGTGAATTCATCCATTGAGACCATCAACAGTCCTCGTGTTTTTCTACGCGGTAAAAAGCCTGAACCTGATGCGGTTGTTTGTTCAGCGGAAGGCGGTTCAGCCTGGACCCTCATTTATCCCGGCACTCAATAATTCTTCCCTGGTCGGCTTCAGCAAAACGTCCTGTTGGCTATCCGGTGCCGATGGCTGATCCCGAGTGGGAACGTTTTGTGTCGACCTGGCTCGTTCTGAAAAAGAAAGACGGTACGGTTGATCGCCTGTACTCCCATTGGATTTTGGGAGGCGGTGCGCTAACCAAAGAGCCTCAATGGTCGATCATTCGCGATGTCTTGCATTGGGTTGATTAACACAAGCCAATGTCTAGGCCAGATTTTCTTTGTTGGCTGTCCGCGAATTCTTTGGGGTGGTAACATGAGGTTTCATTTGCAAGTTGTGACAGAAAATGATCGTTAAGTCCTGTCTGACAATCTGCCTTTTTTTATTGGTCCGATCGGGGCTCTGCCAGGCAGATCAAAATGACATCCGGCTGGATGGGCTGTTCAACATCATACGGCAAACTGACAACGCGGAAGTAGCAAATAGAACTGTTAACAATATCTGGGAGATCTGGCTTCAAAACGACAACCAGCAAACGCAAGAACGCTTGGCTCAAGGTATTGCTGCGATGGATCAAAATCCCCACGAGGCATTGTTAATTTTCACCAGACTAGTCAACGATGTCCCGGAATTTGCTGAAGGCTGGAATAAACGCGCAACACTCTACTACCTCGTTGGGGATTACGACGCTTCCGTCAGTGATATTGAAAGAACACTGAAACTTGAACCCAGGCACTTTGGAGCTCTCTCCGGTCTTGGTCTGGTTTATCTGGAACAGAGAAAGTTTGTAAAAGCCAAAGCAGCATTCGAATCAGCACTGCTTATTCATCCTCACAGCCGCTCCATCCGTTACAATATGGAGCTGGTGGAAACCTACATTCATCGCAATGCAGTCTAGCAGGCTGCTAGTAGGGAACCGTATCTGGCTTGCTTAGCCTTTGATGACCGACTGTTTGAGTCAATTTGCGTCTCGATTTATAATTGTACGGGCGTACGGTCATTGAAATATGGGTGCCCATATTCTCGTTGCGAATATATCCGGAATTAGTTTCAACGATTATGTCCGTCAGAACATTTTCGATCCGTTGGGAATGGAAACCCTGCAACAAATGCTGCACGAAGGTTTTACTCACGATGGACGTGTCCGAGGAACTGGTCTGGGATTTCTAAAACGCCGTTTTGGATATGAAGGGTTTGATAACTTTGGCCATGATGGAGGAACCACCATTTTCATCTCACATTTTGACCTGTCGCTGAAAGAAGATTTTATGTTATTCAGTTCATTCAGTGGTCCTGGTGCAGGACAAACTCACAGCGCTTACTACTACTGGAATCTGTTGGGTTTTAACTACTATAGTTAGTCAATACTTAAGAGTCACTCTTTAACAACTTTGCGGTACAGATGCCAGGTTGCATGACCCAGCACAGGTAGAACCACAGCAAGACCAACCATAAACAGCATTGCGCCTGCAGTCAGTAATGCAACAACAATCAGTCCCCAGAGGAGCATAACCAGGGTATTGGAATTTACGGCCCTGAACGAAACCGCAACCGCAGTGGCTGAACTGGTTGGTTTATCCAACAGCAGGGGGAAGCCCACGACAGAAATTGACAACGCAGCGAATGCAAAGATAAACCCGACGGCATTACCATAGACTATCAGCGCACCGCCCGGTTTGGTGGTGACCACCTCAGTGACAAACTCGGTAAAGGAGGCGAAATTCATTGCGCCGAACAAACCAAGGTAAATGAACTGTGCCATAAATACCCATGCGGAGTAGAGCAACATCATCAGAAACGACAATGCCAGGATCGGAGCGTAGGACCTTGAATGAACGAATTCGAATGACGAACCCCAGCTGACTTCGAGCTCTTGTTCGCGCCGCTTGCTCATCTCAAACAGGCAGACTGAAACAACCGGGCCGATGAGAGTCAGACCTGCCACCATCGGGAATGCGAGATACAGCAGGTTCTCACCGACCTGAGACACGGTTAGTATCACGGCAAATAAAGGATAAATAATAACAAGGAAGACACCGAAGGACGGGTTGGCGGTAAAGTCATCGTAGCCTTCTCGCAGCGACTGCAGGAGATCTTTTACGCTGATTTTGCGGATTTCGATCTCACTCGATGTGAGTTGTATATCCCTGAAAGCAATTTCGTGGTTCATGGAAACGCTCCTTTTCAAAGACATCGGGCCACAGCCAGTACAACGCTTAATGACTGCTGCTGATGCTGAATTTGTTTGTACCGAAACTCAGGGTTATTGTAATGCAAAAATTGCCAGGACACGAACGCCTATTTTTGAAGTATCATGCCCGCTGTGTTAAGTCATAAGAAGAATAAGAGTATGAGAAGCTGAACATGAGTGAACCCAACCCAGTCGTACTTACAGAACGCTTTGATGATGTGTTGCTGCTGACAATGAACCGTGTGGAGCGTCACAACGCCCTGAACGTGGCCCTTAATCATGCGCTGGGCGATGCAGTCAGGCAGGCTGAATCAGCCGGAGTGGCAGTTATTGTTGTTACAGGTGCCGGAGACAAGGCTTTCTGCGCGGGTGGCGATATGCTGGAAATGAGCGGTGTTGAACCAGTACCGGATGATTTGCCGCCTCCCGGGCAACGTTTGGACGCAGCCACTGAAATTTCGAAAACACCCCTGCCTGTCATTGCTGCAATTAACGGCTATTGTTACGGCGGCGGCGCCCGGCTTGCGGTCGAATGCGATATCCGGCTGGCGACCCAAAAGTCGACGTTTCGATGGCCTGGCGCCGAGTATGGTCTTGTTGTCGGTGCTTCATCCCTACCCCGGCTGGTTGGTGCGGCAAAGGCCAAGGAATGGATTTTCACCGCCCGGAAGATCGAAGCAGCAGAAGCCCTGCAGGAGAAAATGATCAACA
>LWDU01039483.1_pt1 | contig 25443 bp, 16 predicted proteins | sample 727161 | NCBI WGS metagenome assembly LWDU01 (sample SAMN04566230, study PRJNA314399) | hydrothermal vent metagenome | isolation source: deep sea hydrothermal plume seawater | place: Mexico: Gulf of California, Guaymas Basin | collected 2004-07-11
GTCTGTGACCCGTTCCCGAACGATCCCGACAACGACATCGATAGCGACACGATCAGCGGCGAGATCGACAACTGCCCCGCAATTTCGAATCTGGATCAGCTCGACGCCGATGGCGACGGCCAGGGCAACGTCTGCGACGCGTTCCCGAACGATCGCGACAACGACGGTGTGGTAGACGAGCTCGACGAATGTCCCGAAGAGCAGCTCCTCACGATCATCGATAACGACGGCGACGGGTGCGACGACTGCAGTGACTATGACGGCGACGGAATCGTCAACGCGCGCGACATGCAGCCCGACGACTCAAGTCCCCAGACCGGCACGGATCGGCGCGCTTCTCGCCTCTGGCTCGTCTCGACCGAGGCCCCGCCCCATAACTTCGAGTCCACCTCCGACGCATTCGGAGACACTTCGGTCTCCTTCGTGCCCGACGGCGACTTGAACTCGATCACGATCAATAGCCTCCGCGACCTCCAATCCGAGACCACCTTCGAGAGATTTCTGGCAGCAACCCGGGATCGCAACGTCTTGACCGAGATGCGTCGAACTCTTCAGACCGACCTGAGCCAGGGCCTCAGTCCTGAATCGTTCTCTGAAATCGAGATCGAAATGGCCGACATGATCTCAAATCTCCGTAGTCGACCGGGCGGGGCTCAAGACCACGTCGTGTATCTGGCGAAACGCCCGGCTAACTCATCGGAGCAGACGCTCTTCGACAACGGCCTCTACCTCTCGAGCACGAATCGCTTCAACTCGAGCTGCGAAGGCGGAGAGGCCATCGTCTTCGTGGACGAGCAAGATACCGCGATCGAAATTGCCGATCGGGTCGCCCATCAGGCGGGCCACCTCTTCGGGCTTCGCCACATCTCTTCCGCCCCGACCCGCGAACTCGAACCAAGTTGTTTCGAAGACGTCTTCGAGCCAGTGTTCGAGCCAGTGGATGCGGCAGTCATGGATTTCGACTTCGGACGCGAGGTCGCCATCGAGTACCGAGGGGCCTGCGGGACTTCCGCGCAGGCATGTGACGCCGTCGAGCCCCCGAGCTGCGAGGCTCAGGATGCCCGGGGCTGGTTCGACGGAGATATCCTGGGCTCCCATTCCCCCCGGTTCCACCTGCTACGCCACGTTCTGGGCACTCCACAAGACGACATTTCATTTGCGCCGGGCAATTGGGACCAATTGGGAACCCGGGACCAGGACGACGCCGAGTTCGAGACTCGAATCGCAAGTTTCGATCTCACGGCCCTCGCTTCCCTTGAAAACGGGCTCCAAACTGTCTTTGACGTGCGCGTATCGGTCGCTGAGACTCTGGACAGCGTCGAGCGAGTCGTTTACGAGCTTGCTGAAATATCGATCGAAACAGAAGAACTCGCCGGAACGATCGTAATGCCCGCGACCGGCTACCTCCGCATCGTCGCGAAGTCGATCCAAGGCGGCCCTTATGATCTCCAACTCGTCGAAGTCGCCGGGAACTCGATCGTCGGCGACACGATCGTCGGCGACACCTCGGGCTTGATTCAGGTCGCCAACGCTACGCTCCAACTCGCCGTTGTTCAGCGAACGGATGGCGTGCTGACGCTCGTTAGCGATGTGTCGATGGCTGCCCCGCAATTCCCCCTGAGCCTGTCGGCCGGTGGTGTTCGGTGCCTTGTCGCTATTTCTGGACCGTGTGAGTCGAGTCCTATCGGGACCGTGCTGGACAATCTGGACCTCGATGGGGACGGTCTCGCTGATTCCCGTTCACGGACGCCCCAGCCCTTCTACCTCGCGCCGGGCGTCGCATTCGCGTCAGGCGTCGTAACGGTGCCCGAAAGCGACTTCGCCTTGGGACTGATCCTTTCGCTCGGCATGCTGGTCTCGCTGTCCAGACTCCGCAGAAAGAAGAAGGCATGAGGACGACATGAAGCTCACCCAACTTCGACAGCCGCGATTTTTTGGATCCTTCAGGACATCGCCTCGATCCGGATTTCGACGTCTTGCGAGATGCCTCGCGTCAAGCCTCGTTTTGACAAGCTTGGCCCTATCGCACGCGGGCGTCTCGACTGCGCAGCAGGTTCCAACGGTTCCAACGTTGATCCAAACCGACGGCTCAGTTGGGATCGGAATGCCCAAAACGACCATCCAGGGCGTTGGCGGAATCCACGAAATCACAGAGGCACACGGCTTCTTAGACGGTCACAGTACGCTCCTTCACAGCTTCGAATTCTTCGATGTCGGATTGGGCGACACGGCTCGCTTCACGGCGCAAAGCACGGGAATCAATTCCGTCGTCAGTCGAGTGACCGGCAATGACGGGTCCAAAATTCATGGCTCGATTGAATCAAAGATTCCCGGCGCGGATTTCTATTTCTTGAATCCCAATGGGGTCTTCTTCGGGCAGAACTCCTCGATCGACGTGCCGAAGGCCTTCCACCTGAGCGCAGACCCGAGCGGGTTGTTCGCGAATCAAATGCAGGTCGTGCTGCCATCATCGTCGGCTCTCTCCGGCCCCGTCCTCAGCATGGCTTCGAGTGAAGCCTTCGGCTTCGGATCGTCGGGTTTCGGTGACATCACCCTGGATGGAGCGACGCTGCTCTTCGATGACCCCGCGACCCGCGGCGGTGGGTCCGTCACGCTCAGGGGTGGGAATATCTCGCTCGAAAACGGCGCCAAGATTCTGGCGATCAACAGGAACGTGAAGGTCGAGGCGACCGGTCGAATCGAACTCAGTGGTGTCAACGAGGTCGACGGGTTCGGAGCGGGAATAGACGTAGCCAATTTCAGCGGTGACGCCGCTCCCGAGAAGGCAATCGAGCTCATCGGTTCGGAGGTCGTGCTGGACGAAAATGCCTATCTATTGACGGAGTCCGTCGGGATCGAATGCGAGTCTTGTGCGACCGGCCAGATCGAGATCAATTCGGACCAGCGGTTCTCACTCGCGGCGGGGGGAGGCAACGCGACGGAACAGGACATCTTCCAGCTTCGCTTCCCCGGAATCAACATTCCGAGGACTGCCGTGCCTGGCGCAGCGAGAGTCGTCACGTACCGCACGTCCGAGTCGCCTTCGGTCGGCGCAATCACTTTGACAGCTCGAGAATTCCAGATTCCGGACGACCAACAGATCGCGACGCTGGAACGCGGGCCTGCCGGAGAGCCCCCCCGCAGCGGCGGATCGATTGACACGATCGTCGTGATGGATCCGCCGGAGAGTTCACCGGTCAATCTTATTCCGCGTCCGCCCGGACTCTCTGCTCCTGTTTTAGCGCTGACGAATCCCGGCGATTCTGCTCTTCCGGCCAAACTCTCTACGCCTGTTTTGGAGCTGACGAATCCTGGCGATTCTGCTCTTCCGGCCGTTAGTAGCAGTCCGCCCAAGGGATCCCAGCCTACTTCGAAATCCACCTCCAGCAGCGCATCGAAAGCGCCCACGCCCACGGTCAGCGAGATCGGGGGGGAAGAGACGGCGGAAGCATCGAGCGGAGAATCTCCGTCGACAGACGACAGCCCGGTGTCTTCGGAGGGTTCCGAGACTTCGGAGAGCGACGACTCTTCAGGAGAATCGAGCGAGGAGGGCGCCGAGACCGAGTCTCAAGAAGAATCACAAGAGGACGAAGCCCGAGACGAACTCATGATGCCCTACATGGGCGTGTCGTCGCGGTTCGCTGCCGCTCTCGACAAGTGCTCGGATCGAGCAGACGGGAACGACGCCACGAACATACTCTCGACCTATCGCTGGCCCGGCCTTCCTCTCTCTCCCGAAGGGCCGCTTCTGGCGTATTCGATCCTAGGAACCGAGTCTGCTGACTCCTCCTCGAATGCGGAAGGCGACCGTTCCGAAACGGAGGCTGCTTCGATCCTCGCAACGGCCACCGCGGCGCTGCGCAACGGGCAAATAGGCTGGGCCCTGAGCGAGTTCGAACGTGCGGAGCAAATCGCGTCCGCTTCGGGAGATACCGATTCCCGTATCGATGCGCTGCTGGGTCGGGCGGAAGCGCAACAATCCGATGGGCGGTACGAAGAGAGTACGGTCGTTCTTGAAGAGGCCCTCGAACTTGCGAGGACCCGGCAGGACCCGATTCGCGAAGCTGCTCTGCTCGGTGCGCTTGGCAATGCTCGAATCGCCATGGGCGAAAGCAGCGCTGCCGCCAGCATCTTGCAGACCGCGGTCCATCTGACCCGAGGTATGACAATCGCTGTGGTCGAGCCTGTGGAGACGCCGAGGGAGTCTGCAGAAGATTCCTCGACATTCCGCCTGCCCGAAGGGCTTTCGAGCGTCCTGCTCAACAATCTTGGAAATCAGCGGATGGTCGCCGGCGAGCCGGGGAAAGCATTGACGGCCTATCTCGAAAGCTATCGCATCGCAGCGGAAGCCGAGGACTGGCTACATGCAGCGCGGACCCGTGCGAACGCGGCTTCGGCAGCATTTCGCCTGGACGATATCGACCAGGCCATTGATTCCCTCGGTCTCGCAAGAGAAGCCCTCTTGAAAGCGGAAACGACACCTGCCGAGGAAACCGTCATCCGGATTCATCTCGCGCAGACGGGATCGTTCATCGCGGCAACTCGCTCGCCCGAGCGAAGTCTCGCGATGCTGTCTGCTTATGAAGACCTTCTGGCGGCCATCGAGAGTGCCAAGAATCAGGGAGATCTTCGATCCGCGTCACATGGGCTCGGCAGCCTCGGGGCGCTTTACGCACAGGACTACGGCCGTATTCGCGAGGCCTTTTTTATGACGCGTCAGGCGATCCTCATCTCCGAGCAGGCGCAGGCACCAGATCTCACGGCGAGATGGAAAGCCCAGCTCGGGGGTCTGCACGTTTCCGCAGGAGACCTGCCCTCGGCAATCTCAGCGTATCGGACTGCGGTCTCGCTTCTCGAGCTGACGCGCCCAGAAGCGAGTCCAGTCTACGGAAGCGCCGAAGTCGCTTTTCGAGCCGCTGTGGAGCCGATTTACCGAAAGCTCACGGAATTGCTGATCGAGGCGAGCCAATCAGAATCAGACGAATCTCAGCGTCAGGCTCGCTACAGCGAAGCAAGGAACGTCATTGAACAATGGAAAACGGCCGAACTTAGAAGCTATTTTAATGATGGCTGCGCCGCCGACGCCCAGATGGTCGATCTCGAAAACCTCGACCCCTCTGCGGCGATCGTCTACCCGATTCCTTTCGAGGACCGCCTCGAGTTGCTCGTGAGCCGAAATGTCGGCATCGAGCACTTCTCCGTCCCCATCGGCGAAGAACTCCTCGATGCCGAGGTCAGCCGCTTTCGCGTACACCTCGGAAATCGAGTTTCCGACCGCTACGAGACTTCTGCGCGCCAACTATACGACTGGCTCGTCGGGCCCTACCGGTCGACTCTAGAAGAATGGGGAATCGATACCCTCGTCTTCGTCCCCACCGGCAGCTTGCGTACGATTCCGTTGTCGGCCCTCCGAGACGATGAAGGGTTCCTCGTTCAAAGCTTCGCGGTCGCGACGACTGTCAGCCTCAACTTGCTCGATCCTCGCTCGCTTGATCAAGGACAGCCCGAGGTGTTGCTAGCCGGCATCAGTGAATCAGTTCAAGGCTTCTCTGAGCTGCCATCGGTTCCCGCGGAGCTCGCCGCCATTCGAGAAATTTTCGACGGAGAAGTCCTCCTCGATCGGGACTTCGGCGTCGAGAGTCTGAAAGAAGCGGTGATTGGGAGCGGTCGGGGGATCGTCCACATTGCGTCCCATGCGGAGTTCACCGGAGACCCGGAAACCAGCTTCATTCTGACGTACGACGAGCGGATGTCGACGGAAAGCCTCGCCGCGCTGATCCAGGAAATGAACTCGAATGGATCGGAACTCGAGCTGCTTGTGCTTTCCGCATGCGAGACCGCGGCGGGTAACGAGCGCGCGGCTCTCGGTCTGGCAGGAGCGGCCATCCGGTCCGGCGCGCGGAGCGTAATAGGGAGCTTGTGGTCGGTCTCGGACGAAGCGACCTCGGAGCTATTCGTCAAGTTCTACAAGACGCTGCGAGCCGGTCAGCAAAACAAGGCCGAGGCGCTGCGAACAGCGCAGCTCCAGCTGATCGATTCGAAGAATTTCACTCACCCTTTTTACTGGGCCCCCTTCTTGATTCTCAATAATTGGCTGTAATGCGGTGAAATTGGATTCCGACTCCCATGCGTATGATGCGATTCACAACACGTTCAAATGAACGCCTAATAGCCGGTCAGGTCGATTCGGCGAGTAGCCGAGTTACTGCCGCAGGAATCGGTTCGACTCTTCTTGCCCCGAGTCTTCCGCTGAGCGTCGCCCGCTTATTTGGCAGGACGCTCGTGATCGTCCTGTTGGCGGTGTCGACTTTGGCCGTTCTTGCGCAGCAAGGTCATGCGCAAGGCGGGGGGATCGTGCGAGGAAACCGTCCGGGGATCGTGCCAGGAATCCGACCGGGTGATACTCGACAAGATCTACTGCCGGAGAAGAGAATGCTCGAAATGCAGGAAGTCTCAGTCCTGCCTGCACTTCCCATCTCGCAAATGAGCGACATCCAGCAGATGGCCGGCGAGGATCGCGTTTTCGTCAAGTCGATTGACATCGAAGGCAATTCGGTCGTCTCCAGCCGAGCGCTGGGTGAAATCGCGAATCGTTTCGAAAATCGTGACCTCTCGTACTCCGAGCTCGTCGATCTGAAGAATCGTCTGACACAGGCTTATGTAGACCGTGGGTATGCGACATCTGGCGCGATCTATCCCGAGAGTGCGTATGACGGGGATGGCGTCCTGAGGGTCCAGATCATCGAAGGAACGCTTGGGCCAATCGACATACGGGTGGACGGACGCCGAAAGCCTTCGTTCTTCGAAACCAGAATCCGTCGAGCGGCTGGATCCGTTCTGAATGTACGCAAACTCGAGCGAATGCTGCAGGTGCTCAAACTCGACCCGCAGATCAGACGTCTCAAATCAAGTCTCGTGCCCACGGCCGATCGAGGCGTGGCGGCTCTCACCTTGTCGGTCGAGGAGGATTCTTTTTTCAACGCACGCGCGAGCTTCGACAACTACCGTTCTCCGTCCATTGGTTCGCTCGGCGGGAGCGTCATTGCGGAGTTCAACGACTTAGCCGGGTACGGAGACCGCTACCTTCTCTCGTATTCAGGGAGCGAAGGCCTCAATCAGGTACAAGTGATTCTTGAAGCGCCCGTAACGCCGTGGGACACCAAACTGCTAGGGCGATTTCAGCACTCCGAGGTCGAGATCGTGGACGCGGATTTCAAAGCTCTCGACATATCGAGCCAGGTCCAATCCGTCGGCTTCGAACTACATCAACCGCTTTACCAATCGCCTCGCCTCAGCCTGTCCGCCGAGATCGTGGGCGATTGGAGCGAGGCTAAAACTAAATTCGGGAACGGAGTCCCGCTAGGCGCGGAAGGCGCCGACGACTCGCTCCAGGTCAGCGCGCTGCGAGCGGGTTTCAGCTCACAATTCCGCTGGCGCCGCGGTGTGGTCGCCTTACGTTCGATCGGCAGCTTCGGTTTGGGGGCTCTCGGTGCTACGGCGCCCGGCAGGGACGACCATTTCTTTTCCTGGCTCACTCAAATGCAGTCATTCGTGGCGCTGCCTTGGCTCGAATCTGTGCTGCTGCTTCGTGCCGATGCGCAGTGGTCTCCGGACCGGTTGCCTTCTCTCGAACAGTTCGCGATCGGAGGCCGCTTTAGTGTGCGGGGCTATCGGGAGAATAGTCTCGTGGGAGACAACGGCGCGACGGCTTCGGCGGAACTGCGAATTCCGTTTTACCAACACGCTGCCTCGGATTTCGAGCTCCAGTTTGCGCCCTTTGTCGACTGGGGGCGCTCCGGGAACAGCAAACGTGAAAACTTTACCTCGCGCGGTACGCAATCTATCGTCGGAGCGGGGGCTGGACTGAGGGCGGTCATGGGAGAGTTTGGTTCCGCGGAGATTTTCTGGGCCCGGAACTTTTCGAACCTCGACACCACTAACGAGGCAACCCTTCAGGACAGCGGCATCCATTTCCAGCTGAGCATCGGCTGGCCAAGGTGAATTTCCTCTAGTGGCTGGAAGGCTCTCCAACAGCGAGGTGGACCACATGTATAAACTTAAGCTTGCCAGTGCGGTTATCTTGGCATTCATATTCACTTTCTCGACCCCCAGTGGCGCATCGGGTCACAATGATGGTGAAACTTCCTCGGAGGCGAATCCCGCCCCAGCTATCGAGACTGTGGTCAGGAAGGAAGAAGCCCTTTCCGTATTCGATCGGATCGCGCGTGGGGGGAATCCCGGTCTCCGGATCTGGACGAACGACGGCCAATCCAGCTATGAAGTTGGTGATCATCTCACCATTCACGTGAAAGCCATCCAGCCGAGTTATGTCACGGTCATTTACATTGACAGCCACGGTGTGGTTACCCTGCTTATGACTGGGGATCGTCGCCGCGCGGCTTTCGTTGGCCCGAATGTGGATTTAGAGATTCCCTTGAAAGGCGCGGGATTTGAGATCCACGCGAACCTTCCGACGGGTGTGGAGACGCTTTACGCCGTCGGGACTCCGATCCCGATTCAGTCCTCCTGGTTGATCGCAAAGGATGTCGAACTTTTCCCGACGCTGGATTCGGACAGAGCAGTGCAACTCGCGAAACGCCTGGAGGCTCTTTTGCAAAAGCGCAAAGAGTTTGACGGATACAGTGTGGCGCGATTCGATCAGGTCATCTCGTTACCACACACGCAGAACGCGACTGCGCAATACGCAGCGCTGGGCATCGTCGAATATTTCACCGGCCGTCATAGAGCGGTTCGCCGGCCGAAGCTCGACCTTGATATCAAGTTTCGGTCGGGCACTGCGGACCTAACACCAGAGGCCAAGTTGGATCTTCTTGAGGTGGGGAAGGCTATTTCGGACAAGAGGCTCTCGCGAAATAATTTCGTCCTGATCGGACATACGGATGACGTGGGGTCAGAAGACGAAAACATGGCGCTCTCGCTGCGCAGGGCCGCCTCAGCCAGACGATTCATCAACGAAAACTTCAGCGCTGAAAGCGTGGCGAATTGCGAAATCGCTGGTGTTGGAGAATCAGAACCGCTCTTGCCCGGCACCAGCCCTATGGACCGTGGGCTCAATAGGCGAGTCACTCTCGAAATGCGGAGGGAAGCGATGCGAGGCAATGCGGAAGAGGACTTATCGGCCTTGGCAATCACCGACGTCGAAGATATCGATTTTTCCGCGGCGCACGTTCCGATCCTCGACGAACGGTAGGTCGACGGCTCTTCGGGCGGTCTGTGATCGACAGGGCCGATGAGTGTGGACTTCCAATTGAATGGTTGCCTCAACCGCTGGGCCCTCATGTCGGTTCGCAGGAGAGGATTCGCGACGGCATCGGTCATGGCGACTGCGTAGGGTCGGCACTAGTCTCTCTTTGGCGGCATTGCGTATGGCGAGGCTCTTGTAGGAGCTGCAGCGGGATTTGGATTCGGTTCAGTGTGGTCGACGAGGTGTGAGCGTGTTTTACGGATGGCTGGTCGTGGCGAGTGTTTTTCTCGCGCAATTCTTCATGGTCGGTTTCTTCACCTACGGTTTTCCACTCATCGTCGAACCGGTCCAGATAGAATTCGGTGCCAGCGTGACCGAGGTGATGTTAGGCTTTAGCCTCGGTGCGCCGGTTGGTGCCGTATTTGCGCCGATTGTCGGTCCCCTCGTCGATAAGTGGTCTGCTAGAGGTCTCGTGATCATTGGCGTACTTATTTTGATCCTGGCGCTGACGATCATGTCGCTCTCCCAGACCGTTTTGCAATTCGCCATTGCGATGGGCGTACTGCTCGGGAGTGCGAATCTCCTCTTAGGCCCGCTGACCGGTTCGACCCTCGTTGCACGCTGGTTCGATTCACGGCGGGGCTTCGCGCTCGGGATCGCTGCGACCGGAACTTCGGTCGGTGGGATCGTGATTCCCCAGGTACTCGGCTATCAAATCGCTGAGGCGGATTGGCGGGCTGCACTGCAGGCGCTCGCAGCGGGCGTAGCCATTGTCGTCCTTCCGCTTGCCGTGTTCATCATTCGAGATTTTCCGGGTGATCTCGGCCTGCATCCAGACGGCGCCGAGGCCGCATCCTCGCAGGCCCAGTCGGCGGGTGGTGCCGATGCGCTCACCCTGACGCAAGTGCTCAAGCGTTCGGCGTTCTGGCTCATGGGGTGCAGCCTCGGTTGTCTCTTCATGGCGTATGTCGGTGTTCTTTCGAATCTCCACAAATATGCGACAAACCTGGGCGTGGATCCCCAGTCGGCGACAGGGCTCATCACCACGATTGCGGTGGCCGGGTTCATCGGGAAACTCGTTCTCGGTTGGGCGGCTGACCGCATCGGATTGAAGATTGGACTGTGGGTTGCGCAGGCGCTGGCCATTGCCGGAATTGGGTGTTTATCGCTCGAGCCGGCTTTTCCGGTGATGCTCGTCGGGGCCGTGCTCATGGGACTTGCGGCTGGCGGGATGTTGCCGGTGTGGGGAGCGATGGTCGGCACTGCGTTTGGCGTCGCGAATTTTGGGCGTGTGATGGGCTTGATGATGCCGGTCATCGCGATCTTCAATATTCCCGGCCCCATCCTTGCGGCGAAAAGCATGGACCTAACACAGAGCTACAGTTCTGCGATGCAGGGTTTCGTTGGCGTGATCATCGTGTCGGCGCTCTTACTCATACCGCTCCGGCTTCCGATACGCGATGACCCGGCCGGTGGCGCGAAGAGATGGTCGAGTGCTGTGGGCCGGACTACGTGACGCAGATGCTCGAAGGACTCGGGCACTGGGTGAACGCTGCGGACCGCGGTCACCTCACCTGGGGCATTGTTCACTTCCAGAAGCGCGGCTGGGGAGGGCGCCTGTGAAGGCTGACTGGTCTCGCATCGAGCCCGCGGTCTTTCTCTCTTCGGCGGCTGTCGTCGTATTAGTCCTCGCGTTCGGAGTCATCGACCCGGACAGCGCGAAGGCTGTCTTTCTCGGCCTGCAGGACTGGATCGTCGGGACCTTTGGCTGGCTCTTTGTCGGCTCGACCGCCTTCTTCTTGGTTTTTTCGATCTGGTGCACGCTCGGTACACGCGGACGCCTCCGTCTCGGTCCGGAAGGAGAGGCGCCCGACTTCCCGCTGCACTCGTGGTTCGCGATGCTCTTCAGCGCGGGGATGGGCATCGGCATCATGTTCTTCGGCGTAGCCGAACCCGTGATGCATTATTCCAGTCCGCCTTCGGCCGCGGTCGGAAGCGCGCAAGCCGCACAACAGGCGATGACGATCACGTTCTACCACTGGGGTCTGCACGCTTGGGGTGTGTACACCGTGATGGGCCTCGCAATCGCCTACTTCGGACATCGCAGAGGTCTACCGCTCGCGATCCGGTCGACGCTCTACCCTTTGTTAGGCGATCGAATTCACGGCTGGATCGGACATAGCGTGGATGTGTTCGCGGTCTTTGGCACGCTCTTCGGGCTCGCGACTTCGCTCGGGCTGGGGGCGATGCAGATCAACGCGGGACTCCATAGACTCTTCGGGACTGCTGAATCCACAGGCGTCCAGGTTGGGCTCATCGCATTGATCACGGCGGGGGCGACGACTTCCGTTGTTCTCGGCCTGGACAAGGGCATCCGACGTCTGTCCGAGCTGAATGTCGCACTCGCGACGCTCCTGTTGTTGTTCGTTGCTGCCGCGGGACCGACGCTCGTTCTCGTCGAGGCGTTTCCGGCGCACATCTTTGACTACCTGGTCGCGTTGGTTCCCTTCAGTACGGGCTACGAGCAGCTCGGCGACGGCGAGTGGCAGAAATCCTGGACCCTTTTCTACTGGGCGTGGTGGATTGCCTGGTCGCCGTTTGTGGGAATGTTCATCGCTCGCATTTCGCGGGGTCGAACCATTCGCGAGTTTGTTCTGGGCGTACTCCTCGTGCCGACGTTGGTCAGCTTCCTGTGGTTTACGGTGTTTGGCTGGTCGGCGATCACCCTCGATGCGCAGAGCCCGGGCATTGCGACGGCCGTCGCAACCGATCTCTCGACGGGGATCTACGCCTTGCTCGATCGGCTCCCCGCTGCTGGCATGACGTCGCTGCTAGCAGCGCTCGTTGTGGCGATTTTCTTCATCACGTCCTCGGACTCCGGATCCTTCGTCGTCGATATGCTGACCTCGGGCGGCGATCCCGATCCGCCGATCTGGCAGCGCGTGTTCTGGGCGGTGAGCGAGGGGGTGATTGCGGCGGTTCTACTCGTTGCTGGCGGCCTTGCGGCCTTGCAGTCCGCCGCCATCAACACGGGGCTCCCGTTCTGCGTGATCTTGCTCTTTGTGTGTCTGGGGCTTGGGCGAGCGCTGCGCGAAGAGGGCAGGGCGTCCCGCTCGGGATAGTGGTCGGAAGCATCAGTTCGGAACAACCGCGGGACAAATTGGGCTTGCTAGTTCGGCTTCGAGCTGGTGGCTGCCTAGCAGTTCGCCTCTGATCTCGATGCTACTTCGTCCAGGAGTTCGAATGTCTGCGCAGCGATCTCGGCCCATTCCGTCCTGCGTTTGCAATCCTGCATGCCCCGCCCAGACGCGGCGACCTGTTCCACGGTCAGAGATTCCAGACAGCGAGTGAGATCGTCGCGCGTCGAGCCATACCCGATTGCGGCTTCTCCAAAGACCTCGTGCAGGACCGGCCAGTCTGAGATGATTGCGGCCTTCTCGGCGCCGATCGCGTCGAAGGCCGTTCCCGTCATGAGCATGCCTTCGTTGAAGGGCAGCACCAACGCATCGATGACCGAGAGACGCTGCTGATAGACGTGATCGGGCTCGTGCGAGCTGTCGATTGCATGGATCCTAGGGTCGTCTGGAACGTCTTCGCCCGAGATACAAGCAACGAAGAGCTGTAGATCCTCGCGCGCACAAGCATGGAATGCGTCGAGCACCAATTGCACGTCCTTCTCGATCCGCGGCGCGCCGATGACGCCGAGCCGAATCGCACACGGTGACAAGCCGAGTGCCGCTTCGGTCTTCACGCGGTCGACTTCTCGATATAGGGCGTGGTGGTCTCCCCAATGGCCATGCGGAATCACCCTGTGCACGGTTTGTTCGCCGTATTCGTAAGTGGCCAGCGCCTTCTGCTTGCCCCATTCGGTGTGATGGATGACGGCGTCTGCGGCCTTCGCCCACATTCGATAGAGCTCGCGCCCTTCTTCTCCGCGGAAGTGGTGTGGGGCAAAATTGTGGTTCGTCCACACAATGCGAACACCGGCATCGCGCAAGGCCGCGAGAGCACGAACATTTCGATCCAGATCAGGCCCCTGCCACCACTCTGGCCAATGCATGTGTAGGACATCCGTCTGGTCGAGCTCGAGCGGCAGTCCAGGAAGTTCGGCGGACGCCTGGCTGGTAACGACGCGGTCTCGAATCGGCCGGTAGAGCGCGCGGTTATAGGGATGCGTCTGCGCACTGGTCTTGATTCGCAGCCGAGGCGTTACCCGCCAACGGAGACGCACGCGCTGCGCCGTTTCGAAATCCAGCTGGTGCACAGCACCGAACTCGGACCAGAAGCTCCGGTACTCCGCGAGGCCCGAGACGTCGATTCGGCTCACGCGATGTTCCGTGTCGCACTCAAATTCCACGTCGAGCGGCCGCTGCATCAATTCGGGAATCTGCAATGCGGCGGCTTCGACCGTCCTCGAGTCGCCTTGAATCTCCAGCTCTTCTTCGACCCATAACGAGCGCCCTTCGACCCGAAGGCGCGCGATGCGAGTGCCTTCCAGCGCGGCCGGCTGTTCGGGGCCCGCGGCCGGCTCCCGCCAGCCCGAGTACTCGACCTCGATCTCGCCGGGCCGATGCTCCACCCGAGTCGGTGCACCGGCTGCCACCAGCTGCTTTCCGCCCACGTGCAAGACCGGGGTCATGCTGATGGGACCACTCGTCGGAACTTCAAACAGGCCGGGCGCACGCGGCGCGGGCAAGTAGTCCGAGCTGAAGCCTCCCACGAGAGGCAACACGAAAGACATATTCTGGCTGCGAAGCGCCCAGGCAGAAGCGGCGGCATTCCGCCCGCTCGTTGCGAAAGCAATGCGGCGATCCACCGCTTGCCACGCATCGAAAGGCTTGGCGGCGCGCAGCTCGCCGACGCTCCGAAGCAGAAGGGCCGCTTGGGCGAGTTTGCCGAGAATATCGAGTCCCATCTGCAGACGTCGATCGGGCCCGCGATAGAACATTGTCGAGCGCTGCTGATGCGCTCGGATGACGCCATTCGAGTACCAGCCGCGCAGCTCTTCGAAACTCCACGCGGCACGCGCGAGCCAGGTTTCCGGATTATCAACGAGCCCGCGTGCCGTACCGATTGCAGCCAGCTCGATCGTCATCGCGATGCCCAGCGCACCGACCGACCGACCCCACACGATTGCGCCGCCGGGAAGCGCCAGCGAGTCGACATCCCCGAGCACCTTGCGCAGTCCATCCTCCCAGACCTTTCCAAGTCGCTCGGCGAGCGGCTCGGCGAACAGGAAGATATCCGGCGTATAGATGTCGAACTGACCACGCGCTTCGTTGCTGTCGTCGATCCAACCCTCAGTGGCCGGCAGCATCAACTGACGACTGCGCTCGCACAACTCCTCCAGCAGGCTGGTGTCGTCGAGCAGGCCGAGCTGATGGCGGGCATGCTCACAGCGGGCAACCACCACCGCGTAGTTCTTCGGGAGCTTGCCCTCGCGAACCAGGGGAGCCGACTCGCTGGAGTCGAAGGCTTCGCGAAGATTTTGCAACTCAGACTCGGAGAGCTGTGCCAGCCTCGGATTGTCATGATACCCGCCGAGGCGCTGCAGGCTTTCTGCCGCGCGATAGCTGAAGAAGGTATGGGTGTTGCGACCGTCGAGGCCTAACAGGGTATTCAGCAGCGTCTGGTCGAGGGGAAGCCCGCCGAGCTCCTTCCTGCCTGACCCGAATAGCAGGCCCAGATTGAAGGCCAGGTCGCTTCGGGCGTCTTGCCCAACGACGTGGCCGGCAAAGACTTTCGGCAGCCGGAATCCGGGCGCGTAGCGGCCGGCCAGCGCATCGATTTCTGTGGCAACGAAATCGAGCATCGCTTCCGCAAGCCCATTCGCAGTCGGTCGATTTTCCTGTTCTTCAGAATTTTCCATGGGACCTCAAGTGCTGCGGTCGTATCGGTCTGGGTCGAAGAGCCACTCGGGAGTCTCACCTGAAACGAATCGCGCGACATTGTCGACACAGATTTGCTGCATCGGCGTCAGCCCGGGCCGCGGCGGCCATTGCAGTTGATCGAGCTGATGGAAACTGAGCAGGCAGTTGTCGAGCGCAAGGAGAGGGTGATCGGGCGGCAGATAATCCGGCTCCAACACATCGAGTCCGGCGCGCAATCGCCCCGAAAGCAGTTCTGCGAATAACGCTTCCTGGTCGAGAATCGCGCCGCGCGCCGTGTTGATGACCACCGCATCATCGGGAAGTTGCGCGAAATGTTCGGCGCGCACAGAGCCCGTCGTTTCATTACTGAGCCCGGCGTGGATGACCAGCACCTCACAGTCGTCGACGAGTTCTTCGAGCGACGCTGCACGTTCGCAACCTTCGGGCAGGCTCTCCGCATAGGGATCGAAGATGCGAATTTGAGATTGGAATGGCTGAAGAAGCTCTACAAAGCGCCGGCCAATAACCCCGCAGCCGTAGATGCCGACCCGGGTTCCCGCTAGCGAGCCGCGTCGCTTCGTGCGAACGCCCCACTTCTGCGATCTCGCGACTCCAACGGCCTTCGGCAGATCCTTGAGGACTGCCAGCAGGAGCGCCATGGCAGCTTCGGCAACCCCATTGGCTGGATGGTCACCCCAGTTCGATACGGAGACGCCTGCTTCGATGATCGACTTGGGAACCAGTCCACGAATCGTTCCCGAATAACAGCAGACGTAGCGCAATTCGCCGAGATCTTCGGCAAGCGAAGCAGGGAGCGGCCGCGCATCCCAACCCACGATTGCCACGTCATGGGCTCGAACCCGCTCGGTCATTTCGTTGTCGGACAACGCGATGCCGTTCTCCTCGAGCTGCAGTTCCCCGAGCGCTCGAAGCGAATCAGCGAACGCGTCGGTCCATACCGTCGAAATACGGTCGCCATTGGAAATGTTGATGATGCGCATCAGCCGATCGCCTCTCGCAACACCGACAGGTCGCGGACGGCGGATTTCAACAAGTCGGCGGGTCTGTCGGTCTCCGTTCCAAGCCCGTGGACGAACTCGATCGTGTAGCTGCCCGCGAAGCCGTGCGACTGAATCCGAACGATCCGCTCTCGCAAGTCCTCCGCGATGGTCGATAGGAGCGGTGCCCCCTGGCGCAGGAAGTTCACGTGCACGTGTGTAATGCGGTCGCCGAGCGCCGCGAACATCGAGTCGAGGTATTCGGGCTCGTCCCCCAGATGAATCAGCGCCTGCAATCGTTCCGCGCCGCCGACCTCCTCCAGGATCTTTTGCGCGACACTCGGGTCGTCGGCCGCCGTTCCCATATGACACTCGCAGATCAAGCGCGTCGCATCCGGCAAGGCGTTTGCGAAGCGCTCCAGACGGGGCGCATACGCGGCAACCGGATTCTCCCGGTCGTTCCCGACATTGAATTTCACGGCGGCGCAACCTAGCCGTTCGACCCACCCGGCCACTGCGTCTCGTGCTGCATCCTCGGGATCGTCGAAGGACACGTAGCTACTCCAAATCTCGATCGGAACGGACGAAGTGCGCAAAGCCTCGACTTCCGCTTCGCTGGCGAGCATCGCGTGGTGCTCCCACAGCTCGATTCCATCGAAGCCGGCTTCTCTCGCACCCGAGAGCCAGTCCTCCGTGGTGAGTGTTGGCATGCGATCGGGGGAGAGCGCACCCCAACGGTTGGGCTCCAGTGCGACAGTTCCCAGCAGAATCGGGCCGGGCTCGCGCGGTACGGGTTCGGTCGTTCGCATGAACAATGAGTTTGGGTTATTCCGATCTGCATTTCACCCGCCATTGCCTACTCTTGCGTTCATGAGGGAAGGCCCGACTCCCGGCAGAGCCATGGATCCAACTGCTCGATTGCGGCCCCGTCGTCGAGTGCGTGGCATGTCAGCCGTTCTGCTGCCCTTCGGCGTAGGCGGGGCAATCGATTGGCATGCCTTCGACGGGCTGCTCGAGTCGACGCTGCAGGCTGGGTTGACGCCAGCCGTCAATATGGACACGGGTTATGTACAGCTTCTCGACGAAGCCACAAGACTACGCGTCCTCGACGCCACCACCGCTGTTTGCGGCGGAGACTTTTTGGCCGGGGCGCAAGTTGCGGACGGGCCTGGCGCTAAGTGGGCGGCCGACCGTTACTGTGCCGCCATGGAGATGATCGCGACCCGAGGCGGAACCCCGGTCGTTTTTCCTTCGTATGGACTCTGTTCGCTCGACGGGGACGACTGGGCGGGCGCACATAGCGAATTGGCGCGCAGCAGCGATCGATTCGTCGGATTCGAGCTCGGCGACATGTTCGTCCCCTACGGCCGCATTTACGATCTGGATGCCTACGCCGCTCTCATGGACATTCCTCAGTGCGTCGGGGCGAAGCACTCTTCGCTTTCTCGGCAGCTCGAATGGGAACGGCTGGCGTTGCGAGATGAACGGCGTAGCGACTTTTGGGTGCTCACCGGAAATGACCTCGCAATCGACATGATCATGTATGGCAGCGACTACCTGTTAGGCCTGTCGGCTTTCGCACCTGAGCATTTTTCGATTCGTGACAAGATGTGGGAGGCTGGAGATCCGCGCTTCTACGAATTGAACGACCTGCTTCAGTACCTCGGCTGTTTCGCATTCCGCGATCCGGTTCCCGCCTACAAGCACGATGCCGCCATTTTCCTGCACCTGCGCGGACGTATCGCGAGCCCTGCAACCCACCCTGCCTCTCCGGAACGCCCCGGTAGCGACCGTGACGTGCTTGCAGAGATCGCGCGCCGGCTCGAGACTTTCTCGTGAGTACTGCGATCAAACTGACGCGGCTGCGGAAGCGGGCCCAATTCGAACAGCGACTCGAGGATCTCGGTGTCCGGCTGCCCATTGATCATGAGGTCGAATCCGACGGCCCGCTCTCCCAAACTTTCGAGATTGCAGGGCGCGCGGTCGGCAACCGATTCTGCGTCTTACCCATGGAGGGCTGGGACGCCACGGCCGACGGCCGACCGACCGAGCTGGTTTTGCGACGCTGGCAACGTTTTGGGCAGAGCGGCGCGAAGCTGATCTGGGGCGGAGAAGCCTACGCGGTTGTCCCTGAAGGTCGCGCGAACCCCAACCAACTCTCCAGAAATCCGGAAAGTGAAGGCGATCTCGCCGAACTTCGTGCGGCACTCATCACGGCACACGAAGCCAAAGGCGACAGCAGCCAAGACCTGCTCGTCGGCTTGCAGCTCACGCATTCGGGACGCTACAGCCGTCCGCATGGAAGCCCGTCACCGCGCACGGCATTTCGCGACCCGGTTCTCGATACGCGAGTCGGTATCACTTCCGATGCAGCACTCCTCAGTGATGGCGAGCTCGACGAACTCATTGGCCATTATGCAGCCGTTGCCCGAATCGCCCGCAACGTGGGCTTCGATTTCGTCGACGTAAAGGCCTGTCACGGATACCTGGGTCACGAACTGCTTTCCGCCCGGGAGCGACCCGGCCCCTATGGCGGCGACCTTGCCGGACGTTCTCGATTTTTGTTGCAAACAGTTGAAGCGGTGCGCCGCGAGGCGTCAGATCTCGCGATCGGGGTGCGCCTGTCCATCTTCGATCTCGGTCCCTATCAGGCCGGGGAAGAGGGCGTCGGCAGAGCCCAGGAGACTGCACATCGGGCATTCGGCCATAGCGACGGAAAGGTCGACCTGCTCGAGACGAATCAACTGCTCAGCTTGTTGAAAGAAGCCGGTGTCAGTCTTCTATGTACGACGGCCGGCAGTCCCTACTACAACCCACACTCCCAGAGACCTGCTTTTTATCCACCCTCAGACGGTTACGAATCGCCCGAAGATCCGCTTGTCGGCGTTGCGCGACAAATCCACGCGACTGCGCAGCTAAAACAGCAACACCCGGATCTTGGCATCGTGGGTTCGGCCTACACCTACTTGCAGGAGTGGCTGCCTCAGGTTGCGCAGGCCGTCGTGCGAGAGCAAGGGGCTGACTTCATCGGACTCGGGCGCATGATGCTTTCCTATCCCGAGCTTCCACGAGATGTACTGCAGGGTGACCCACTAAAGAGAGCACTCGTGTGTCGAACATTCAGCGACTGCACGACGGCCCCGCGAAACGGCCTGGTCTCGGGCTGCTATCCGATCGACCCTTTCTACAAGCGCCGACCGGAAGCCGATGTGTTGGCGGAACTAAAACGCAGCGCCCGTCAGTCCCAGACATGATCTGCCAGGGCCTGCGCCCTCAAGCTGAGTTCTGCGGCGAGGAAGGCATGACGCTGCGACATGGCGGTCTCGCTGCGCTCGAGCACGTCCGTGATCAACCTTTCGAAGAAGGGAAAACCGGTCTGCCCCAGGCAATCGATCTCCTCTTCGCCGTCGGAATTGGTCAAGAAGAGCAGTGACGCCGGGGACTGTCGGCTCGGATCGAGGGTCTTGCGAATCTCGAGACTGCCTTCCGTGCCGACGATGAAGCTGCGTCCGTCTCCCCAGCTGGGCAACCCATCCGGTGTATACCAATCCACGCGGGCATAGAAAGACGCGCCGTTGTCTCCCGTCATCGAGCACTCTCCGAAGTCTTCGAAATTTGGGGAGTCGGGATGTCCGAAGTTTGCGACGCGCGCGAAGTTGACAGACGCGCTCTCACAACCCGCATAACTCAGGAACTGCTCGACTTGATGGGAACCCAGATCCGTCAAAATTCCTCCCGTGCAAGCCTTCTCAAAAAACCAACTCGGGCGCGTGGGCTTTGCGAGACGATGTGGGGCGAGGTTCAGCACCTGCAGGACTCTGCCAACCGCACCCGCCTCGATCAATTCGCCGGCGCGCCAGGCTGCATCATTATGCAAACGCTCCGCATAATAGACGAAGGTCTTTCGGCCCGTTTCTTCCACACCCCGCCGCAGACTTTCGAGCTGTTCCAAGCTCGTGGCAGGAGCCTTGTCCGTGAAATAGTCCTTGCCGCTTTGCATCACCTGAAGACCGAGCTCGACGCGTTCACTCGGCACGGCGGCCGAGGCGACGAGATGGACGTCGTCGGCCGCGAGGACCTCTTCGAAGCTGCGCAGCTTCGTGACGCCGGGATGGAGTTTGCAGAATCCGTCGAGCCGCTGCGGGTCACGGTCATAGGCGTACTTTAGAGTGCCACCGGCACTCTCGAGTCCACGACACTGACCGAAAATGTGAGGATGATCGAGGTGGGAGGCCGCAAAACTGAACTCGCTCGCTGCGCGCTTCATGGTGGCGTCCGTTTAGGAGAGAACCTGTGCCTTGCGCAAAGCATGCCAGCTCAAGCGTGTCGGTTTCGCGCGAGAATCAGCACGATCGTCGGAACGTAAGCTCACGACTCGCCGTCTATCGGTACTGGCTCGCTGGAGGCCCTACTTCTCCTTTTTCTTGAGCTTCTTTTCCTTCTTTTCCTTCACCGTCAGTTTGGTCTTATTGGTCTTCGCCTTGGGTTTCTTGTCTTTGCTTTTTGACATGCTTCGAGGGTACACCGGATCGGCCCTTGAGAGCCAGTGAAAGCGAGTGAAAGTCGTCGATCAATCCGATCGACCACCACGACGCACGACGCACGACGCACGACCGGGGCGAATCGGACGAATCTTCTCCAGGGTGGAGACATCCCGACGGGACAGCAGGATCTCCGTCGCCCTTCGGCGCTCAGAAATATGCCGTACGCTCCGCTCATGAAGGGTTCTTTCAACTACCTCGACAAGAGTCTCGAATCTTCGCTTCGAAGTAATGGTCGCGTGTTCACGAGGCGAGATCGAGATGGCAGTGACGCCGGGACCGACGGCGTCGTCATCGATCGCCACGTGCAGCGAGTCGACGACGGCCGTCAACTCGAAGGCGACGCGCGCTGCACTTTAGAGCGAAGCGGATTCGAACTCCTCGGCAGCCCGCTGCGCGATTCGAGTCTGAATTTTTTCGAGCTCGAACCGGTCGTTGAACACTACTACCGGGACTGTGCCTCACTCGTGCGGGAAGCCACGCGCGCTCGTGACGTCTACGCCTTCGATCACAACGTGCGGTCCGCGGATGGAAAAAAGACTCGGCGGAGGCTGGCCGGTGGACAAGAAGTCCAGGCGCCGGCTCGAATCGTCCATGGTGACTATACGTTGATGAGCGCTCCACAGCGCGTTCGTGATCTGACTCAGCCACCGGGTCACAACGACACTCTTCTCGGAAGGCTTGCCGACGGGGAGTCCCTGATTTCGCAGGCGCAACACGAACACGTCGTACAGGGCGGGCGCTTCGCGCTCATCAACGTTTGGCGCAACATCAGCGACGAACCTGTTATGCGAGACCCGATCGCATTCTGTGATGCGCAGAGTGTTGATCCAGAGGATCTCGTTGTCTTTGAAATCCGCTATCACGATCGCGTCGGCGAGAATTACTTCGCGAAACACGCCGATCGTCATCGGTGGGTTTTCTATCCTGAAATGACACGCGACGAAGTCGTACTGATCAAGCAGTGGGATTCAGCGGGAAGTCTCGCTTGCTCGGAGGGCAGGCAGGCAGACTCCTCGGCCCGCGACTCCCCGTGCACATTCAGCTTCCATAGCGCTTTTTTCGATCCGAAAACACCGGAGGATGCCCCGGCACGCTGGAGCATCGAAGTGCGTTGCATGGCATTCTTTGACTAACGCGATGGGTCGGCGCGCAAAACCAATAACGGATTTTTCAAGACTCTGAAGAGTCACCAGGGAAAAGGATAAGACGATGACGATGACGACCGGGTTGGAATTGCTTGATCCCAATGTCTACGGAGAAAAGGGACCGCCACACGAGACCTGGAAGCGGCTTCGCGCCGAATCGCCGGTTCATTGGTGTGAAGTGCCGGATTTTGAGCCGTTTTGGGCGATTACACGACACGAAGACATCCGGTCGATTGCTCGGCAGCCTGACGTTTTCATCAGCGGAAAAGGCATAACGCCGCTTTATCGCGATCCGGCGATGAATCGCAATGAAGGCCCCGGCGCGATGAGAGTCGTCATCAACACTGATCCGCCGGAACATCGAGAGTTGCGAAAGGTCGCTAGTCCTTGGTTCACGTCGCGGGCACTCAAGTCGATGGATGCGGCGATCTTGAAGAGCGCCAGGGAACTCGTCGACAACTTGGCTAAGGAAGGGGGCGAGGGCGAGACCAATCTCGCAAGCGGGATCGCGGTCAGTCATCCGCTCCGAATTCTCTCCACGGCTCTCGGTGTTCCCGAAGAGGGAGAGGCGAAAATTCTCGAGCTCTCAAATCGCTTGTTTGCCGCGGAGGATGAGGATCTTGGATCGGGGCGGTCGCCCGAGGAATTTGAGCGTCTGGGTCGCGAGTTCATTGAACTCTTTCTTCCGATCATCGCCGATCGCCGGGCCAATCCAACCGGCGATCTGGCTTCCATTTTGGCGAATGGCCAGGTGAACGGCGAGGCGATGGGGCCGGCAGAAACTCTGGGCTACTACCTGATTGTCTTCAACGCCGGTCATGACACAACGAAAAACGCCCTCGCGGGTGGGTTTCGAGCTCTGATCGAGAACCCCGCGGCGTTCGACGCGGTGAAAGCCGATCCGACTCGCTCGCCCGCACTGGTCGAAGAAATTCTTCGCTGGACGTCATCGGTCAACTACATGAAGCGAACGGCCGCACGTGACACTGAGATCAATGGCCAGAAGATCAAGGAGGGGGAGGCGGTGATGATGTTCTACGGCTCCGCGAACCGCGACGAATCCGTCTTCGAGAACCCTTATACATTCGACCTAGACCGTTCTCCAAACAATCATCTCGCTTTTGGCTACGCAGAGCATTTCTGCATGGGCGCCCAATTTGCTCGCCGATCCATGCGAGCGATTGTCGAAGAACTTGCGCGACGAATCGATCATTGGGAGATCATCGGTGAGCCCGAGTGGATCTCGTCGAGCTTTGTGGTGGGCCTCAAACATCTGCCCGTGTACTACCGCATTCGCAAGGATTCTTAGAACTCGCGAAGAAACAGAATCACGGTCAGAGTCGCTTTGCAGTCGGATCCTTCCAGATCGGCCGAGCTCTCATCTCGCGCGACCAGTCGGGCACAGAACGGTTGGCTCCGTCGCTGTACCCCAGAGCCAACTCCTGGCTTTCCGGCGCTATCCCTCAGCGATCAGCTCTACCGACTTTCCACGCAGCAAGGGGAACACTGTCATGACCTTGTCGTAAACAGCAACCACACGCACGTGGTGTCCCTTTTCGTAGCCGTGTAGCTGATCGTGCAGCGCGGCGGAAAAGCGGATCATCGCGGTGTCAAGCCCCGCCGGTCCATCCGTCATATTGAGAACCAGCGTTACTTCGCCAGACGAAGCCTCCGCAATGCGATCCACGTAGCCGTTCCAGGTCACCTGGGTACCGACCATCTCGTCGCGAATCTCTGCCTCCATGCCTTCCCTGATTTTCTTGGATTTCAGATCCACCGCAGCAGCACCGCCGAAGCGTGCGAAGTAGGCCTCGAAGGAAATGTCATTCTCGGGATGCACGTCTCCAGGTGGCACTGGCAGTGGTCCTAATGATTTGTCGGCGGGGGCCGGTTTCAGCACCGGCGTGGGGTTCTGTACAAGAGAGGAAGGGGATTCGGACGATTGGTCTACGGGAAGCAGCAAAGAGACCCCGATCGCGAGTACGACAATCGCTCCTAGTATGCCCCCGGTTCGCAGCCTCGACATCTAATTAGTCCCCAATCAATTCCAGTTGAACTTCATTGCGATTGGCCGGCCCGACTTGGAAGTTTCAGGTCCGGTCAACCTCTAGAGGGTCACTAGAGTAGTCGGTGATTGCCAAGGGTATATGAAGGGAAATCGATCGACGCGAAAAAAAGTTTTCGACCGTTATGTTGGACGTCCCTTCTTGCTGGATCGACGTCAGCGGGGAGTCGCCAATTGGTCGATCAAGTTGGTGAGTTGTTCCACCTCGGTGAGGTTCTCCGTGGAAACCTCGATGACGCCGGACTCTGTGCGAATCCAAACGATGTCCGGCCCGTCAGCGATCGGAAACTGAATCGCCTCAGTTCCCCGGGAAACCGCCGTGATCGTGTCCGGCAGGATGAATCCGAGAGAGAAGGCGTTGCAGATCCAGCGCTCGTTGGCGCAGGTCATCATGATCGGGCTCCCCAGCGACACGCGCTTGAGCTCGGGGACTGCAACATCGCGCGGCTCTTCGTCACCGTTTTCGCGCCGGGCCCCGTCACGTTCATTGCTCCATCCTTGCTTACGTTTGTCATTGCTGCGCGAAGGCGTCTCGGGGTCAGTCCAGTCGTCGGGCGGTTCTGCGTCGCCGCGCGTCGAGCGTGGAACTGCTGCTAAGGAGATGCCCCTCGCAGCGCGCCCGGCGTCACTCTGAGAGCGATCTTGCGTTACTTCCGCGGTGCGCGTCTCGGAGGAACGGGTCCTCTTGCGGAGAGCGGGAGCATCCATCGGTGTTCCGTCTTGCGCTTTGAGTCGTTCGTCGGCGGCTAGGGAAGACCCCTCCTCGTGGTGGACCGGCGGTTGGACCGGGGTGTCGACTCCCGGATCCAGGGGCCCACGGGACGCTCTCCGATCCTTCTTCTCTCGGGGAGCAGTCAGCTGACCCTCCTTGGGCCGCTGTCCCGCCGCAGACGCAGAGTCCTTTGCCGAGGTGCCGCGCGTGTCAAGGACCCCCCATAGCGGCTCGTGGCGTTCCGTGGCAAAGAGGCCCATGTAGACCAGCACACCCGTCCCGATGACCGCGCCGGCCAAGATCCAGATAAGCCCTCGCTTGAACTGCAACATGATCCCTCCGCCGCGCCACCCGAGTGCTAGGCGAGAGGCGTCTTCCTTTAGCACGCAACGAATTCGCGGCTTGTTCTATCTACCTACTACCTACTACCTATCTACCTACCTACTGCGCACGTCTGATCTATGAGCTCAACTCTTGTGAATCTCAGGTTCAACTACGTCAGGGTCTATACGAACCGCCCACAGCGCCGCGACAAGCATGATTCCAACGAGCAGCATAAGACCCGAAAGCGGAAGTGCGGGAACGAGGGGTGGCGCCGTGCAGCCTACGATCGGTTCGTGGAAGCAGCCGGTGATCTCGTCGCAACCATCCGCGGTGCATTCATCCAAATCGTCGCAATCAAGGGTCGATCCCGAGGTGCAGGCACCCCCGAAGCACATGTCGTCGCCCATGCAGGCATCGAGATCGTCACACGCGGCGCCCTCGTTGATGGGAGAGCCCTGGCAGGCGCCGGCGGCTTCGTTACAAACACCGGCGTTACATTGGTCGACGCTGGCTGAACAGTCGGTGGCGCTACCCCCAGTGCACACACCCGCCGTGCACGTCTCGCCTGAGTTGCAGAAAA
>LWDU01040413.1_pt1 | contig 25442 bp, 16 predicted proteins | sample 727161 | NCBI WGS metagenome assembly LWDU01 (sample SAMN04566230, study PRJNA314399) | hydrothermal vent metagenome | isolation source: deep sea hydrothermal plume seawater | place: Mexico: Gulf of California, Guaymas Basin | collected 2004-07-11
TTTTCTCCAACGACGCACAGGCTGAACTGCGAGTCGGCGCGGCGGTTACAAATGTGACGCCACCGCAATTCCCCGTGTTCGTCAATGGCGGAATGCTCACGCGGAGTGCCAACGCGGTTAACACGCCAGTAAACGCTCGATCGTTGGTTATCGAATCTGGAAACTCTCGAATCGCCTTGGTGGTCGTCGATAGCTGTATGATCCCACGGCAGCTGTGTGATGAAGCAAAGCAGTTGGCGGCCCAACGAACCAAACTCCGCCCGGACCAGATCATGATCTCCGCAACGCACACGCATACAGCACCATCCTGTATGGGCGCACTGGGTACGGACGCCGATCCGACCTACGTTCCCTTCCTTCGTGAAAAACTAGCGGAGGCCATCGCCGCCGCCGAGAAGAATCTCCAGCCGGCAGAAGTTGGTTGGGGCTCAACGCAGGCTGGCTCTTTCACCGCGTTGCGGCGTTGGATCCGCCGACCGGATCGACTGGTAAACGACCCATTCGGCAATCCAACCGTTCGCGCCACCATGCATGCGGGAGCAGACTGGGACAACGTGACGGGCCAATCCGGCCCGGAAGATCCGCAATTGTCCATGATCGCCTTCCGATCGAAAACAGGACGGCCCTTGGCCCTCTTGGCAAATTTCTCGATGCACTATTTCGGCGACAAACCGCTGAGTGCCGACTACTACGGCCTTTTTTGCGAGGGATTTAAGGGCCGCATCGCTGCGGAAAACGGCCTACCAGTAGACAGCAAGGAGGCGCCTTTCGTTGGCATCATGTCGCACGGCTGTAGTGGTGATATCTGGAAGCGGGACTACGCGATACCAGCAGATAAGCGAGTTGAACCGGGGATTGACGAGTACACGGCGGGGCTGCTTGATCTCGGCATGTCCGCGTATCGAAAAATCACTTATCGAGATGAAGCAGATGTCGAAATGGCCGAACGCAGAATGACTTTGAACTACCGAGTTCCGGATCAGCAACGACTCGAGTGGGCAGAGGGGATCATCAAGTCGATGGGAGACAAGGGCCCAACGACGCAGCAGGAAGTCTACGCTCTGGAACAGATTATCTTGCACGAACGGCAATCGACGGTAATTGTAATTCAGGCGCTGAGGATCGGTGACATCTGCATCGCGACCACGCCCAATGAGACCTATGCTTTGACCGGGTTGAAAATCAAATTACAGAGTCCACTGCTAAAAACGATGGTGATCGAGCTGGCCAATGGAGGGGACGGCTACATTCCACCGCCTGAACAACATCTTCTCGGCGGATACAACACCTGGGCAGCGCGGTCCGCAGGCTTGGAAGTTCAGGCGGAACCGAAAATCGTCGAAACGGCATTGCAGCTCCTGGAGCAGGTCGTAGGACAGCGACGCCGCAAAGTGCCTTCATCGATACGGGCCGACGACGCGGCATTGTCCGCTCGACCGATCGCCTTCTGGCGAATGGACGACTTGGCGGGACCGCTGGCGGCCGATGCGTCGGGAAACGACCGCAACGGCCACTTTGAAGACGGCGTCGTTTTCTTCCTTCCGGGCGTGGCAGCCACGGATGACAACCAAACGTGGCCCGGCAACCGTGCCGCACATTTCGCCGGAGGACGACTCGCGGCGCGCTTCTCCCAGTTAGGTGACCAGTACTCCGTAGCCCTCTGGTGCTGGAATGGTTTGCCCTTGAATGCCCGCGACATCACCGGTTGGTTGGTCTCGCGAGACCACAAGCACGGCACAAGCAATTTCGGTGATCACCTCGGACTAACGGGCGGTGAAGCTCCTGGGCGGCTTGTCTTTCGATACGGAAAAGGCCTGGCGGATGATCGAATTGTCGGCAAGACTCAACTCGAACGTTGGCAGTGGTACCACGTTACGCTAGTACGAAATAAAGAAGAGGTGACCGTCTATCTCAATGGCAAATCGGAAATCGCTGCTCGCGTGAGCAGGACTTCGATAATCCCCGAAATGTTTATCGGCGGGCGAAGCGACAATCAGTCGAACTGGGAGGTACGTATCGACGAAGTTGCCGTATTCGATCGAGTCTTGACGCCGAACGAGATAAAGCAACTTTCACAGACTTCAATGTTTGCTGTTCAATGTATGTTCGATATTCTATGTCGCTAACTTGCGTCTTGGTGTGAGACTGTGATTCGTGCTCACAATCTCACGCACAGAGTGTCGCGGTCTTTTGAAGACCAAATCATCCAAATTGTTCGCTGTTACTGAGGTCTTATTGATGCGTTGTAAATCGTTCGTCTCTCCGCTGATTTTACTAATTACAGGAATCACTCTGCTTACCGGTTGCGGTCGTGGTGGCACGTCTAGTGGACGTGTTGAAGAACTGGCCGTGACGGTCTCCGTAGAATCGGAATGGCCTTGGTGGCGTGGTCCGCAGGGAAATGGAGTGGCCATCGGGAATGCGCCGACGCAGTGGAGTGCCAATGACAGTGTGCGATGGAAAGTCGACATTCCCGGGCGAGGCCACGGTTCTCCGGTTGTCTGCGGAAACGCCGTTTACCTCGCCACGGCGGACGATGACAAACAGACTCAGTCCGTCCTGGCAGTCGATCGAACCAATGGCAGCATTCTTTGGCAGACACAGGTCCACGAAGGGAATTTTCCGGCAACGCGTGAACTCCATCCAAAGGGCACCAATGCGAACGGCACCATCGCCTGTGATGGCAAGCAGATCTTCACAGCCTTTCTCAACGACCGTGAGATAATCGCCACGGCGCTCCTTCCAGATGGGTCCATCGCCTGGCAAGAATCACTCGGTAACTTCAACTCGAAGTTTGGATATGCTGCCTCGCCATTGATCTACAAGTCGGCGGTCATTTTCGCCGCTGACAACCGGGGCGGCGGTCATCTCTCGGCACTCGACCGCAAGACAGGAGAGACCATCTGGCGAGTCCGCCGCCCGGCAATTGCGACTTATTCCTCACCGATTATCGCGCATGTCGGCGGGGTGGACCAATTGCTGCTGAGCGGTTGCGAGAAAGTGGAGAGCTTCGATCCGGAAACTGGCGAGAAGAATTGGTCTTGTCGAGGAACTGCCGAGGCGACCTGCGGCACCATCGTATGGGACGACAATCATATCTTCGCCAGTGGAGGGTATCCTCAAAACGAGACGATATGCATCGACCCGAAGGGGAAGAGAGTTTGGAGTAATCGCCGCAAAGCGTACGAACCATCGATGCTGCTCTACGATGGAGCGTTGTATTGCGCAACCGATACCGGCATCGTCTATTGCTGGGATGCGGCAAGTGGAAAAGAACACTGGTCAAAGCGTCTTGCCGGATCCAGCTTCAGTGCTTCGCTCGTTGTCGCGGGAGGTCTCATCTACGCCGCGAATGCCAGCGGCACGACGATTGTGTTTCGTGCTGACACGACCGGTTATAACGAAATCGCCAAAAACAAACTCGGCAATGACGCGTTTGCAAGTCCAGCTATTTGCGATGGTCTGGTCTACCTCCGAGTTGGAGAAAAACGGAACGGCCGGCAAGAGGTGCTGTATTGCATCGAGGGAGCGTCCGGCGTATCTTCCTTCAATGACAAATGAAAATTGACGAATAACTCATGAAAGATCTTCGACGAAAACCCGTTGACCCTCACTGCTGCCTACCGATTCATCATCTTGAGACGCTGTTCGTGTAGAGCGATGTCGAGACCAACGGGATACTCGTGCGGGTTGACCAAACGGCGAACGGTCTGGTGCAGGCGTTGAAGTTGGCCATTTGCCCTTTCTCGAGCAACTTCTAGGCATTCATCGGCGGAGACAAGCGCGCCATCGCGCAGTAATGGTTTTAGCAAATCGTTGTGCACAACGTCTCCTTCAATCAATCGTTTACGAAGCGGATCAAGTGGATCGACAATCGTCCGTCTTGGATCGACACCGCCCAACAGTTCGTCATAAATGGCGTCCGCAATGAACCGTTCTTGGGATTCAAAGCGACGGACCTGCAGGATTCCTGGAATGCTGGACTTAACCGGCTGTTCCGAGAACTTCATGCGGGGTTGCCATTGCCCATCTTCGTCCTGAATGGCGCCAAGTTTGTAGACACCTCCCAGTGCTGGTTGGTCGTAGCCCGTCACCAGTTTAGTGCCGACGCCCCACACGGCGATCTTGGCGCCTTGGTGTTTTAGCGTCTCGATCAAATGTTCGTCTAGGTCGTTCGAGGCGACGATCGATGCGTCCTCAAACCCTGCTTCATCCAACAACTTTCTGGCCTCGATGCTGAGGTAGGCCAGATCACCCGAATCCAATCGAATCCCCACCATGCGGTGACCGGTTGTTGCCAGCTGCCTGCCGACCTCGATGGCGTGGCGGACCCCTTGTAGAGTGTCGTACGTATCGACCAGGAACACACAGTTGTTCGGCATCGCCGTTGCGTATTCGGAGAAGGCCATCGCCTCGTCGTCAAACGACATGACCCAGCTATGGGCATGGGTGCCACGCACGGGAATACCGTACAGTTTGCCGGCAAGCACGTTTGATGTCGCGGCGCAACCACCGACGTATGCCGCGCGACTCGCAGCGAGTGCGCCGTCGATTCCCTGCGCGCGTCGCAGCCCAAACTCCAGCACGGGTTCACCCTGCGCCGCCGAGCAAATCCTGGCCGCCTTTGTGGCGATTAATGTCTGAAAATTGACAACGTTTAGCAGAATCGTCTCCAAGATTTGAGCTTGAAGAATCGGTCCGCGGACCCGCAACAAGGGCTCGTTTTGAAAGACGACAGTCCCCTCCGGGACAGCGTCCACATCGCAGCTCAACTTCAACTGTTCCAGGTAACGGAGAAATTCCTGATTGAAGATCGCCTTTCCATCGTTGCCACAAATCGTCGCCAGATACTGCAGATCAGAATCTAAAAAACGAAACCCGGCCAATATCTGGCGAAGGGGGCCCATGCCCGCAGCGATGGCGTATCCACTCTTGAACGGCATTTGGCGGAAGAACAAGTGAAACACCGCACCCCGCTCGGCGCGACCCTGCCGCCAATACCCAAACGCCATGGTCAACTGGTAAAGGTCCGTCAAAAGCGGCAGCGAGAACTCATTGAGCGGCGATTGCATTGCCGTGACTCCGGTCCCATAGACTATAGTGTTCTACGCACACTAACATCCATGTGGCCAACGTCAAGCCGGCGGCCGTCTCGCGATGGTCACGCCGCAGGGCGGGCACTCGGAAAAAGAGGGCAGTGACGGAGACTCGTGGTTAATTGTTGGAGCTCGCGTCGGTCTTGCGGCCCAAGTACCGAACTGCATTTTCCAAAATTTTCATCGGGATAGGCTCCGTATAGACGGCGAACGTCTCGTGCCCGGGGCGAAAGTAGAAGACTTCACCCTTACCAACACGCCACAACATGCCGCTGCGAAAGTGCTCACCTTTTTCCCAACGCTCCTCGAACAGCACGAGATCCGGCTCGGGCACGTGGAACGGTTCGTCATACATTTCGGTTTGCGATAACTCAAAATCCTCCGGGATGCCTGCAGCGATCGGGTGCTGCGGGGCAAGCGTGCGAATGCGGCTCGGCAATCCATGGTTGCGATAGGCAGGGAAACAACAATTTGGACGAGTTATCTTGATGTGAACCGTCCCATCAGACAGCCATTGGAAAACCGGTTTAGGACTCAAACGCACGTGTCGTGATGGAGGTCTGCGTACGATCTTCCCCGAGAACTCAACCGTTGCTTTCTCTCGGCTGGCCTTATCCAAGCTTGCCAACGCATCATCCTTGGCCCGTTCGTGCATGGCCATTACAAACGGCGTAGCCCAGTGGGCGGAGTGCAGAGCAAACAACGCAAGTTTGCCCTCGCGAACACGTGAAACAACCTTCTCTGCTTCGGCCTCGCTGATGTCGCCGTTACGTACGTGCCCCCACCAGATCAGCACATCGCATTGGTCGAGTACTTCATCCGAAAGACCCTTCTCAGGATCGTCAATGGAAACAGACCGCACTTGCAGTTGAGGTTGACGCTTGAGGTAATCAGAAATGTACTGACCCAAAAAAGAAGGATACGCTTGGCGTTGTGCGGGCTGTTGTTCATCCCAGACAACAACACGGATTTCATTCTCGCCAGCAAGAATGAGGCCGCTATTGAGGGTTGCCAGCATCGTCAGCAAGCAAAGGAACCGGCCGCAGCGTGTCGTTGTTGTCATTCTTGAAAATATCCTGGCGGGAGGAGATGTCTTGGCGTCTTCAGAATTCTACCAAGTCCAATCAGTGCTTGTGCTCGTGTGCGTGCATGAATGCCTGTTCGAGATAATTCAGAATCTCGAGGATCTCGTCACGACTGAATCGATCCAACAGCGCTTTGGGCATCATCGACTTGGACGATCTCACCCGCTCGTCAACGTCCTTGATGGCGATCACCGTTGGTTTTTTTGCTTCGGGGTTCTCCAGAATCGCAATGGCCTCCTTGTCCTCAGAATCAACAATCCCCGACACAATCAAGCCGTCGACCGTATAAATCACCTGGACAGCGTACTTGGGATCAATCTTGTGTGACGGGTCGAGAATCTCGCGGAGGATGCCACGGTGATCTCCCTTCCACCGCTTCAACACGTCGGTCAGCTCTGGCCCGACTGCGCCACCCGTTCCGTTGACCTTATGACAGAGGGCGCAGGTGGCTTCAACAAACAGCCGTTCGCCAATCTCCAACGAACGACCTCGCAAATCCGCCTGCAGGTCTACCGGAAAATCGTCGATCATCCAACTCTTCACAAACGCGCGGTTACTTCCGATCGGGTCGCTCGGTTCGACGGGATTTTTCAACCACTCATCGAGGTCCTCGACGACAACCATGACACCGTACATTCTCATCCAATGCCTGGGAAACGTACAGACAAAGGGGTATTCTCCCGGTTCACTTGGGGCGGTGAAGGTGAGCCGTTCCTGTTTCCCGGCGGGAACCATTTCCGTTGCGAACAAGACCAGCGGTGATTTGGGGACGTACTGTTTTGCCTCGGCACCTTCTCCCTTTGGTAACAGGGCGCCCATTTGGGCTACCTCTTGGAGAGCATCGGGTGCTGTAATCACCAAATTATGCGGCATCAGGTCTTCATTCTGAAGAACGACTTGCACGGACCGACCCGCTTCGACAGCAAAGAAGGGTGTGTCGTACCGCATCTCCTCTTCGACGGTGTGGATCAATACGACTCTCACAGAGACCTCCCGCAATCGATCCCGGTACCGGCGAGCCGACTCCAGTGGAATGCCGACCAGCAGTTGTTCTGCCAACTGCATCGATTCGATAAACGGATCGGTCGTCCGTTCGGCAGGTACGGTTGCTTCGGCAATTTCGACGAGTTGGACGATCAGCCTTTCGGCAATCTCACGAGAACGGTCGGCCGTTGGGACGGCGAGAAGAGTCTTCACGGCAGCATCACGAAATTCAGATTTCATAATGAACGGCGCGACAGTAGCAAAGGTGTCATCGCCAGGCTCCATGACCGACGACAACGCGCGAATTGCCTTGCGGCGGACACTCTTCGGTTGGCCATCGACAAGGAAATCCAACACTGTTTGTCGCGAGCGGCGGCGGAGCTTCAGATCGGGAATAAGAGAAATCGCCAGCAGGAAATCGGCGCTGGCAACCGGCCCACGTTGAGCCATCGCCTCCGCCTGCTCGATCCGTCCGACAGCAACCAGTCCGGCCAGGGCAGTAGCTCGCTGCAACGCTCCGTCCCCGTCAGCTGCCTCCGCGAATCTATCCGCGTGTTGTACCAGCACCTTAAGCGGTTGCCTCAGCAAGAGCGTCGCCAATTGACGCCCCACCCGCTGGCTGGATTTGTCATCTTCGTCCAATGAAGCGAATACCGCCAGCAGCTCCGTGACTGAATCGCTTTGATTCGTATCTTCCAGGGCGGCGAGGGCACTCTCACGATGTTGCATCGACATCCCGGGCCGAATCAAAATCGCTGTGTAGACGGGTGCGTATTTCGCGTCACCCGTTTTTCGCTCCACCATCAGTAACTGCTGATTGGTTAAACGATTGAGTTGGTACCAGACAATACGGGGAGATTTGTCGAGGAACACTCGGGGACGAACAACCGGATCGTCGTCCTGCGTTGCGCCCTTTTGAGCGACGCTTGTAGTGAGCAAAATCACCGCCAACATGAGAACGATCGCTGACGGCCTAAATCTCAAGAAGCACATAATGTGACTCTTCGGTTTACTGGTGAGTTGAGCCAACGCATGGTACGCTCATGTTCCCTGAGCGGCCAGCGGGCGCAAGCCAAACACCACATGATAATTCAAGAGTCCGATCGCATCACGACTCTTTGTTGCACCATCGCTTTTGAGCGACTGGAGTAGCTGACCGCGAAGTCGGTCGAAAATCACGCGTCAAAGGAAAGGAAGTGGCCTTCCATGCAACCACGATTCATCCCGCAAACCCCCGCCGTATGTGGACTGTTCCTGCTCGCGTTGGGCACGGTTCAAATTGCCGCCGAGGAAAGAGCTCGTCCACTCGTGATTGCTCACCGCGGTGCCTCGGCCTATTTGCCGGAACACACGTTGCCTGCCAAGGCGTTGGCATATGGCATGGGCGCTGATTTTCTCGAACAGGACGTGGTCTTGACTCGTGACGGCCATCCCATCGTGACGCACGACATTCACCTGGATCGAGTCACGGACGTGGCCGAGCGGTTTCCAGACCGAGCGAGAGACGACAAGCGGTTCTACGCGGTCGATTTTACGCTTGAAGAAATTCGCTCGTTGCAGGTACGAGAGCGGACCACAGCAAATCCAAGAAAGGCCGTCTATCCGGATCGTTTCCCGTTGCGGCGATCGCGTTTCTCGCTCCACACTTTGGCTGAAGAGATCGAATTCATCCAGGGATTGAATCAATCTACCGGCAGGAATGTTGGAATCTACACCGAAATAAAGCAACCGAAGTGGCATCGCGAACAGGGATTTGATATCAGTCGGGTCGTCATTCAGACCCTTAAAAAGTACGGCTACGTGGACCAGAACAGCGCAGCTTTCTTGCAGTGCTTCGACGTACAAGAACTGCAACGGATTCACCAGGAGTTGGACTGCCAGCTGCGGCTGGTGCAGCTCCTTGCGCTCCCTGATGTCGTCCGGGCTGACAATGGCGAATTCCGAGTCGACGGCGGGAAAATGAACATGGTGACGTTGGCCGCGTACGCCGCCGGAATCGGGCCCGATTTCTTGCTTTTGCGCCACGACTTTGGACCGAAGGGCCGTTGGTCCGACCTGGTCAACCAGGCGCATGCGGCGGGAATGGTCGTTCACCCCTATACGCTGCGAGCCGACCAACTACCCGCCGGGGTGGCCGATTTCGAGACGCTTGTAAAACAGTTGGTGACCGATGGCCAAGTGGACGGTTTTTTTACCGATCACCCAGACCGAGCGTACCAAACTGTGGTCCGCTAGACAGCGGCTTTGATTCCGCGGCTTGCGACGCGAGCCGAAAGACTCTCGCTCTGACCGTTGCAACGCTCGCATGTCGAGGAGCGAGACTCTACAATCTCGTTTCGCACTGCGGACTTTTTTTCTCTCGAGCGGTCGCGAAGGCCAACAGACCGGACATCCTGGAGTCTTGCCATGTCGGACAAAGAAAAACCCTCCGCAGAACCTCGTCGCTGGTATCAACGAGTTGGTCCAGGCCTAATTACGGCCTGTGTCGTGATCGGCCCAGGTAGCATCCTCACCAGTTCAACAGTCGGTGCGAATCACGAGTACTCCAGGCTTTGGGTGGTCGTTGTCGCGGTTGGCTTCATGATGGTCTACATGACCATGGGCGCCCGATTGGGAGTTGTCGCGTCCAAGGCACCGGGCGACCTGGTGCGAGACAAGGCGGGCAAGCGGCTGGCAGCACTCTTGGGCATCTGCGTCTTCTTTATCTCCGCCGCATTCCAATCCGGAAACAACATTGGTGTTGCCGCCGCATTCGAGGCTTTCATCGACAATAAGTACATTATCGGTGCGTTGGTGGTGGTCTTCAACGTCATTGCGATTTCCTTCATGTTCGCTTTCAAAAACCTCTACCAAGCCCTCGAACGTGTCATGATGTGCTTGGTTGCGGTCATGCTGATCAGCTTTTCAATCAATCTAATAAAGCTACAGCCCGACCTTGGTGCGGCAGCGAAAGGACTCGTCGTCCCAACTTTCGGTGACCTTGACTTAGCTCTGCTCGGCCTGGTCGGCACAACCTTCGTCATCACAGCCGCGTATTATCAGGCCTATCTCGTTCGACAAAAGGGATGGCAGATGGAGGATCTGCAGAGCGGCTTGGTCGACGCGCGTGTCGGATCGGTCATCATGGCCGTGATCACGATCGTGTTGATGGCCACTGCGGCCGCTGGCCTCTACACCGGGGAAAAAGTGAGCCTCAGCAGTCCTGTCGACGTGGCCGTCGCGCTCCAACCTACCTTTGGCACCGTTGGCAAAGTCGTATTTTGTGTCGGGCTCTTTTCGGCCGCCTATTCATCCTTCCTCGTCAACTCGATGATCGGCGGCTTCATGGCGGCCGATGGACTGGGACTGGGCAGTAAACCGACCGACCTCGGACCGCGGGTCCTGACAACCGTCGCCCTGTTGACCGGTATGGCGGTCGGCCTGGCAGCAATCGTTCTCGACTTCGACCGAACGCCCACGATCATTGCCGCTCAAGCGGTTACCGTCGTTGGGGCTCCGTTGGTAGCCGGAGTTCTCTTATGGTTGACCAGTCGCCGCGACATCATGGGAGACCATGTCAATGGACCGGTGACAAAAGCGATAGGTGGGGCCGGATTCCTGCTACTGTTGGCCATGGCTGGAAGAACGGCATTAATCGAGTTGCCGAAAAAGGTCGACAAATACCTGCACCCCGACGAAGTGGAACAGGTTGACACGGCTCCGTCGTTTCCCGCAAATTCAATCGATGCGTGACGCGGTGAAAATGACGCGATAAATGCGAGATCCGTCACAGATGCGGGGATTGGGTACCAGTATGAAGTCGTCCGTCACGACTGGCTTCAGGTCCGCGCCCTCAATGACTTTGACATCGCCTACCCGGTGAGGTAGCAGCTCGACAATCGGTCGCCAGCCGCGTTGAGAACCGTTTACGTTCACGGGATCGAACGAGTCGTCGCCCCGTTTCGGAGTGACCGTGAGCGTGTAGGTGCTGCCATTGACCGTCAGCTGCTGATCATATCGTTTCTCTTGCCGGGCCATTGTGGCCGTCCAGCCTGGGTCTCCATAGAACGCGACGGTGTCGCGGTCCCACAACAGACCTTGCCCATCGTGTGCGGTGAGACCGAGCGCCCGCCCCGACTCATTGGGCGATGCTGACGCTCTGCTGCCGAATTCGAGGGAAACCTCGACCTTGGCCGCATCTTCAAAGTAGCTGTCGAGACGGTGCACCAACGCGTGTTGATTCACATGAAACGCCTCGACGAATGTGTATCGTCCGGGTTGTTCGACAAAGTAGTCGAGCACTCCCCAACCGCCGTAACCGTACCAGGTGACGACGGTGTACCCAATCATCTGGCGAACACCTACGCTGTTCATCCACGCCAGTGCCATCGAGTCGGGACCGTCGATGTGGCCCATCAAGCAATTGCCAATCGGCAGGTAGACTTTCGGCGTTTCGGAGTGGATCGCGAATCGCTTACCGTCGGTCGGTACACCAAACATCTCACCGTTCTTGGAACGAAATTGGCCGTTGCGATATCGAAAACCGATCTGCCAATCACGCGCCGTTGCGTGCCCCGATGTCACAAACAAGTCGGCGGAATAATCGGTCAACGACTCGGCAAGGGCGTGAGTAGTGTCAGCGGGTCCACGCGTCAGTTCGGCCTCGCCGCCGGCTTCCTTGACGACTTTCCTCTCTTTGACCAATTCGTCGTACCACAGGCCTTGGGTACACATTTCCAGCGCGATTTCGGTGCCCGATGCGACTTTGCGTACCACGAGCGGTTTCTGGTGTTTGGCGATCTCCAGAGCGTTGTTCGCGTCAAAACCTGTGAGGATTCCCCACAGCGTGTCCGTATAGGGATCATCGTCAAATTGCCGTGTCAACCGATGGACGTCTGCCACGAATTGTCGTCCGGCCTCGAGTGGCGAAGCGACGAAACACGTGTATCGCGGATGCCGCTCTCGCAGCGCATCCAACGAATCGAGAACATGTTTGTCATAGGTGACAACCGTTGCGTTTTCGTGTTTGGCGACAAGTGCATCGACGACTCGCGCCCACTGGGGGTTTTTATGAGTTTCCCGCGAGACGGCGATAACGTATTCATCGCTGTTCGCCGCGTCGGCAACCAACAGCAGAATGGCCAGAGTCACAAGAACCGAGCGTTTCATCGATAGGGCTCCGAGAGTTTCTGCGGGGACCGTATTATTATACGGCACCGAGCGGGTTGGCCCTAGCCAAGTGCAAACAGTGTGGCACTGGCGAAGCCAGTGCCACACATTGCACCGACAAGACGTTCGTGGTCGCGAGGCTTACGCTACCGGCCAGCTGGATTCACTCTGAAATGGAAAATTCTTCAGGAAAATCCTTCAACTGGGTGATGAATTCGACACCACAGCCATTAAACGGACCGAGTGGTCTCCGCCATTTCACTTGCACCAACAAGTGCAGCTCTTCGTGTTCAAATCGCATGAACAGTGCGAGCTTAGGCAGGTCTCACTCACTTCAATTTCGTCTGGGGCAGCTTGAAGATGGCATGCGACTAGCCAGGTGTGAGTATTTTTCTTCTGCAGCAAGGGAGTCAATGTTCAGCCGTAGGGTCCAATTGTAGGTTCTGTGGCGATTTCCGAGGAGTTCTTCGCCCAAGCTCCACCTGCCATTTTGGAGTGCGGTGACGTCACCGCATTTTTTCACGTGGAGATTTCGTTAAACCGAAAGCGCTAGCCAAAGAGGGCACAGACACGTCGAAGCTCCATCGGCGAGGTTCGCAGCCAGTATACTCTGGTAGTTAATCTTGTTTGCTGACATGACCTTTGAACTAAGTGACCGTGACACGATCTTCAAACATCTCGTTTTGGCCCGATTTAACAAGCCGCCATCGGCAAGCCGAGTTGATGGATGATCCTCAACTTGATCAACGGTTGCACAAGCAGGCTCTGACCGGGCTGTCACGGATCAATTGGTTGACTCGCACACACCGGTTGGTGTGGCGGCCGATCGAATCCTACTGTCGGGAAAACCAACTGGACTCAGTGGCGGTCTTGGACCTGGGATGTGGAAGCGGCGACCTACTGGTGTGGCTTAAGACAAAAGCTCAAGTAGCGCGAATTGACTTGAAGATCACTGGCTGTGACATGAGCCCTGTGGCTCTGGAGTCCGCGCGACACCGAGCGGACCAGGCAAAAATAGACGCAGATTTCTTGCAAATGAATGTGCTTGACGAGATTTTACCAACCCATCACGACATCGTTATCTGTTCCCTGTTTCTACATCATCTGGCGGATGGAGATGTCGTCCATCTGCTCAGGCGAATGGCCGAGTCCGCCAGGCATCTGGTGGTTGCGGCGGACCTTCACCGCGGCCGATGGGCCCATTTAATGTGTTGGGCGGGAACGCGATTAATCACACGCTCTCCTGTCGTCCACGTCGATGGCCCTCGTTCGGTGGAAGGAGCATTCACGCTGGTCGAAATAAAACAACTGGTCAAACAGGCGGGTTTGACGAAATATCAGATCGCGCGCCATTGGCCCGAACGATTTGTACTCACATGGAAAAAACCATCTCCTTAGAAAAAACCGTTTGCCCAACGCTCGATTTCGCAGGGGTGGTCGACCAACTCTGGGACGTGGTGGTCGTCGGTGCTGGCCCGACCGGCTCCTTGGCGGCACGGCAACTCGCCCGTGCCGGGGCCAAAGTACTACTAGTAGATCGTCTTTCATTTCCGCGCTGGAAGGTCTGCGGCTGCTGCCTAAACGGGCGAGCCATATCGATTTTGGAGCGTGCGGGTGTGTTGAACGATGTTTGTGCTGCCGGTGCCATTTCGTTGACCGCTTTTGAGCTTCGGGCGGGTGGGCGAACTGCGACGCTGTCACTTCCGTCCGGTTTGTCGATCAGCCGAACTCATCTCGACGCCCAATTGGTGAGGTCGGCCATCGATGCCGGAGCCGCGTTCTTGCCGGAGAGCGAGGCGCGACTTAGTTCTCTCACCAGTGATTACCGCGAGGTCATTCTCACGCGACATAACGAGTCGATTTCCATTCGAGGAAAAATCGTCTTGGTGTGTGAAGGGCTGAATCGAAGACTGTTAACTCGGACAACGGAGTTTCACACAGACATCGACCAGGATGCCTACATAGGAGCCGGAGTAGTCGCACCGATCGAACGAGGGACGATTAAGATGGGTACCATTTTCATGGCGGTCGGCCGGCCAGGTTATGTGGGAGCGGTAATGTTGGAGGACGAATCGCTGAATCTGGCCGCGGCACTCGATTCCGCGTTGCTTAAGAACGGCCTACACCTCGGAACGCTCGCCGCGGAAGTCTTACAGGAAGCGGGCCTCACGTTACCTGTAGATGTGGAACAACTAAACTGGCAAGGTACCGTCAAGCTGACGCGCGTCACCAAACCCGTGGCGGCGCGGCGAGTTTTTGTGTTAGGGGACGCGTCGGGCTACGTGGAACCTTTTACTGGCGAGGGGATGGGGTGGGGACTTTCCTCCGCGGTGGCCTGCGTACCGCTCGTCCTATCAGCAGTGAAAGAGTGGGACGATTCGCTGACCGAAAAATGGAAACTATATCATGAACGACAGATTCACGACCGGCAGAAATGGTGCCGACGTTGCGGATACGTGTTGAAACGCCCGCTAATGATCAAGTGGTTGGTTAGTGTCGTCAAGTATTGCCCTTGGTTCGCCGCGCCGCTTATCAAACACCTTAACGCACCTTGGCAACAGGAAGAGTGTCCCTCATGACTGCCATACTAGGAATAGGAACGGCTGTTCCCGATTATCATTTCACCCAGTCGGACAGCACACAGATTGCAGAACATTTCTTCAACGGTGACAAACAACATCGGCGTTTGCTACCCATCCTCTATAAAAAAACGAAGGTGAAGAGACGCCACAGCGTGCTCTTGGCAGCCTCTGAAGGTGATTTGCGTGAAAGACAATCGCTCTATGCGCCGGTGACATCAACAAGTGATGTCGGTCCGAGCACTGCCGCCCGTATGCAGTGCTTTGAACAACACGCCGGCGGACTGGCACAGGTCGCCTCGCAACGATCGCTGGAACAGGCGGGAGTCCAGAGCGACCAGATAACGCATTTGGTAACGGTATCCTGTACCGGTCTGGTGGCACCTGGTTTTGATGTTGATTTGGTTCAGTCATTGCCGTTAAATCCCAACACACCCCGCACGCATGTAGGGTTTATGGGTTGTCACGGCGCCATCAACGGCCTGCGGGTGGCGGACGCTTTTTGCCGAAACGACCCCGGCGCCCGTGTACTCCTCTGCTCGACGGAACTCTGCAGCTTGCACTATCAATATCAGGCCAGTGCGGAACAAATTGTGGCCAATGCACTATTTGCGGATGGATCCGCCGCTATGGTACTTGGACGCGATGAGGACTCTGCCAAGGCCTGGCCCCTGCTGGATTGTGGTACAGGAGTGATCAGGGAGAGTCGAGACATGATGTCATGGCGAGTGGGAGATCATGGTTTTGACATGTCACTCTCCGCGGAGCTGCCGACTTTGATTGAGAACAATCTGAGACCTTGGATGGAGACCTGGCTCAGTCAATTCGATCTGAAACCCTCGGACATCAAAACCTGGGCAGCGCATCCGGGCGGTCCACGAATACTACAGAGTTTTCAGCATGCAATGAACCTAACTCGCGACGACTTGGCTGCTTCATATCACGTCCTGGAGAACTTCGGCAACATGTCGTCGGCTACGATCTTGTTTCTCATTCAGGAACTCCAAAATCACAACGCAGAATTACCCTGCGTCGCGATCGGGTTTGGCCCGGGCATTACCATCGAGTCAGCGCTTTTCTGCCGAAATTGACGCCCGCTCCGTTACAGTGCTTCCTGAACCATTCGCAACCGTCACCCGCGTGGCACTAGTCTCACGAGCCGCCGGTCGATTTCAGCCACTCAATTTGACGCCTTGCTAACGGCACCTGATAATTCACGAGATTCTGGTTAGTCCACTCTCCACGATCTTGCCTTGCGAGAAACACAATTGTTCCATTCCATCATGATGACGAATGCGCGGCCGAGTGAATTAACACGCTGCTGGCTCGTCAGAGTATCGACACGCGTTCCCGCCGCCACCCTGCTGTCGATAATCCTCTTAAGTACCACGTGTTTCGGCGCAAGGCAGACCGCACCAAACATTGTCTTCATCTTGGCGGACGACATGGGGTACGGCGATTCGAAACCGTTCGGTCGTGAGCTCTGTCAAATCGAAACGCCGTCGATGGACCGACTAGCAAGAGAGGGGATGCGGTTTACGGATGCCCACGCACCAAACTCAGTCTGTGTGCCGACACGGATGGCGATCATGACCGGGCGTTATGCGTGGCGATTTGGTCCACCATCGCCTGGCGGCGCATGGGGATTCTTGGGCACTCGTTTTCCGACAACGCAATTCACGTTACCCAAACTGCTGAAACCGGCCGGATACCAGACGGCATACATCGGCAAGTGGCACCTCGGAACGAAAATGGTCACCGTCGACGGCAAGGTGCAAGGCATCGACAATGTCGACTACACCAAACCGATTGAGACCGGACCGAGACAGTACGGGTTCGATGAGTCGTTCATTCTACCCGGGTCGTTGGATATGTACCCGTACGCATTTGTGCGAGACCAGGACTGGGTCGGCAAAGTGACTGCCAAGAAGGGCTGGAGTGCGTTTAATCGGGTTGGGCCGGCCGCCGAGGATTTTGAAGACACCAAGGTCTTGGATACGTTCTCGTCAGAAGCCGAGTCCTTCTTGGCCCGCCAAAACAAGCAGCCCGGTCGGCCGTTTTTCCTGTATCTGGCCCTCACCGCGCCGCACACGCCGACCAGTCCCAGCGGCGCCTTCGAAGGAAAGAGTCGGATCGGCATCTACGGTGACTTCGTCATGGAAGTCGACCATTGTATCGGTCGAGTCCTAACGGCACTTGATGAACATGACATGGCCGACGAGACGATCGTAATCGTCACCTCGGATCACGGGCCCGCGTCGTATGCGGGCCGACGACGCAAGGCGACGGTGAACCAATTGCGGGAGCTCGAGGACGAGGGACATTTCGCCCGGGGGCCTTTTCGCGGCTTCAAGTTCTCGATTTACGAAGGTGCATTTCGAGTGCCATTCTTGGTTCGCTGGCCTGGCGAAGTTCCCGCATCGACCTCCTGTCAGCGGCTCATCGGATTACATGACTTGATGGGAACGTTGGCCGAGATCATCGATAGACCGTTGGATGACGCCCAGGGTCCAGACTCGGTGAGCTTCCTACCATTGTTGCTTTCCCCGACCGCCGAAGCTCCGCGAAAAACCATGATCCTGCAATCGGTCCGCGCGTTTGCCATCCGTAACGCGGATTGGAAATTGGCGTTTTGCCCCGGGAGCGGCTGTCCAGGTAATTATGGCAACCGACCCAAGCAAGACGACGCCTGGGCGGCGGCACTAGTGGATTTTGGCCGAAAACCAAATCGATCTGAACTGCTACAGAACCCGTTCCTACAATTGTTCGACCTCCGCTCTGACGTCAGCGAGTCCCATAATGTGGCGGCAGCCAACATGGAAATGGTCGAAAAACTCCACGATCCGTTTCGCCGGACTATCGATTCCGGACGAACTCGGCCAGGTCCTCGCCTTTCCAATTACCGCACGAGTATTCCGACGTTCTCATCGGTTCCAAAATCGGCGAAGCCGTCAAGATAAGTTGCCCTCGAGCCCGGTGAATAAGCGGGCCAAAGGTCCGATGGGTTGGTCACCCGATGACCGCAACTGGCCGGACCGTTGGCCCTAACGGTTAATGGTGGGACCTAGCTCAGCCCGACGGGCTGGGCTAGGTAAACGCAACGGGGCGTTGCCCCTTCGTTGCAAACCTATCTTGCGCCTCGGATTTGCCTCGCGTAACCGACCGCGATACCATGCGATCATCCGCGAAGACCGCCACTCACCCATCCTTTCCAGGGAGTTATCCCATGACAAGCCGACCCGACCGGCGTACCTTTCTCCGCACGACAACGACAACGGCGACGGCAGCGGCGGCGACGCTGGCTGGCGTACATACATCGGCAGCCGAGAGTGACGACCGGGTGCGCCTCGGAATCATTGGTTGTGGCGGCATCATGAGCCACCACCTACGTGGACTAGTGGCCCGCCGAGAGAACATCTCGTTTCGCTGGCTCTGTGACGTCGACCAGGCGCAAATTGACAAGGCGGAAAAGCTGTTGAGTGGTTATCGGTCGGACACCACAAACAAGACCCGACGCTATGAAGATGTAATTGAAGACCCCGAAGTGGACGCCGTGATCATTGCGACACCTCACCACTGGCATGCTCCGATTGCAATTCGAGCGATGCAGAACAAGAAGCACTGTTACGTCGAAAAACCGATATCGCACGTCTACGATGAAGGACCCATGATCATCGACGCCGCTAACCGCTTCGGCTGCATCGTTCAACAAGGCAGTCAAATGAGGAATAGCCCTGTCACTCGAAAAGCGGAAAAACTATTGCAGGATGGGATCATCGGCGACATCAAGATAGCCCGCGCCTGGACAGCTGAAGTGCGAAATACTGTGAAGCCGGTTCCGAATTCACAGCCACCCGCTAGCGTTGACTACGATCGTTGGCTTGGCCCCGCACCAAATCATGCGTTCAACAAGTATCGCTTTCATTCAACTTGGCGGATGTTCCGCGACTACGCCAACGGCGAGATCGGGGATGACGGCATTCACGACTTGGACATGGCGGCCTGGGGCCTTGGAGTTACCTCATTGCCCAAACAGATTACCGCCCGCGGAAGTCGGATGCTGCTGCACGGTCACGCAAGTGATTATCCCGACAACATGAACGTTGTCTTCGAGTATGACGATGGACGACTGCTGATTTACGAAAACTACCCATTCACCGCTTACGGGATGCACGGATTTGACAACGGAAATGTCTTCTACGGTACTAAAGGCTATATGATCTTTTCACGACGCGGCGCGTTTAGTGTTTTCCTTGGCCCCAAGTCGCAACCTGGACCGACCGAAGGCAAGGAACTCCGTGGTCAACGAGGCTACGCTGAACACATGGCCGAGTTCCTGGACGCCGTCCGAGGTCGTCACGATACGGTGCGTGCCAATCCAACCGTCGCCCATCGAAGCTGTGCGCTGGTCCATCTCGGTGAGATCGCGTATCGAACAGATGGCCGCCTCGATTTCGACCCTGTCAAAGAGACGTTTCCCAATAGCGAAACAGCGAGTGGAATGTTGACTAAGAATTACCGAAAACCATTCGGCCTTCCCAAGCCGGGATAGCTAGCGTCGCTGCAGAGAGCAAGCTTTCGCACACACCACAATAGCTGATCTAGAAGTGAGTCATTTTCATGATAGCACGCCGCCAGTTCCTGCAGATGCTCCCCGCTCTAACGCTCGTCGATCCGGCCGTTCGCCGAGTCTTCGCCGCCCAACACGCCAAGATCAAGGCAGGCCAGATTGGGACGAAACACGCGCACGCCAGTGGCAAGATTGGCACGATGCGACTTCGTCGGCGTCGTCGAACCGGACGACAAGCGGTGGAGCACCGTCAAAGACACACCGACTTACAAGGGTGTCCCAAGGCTCAGTGAAGAGCAATTACTGGGGCAAGCCGATGTTCAATTGGTTGCCGTCGAAACGGAGGTCCGCCAGCTCCTGGAGGTCGCCGACCGTTGCGTCCAAGCTGGCAAGCACATCCATCTCGACAAGCCGGCAGGTGAGGACCTGGCGCACTTCGACAAGATCCTAAAGAACGCGACAATCAAAAAACTCAACGTTCAGATGGGTTACATGTTTCGCTACAACCCGGGATTTCAGTTCCTCTTCAATGCTATCCGCGAAGGATGGCTCGGTGAGATCTTTGAAGTGCACACGGTGATGAGCAAGAAAGTCAACGACGCCACAAGGCGTCAATTAGCCGAGTACCCGGGTGGAACGATGTTCGAGCTGGGCTGCCACATTATTGATGCCGTCGTCACGGCGCTCGGACAACCGGACAGGGTCACAGCCTATACGCGGCGCACTCGTGACCAGGACCCACTGGCGGATAATCAACTAGCCGTCTTCGAGTACCCCAAAGCGACCGCGACCGTCCGCAGCTCGGTCGTCGAAGTGAACGGCGGTCGTAGGCGACAGTTCGTCGCCTGTGGCACGAAGGGCTCGATCGAGATAATCCCACTCGAAGCACCACAATTGGTCCTGACACTCGACGAACCGCAGGGAGAGTACGCGCGAGGTCGGCAGTCGGTCGAGCTGCCGGTATTAGGCGGGCGATACGACGGCGATTTTCTCGACTTGGCCCGAGTGCTTCACGGCGAAAAACCAAGCGATTTCCCACCACAACACGACCTGGCAGTGCAGAAAGCCGTGCTGCAGGCAAGTGGCGTCCGCCTCGTTCCCAAATAGGTCACGTTCGGCGAACGTGAACTACGGGACAATTGGCTGGCGAGGAGCATTCTCACGCAGTTTGCCGGTGCGCAAGAATCGCATGGTCGCCTGTTGGACTTTCGAATTGTCCATCATCGTACTATGCAGCACAGGTAAGACGACGAAGTCATGGGCGCCCGCCAGTTTGGTCTCCTCAACACTGACTACCCAATCATCCTTGCCGGTGATGAGTGGGCTGCCCTTGGATTGCCTACCGCCGGCAATGATGGCGAACTGAGTCTGAGGCACGGCAAGTGTCTTCGAGAGGTTCTTCCATTCAGCGATTTCAGCACCGCTGGTGCCCCAAATACTGCGAAAGATCGCATCCTTCTCAAACAACTCAGCTAGGCGAGAACCCTGGTTGGGCGGTGCCAACATCACAATTCGGCCCGTCTTGGGCAGCCTTGCCGGTTTTTTCTGCAAATCAAAGAGGTACCGCCGAATCACAAGATTACCCAAACTGTGGCCGACGAAATGAACTCGCTCCACTCCTTCAAAACGGGTGATGATTCTTCGCAAGGCGATTGCGTGCTGTTCGACGGTCTGTTGCGCACTGGGGTACGAAACGGACATGACCGACCAGTCCGGATTCGCTTCCCCCACTCGCCGAGAAAGTCCAGCCATCGAGTTTCGCGTTCTCACGAGCCCGTGCATGATCACGACAGCCTCTCGTTTTAGCCTGGGAATCTTGCCGGCTTTCACCGCTTTGGTGAATGCGACTTCACAGGGCTCGAGACTGCCCCACGTGTGACGCACATTGTTGTTGTCGAGAAACCGATAATGCCCAGTCACTACATTTTTCTGGATTCTCCAATCGCCCTGGACACGTTGATCTGACCATACTTGGGTCCCGCCGACCGTCGGGAACTTGATGTTCAAATTTCCTTTCGGCGGTTCTTTGTCATTTTGGCCGACTGCTAAAGCAGCGCAAAGGATGGCGACGGAAAGTGTCATTAGAGAGTTCCTTTCACGACTAGCAACGATCCGAATTTAATTTCGGTGTTGTATGTTGTTCGCGCATCGATATAGATACCCTGGTATCCCTCGCAGAGATTCGTTCAATCACGTCCAGCTCGGTATAGCGCCTTGTCGGTTCTCAGGATGAGAGCATTGTCAACTGCCGCCGCTGCGGCCTGAATTGGTTGCCATGCTCTGGAAGTCCGTTCCAGGCCCAATCACAGTGGTGGTCCCGTCCTTGTCGAAGAAGTAGATTCGACCATCGGCAAACATCGGCGACGCCCAATAGCTCTTTCCGATACGTTCGGTCCAATGCGGCGCGCCGGTTTTTGCATTTAAACAGGTCGCGATTCCTTTGCCGGATGCGAAATACAATTCATCGCCGACAAGTAGAGGGGACGAGACAGCTGGAACTTGCTTCGTGTAGGTCCAAGCGACCTCGGCCGGTCGATCGGCCGTACCAGGTCGCACAGCGAGCAACTGGGATTTCATGAACCCGGTACAAATGTAGACCAATCCATGCCCGGCGACGGGGCGTGAAGAGTTGGAAAAACCAAGCAATCCAAACTTCAGTTTCCATAATTCTCTACCTGTCTTGGGATCGTATCCGTAGAGCCAGTCCGCAGCAGTCGACAACAACTGTTCTTGGCCGTCGACTTTTACAATGAGCGGTGTGGCGTAGGATTTGCGCAATTGCGGGTTTTCGTTCATAGCGCCAGAACGCGTCGTCTTCCAAACGACGTCGCCAGTGTTCTTGTCCACGGCCACGATGTACTGCTGATCAATTCCGTCACAGTGCACGATCAAAAGATCGTTCCACAAGATGGGAGAACTGCCAGGACCGTTTTCGTGTTTAACCTGAAAGCTCTTGTTCATCCAAAGTACTTCACTCGATCGAGTATCAACGGCCGCCATCCCGTTCGGTCCGAAATGGCAATACAGTCGGTCTCCATCCAAAATGGGCGACGGCGAAGCATATGAATTATCAATTTGAATGAACTGTGGATTCTCTTTGCTGAATACTTCGATGTTCTTAAGGATCGAACCGCTCCGCAGGTCCACGCAGACCGCACGCAAACTGACATGGGTCGAGATGATTAACGGCTGGGAATTCGTGGAGGTCTTTCGCAGCCGAGCCGCCTCCTCCTTACTCGCCCGCACATCGATGGCCGTCGTCACCCAGATGCGGCCATTGGCGATAACCGGTGTCGACCAACCCAATCCGGGGATCTCCGTTTTCCATGTGATGTTCGCGTCTTCGCTCCACTGCCAAGGAACGCCAACGGCCTCCCCGCCATTCCGGCCAATGATCACCCGCCTGAACCGTCGTGACGACGGCAACCAGCGAAAGCCCAATAAGGATCCGTTTGACGACAGTGCAGTGTGACAAGAACATCAACGGTGAATCTCCGTGATTAGGCGAGTAGGGAGGCAGGCAGGCCAAACAAAACCGGGTTCGGTTGGCCATTGTAACCGGAAAGGCGGGGTATTTGCATGCCGATTGGTGAGTCTGACCTGTGACTCCCTATTCCTTTAAGCGCATCGACGGTGCCAGCCCGACAGACCCTTCTTTATTGGATCCATCGGCAACCTCTGATATATTAGGGTTTGGCGATTTCTCTCAGGAGGCTGGAGATTGGGCCTATGTTGTCAATTCTTGGACGGTCACAGCGAACGTGTGAAGGATGGTCGCGGCGTCATCTGCTGACGGCCGGTGGTTCGGGCCTTTTGGGGCTGTCTGTCCCAAGATTGCTACAAGCTCTGGAGGCCCAGCCGGGCTTTCATGGCGGCAAGGCGAAGTCCGTCATCTTTCTATTCCTCTTCGGTGGTCCCAGCCAGCTGGAAACGTTCGACATGAAGCCGGACGCATCGCCAGAGATCCGCGGTCCGTTCCAACCGATCGGTTGTCGCACGCCCGGTTTGTTGATCAGCGAACACCTGCCCCGCTTGGCGAATGTGTCGGACAAGTACTCGATCATTCGCACGATGACTCACTCGTTTAACGACCACAGCGGTGCCGGGCATTACCTGCAAACCGGAAAGCGGTGGCACATTCCGGTGGGCGGAGGCTTTCTGGCAACGCCCGAGGACTGGCCCTCGATGGGTTCGGTTGTCGAGTACCTGACGCAACGCGCGCCGGGTGGGCTAACACGTGCACTGCCGAACTATATGGTCGTCCCCAATTGGCTGGGACGTCTACAGGAAAGCGGTCAATACCGTCGTCCGGGCCAATATGCCGGCTGGCTTGGCCTGGCCTACAACCCGCTGACAACTGCAATCGAGAAACGCAGCTTAACCGACAACCCCTATTGGCGTGATTGTACGGACGACGAACTTTCGTATCAAATCGAAGGCCTGGCACCAGAAGTTACATTGGATGCGCTGCGGCGTCGAGAATCCCTACTTCGCCAACTCGACGACGCCCGCGGCAAACTCGACCGGTCGGATACGTCCATCTACAGTCGCTTTCGACAACGCGCTTTGGCCTTGGTGACATCGAATGACACCCGTCGCGCTCTGGACGTTCAGCGGGAACCAGTAAAACTGCGCGAGCGATACGGTCATCACCTCTTTGGACAATCGTGCCTGCTCGCCCGGCGACTCGTCGAGGCCGGTGTCAAGTACGTGACCGTACACTACGACTGCGTGGATGGTTACAGTTGGGATTCTCATCGCAATAGCGACGACGTGAAGAAACACCTGCTGCCCACGTTTGATCAGGCGTGTGCCGCGCTACTGGAAGACTTAGACGAAAAGGGGATGTTGGACGAGACGCTTGTCGTGGCTCTTGGAGAGATGGGTCGAACTCCAAAGGCAAATGCCGTCTGGGGACGAAACCATTGGAGTACACTGTTTCCAGCATTGATAGCGGGCGCTGGCGTTCAAGGCGGCACCACCTATGGAACGTCTGATTCGATCGCCGCTCATCCCAAAGAACATCCGGTAAGTCCGGAGGACTTGGCCGCAACGATCTATTGGGCATTAGGCATCGACCCGGGTCTTATGCTGCCAGACTCGCTTGGACGGCCGATTCCTATCAACGACGGAGGCCGCCCTCTCAAGGCGATTTTCGGCTAATCGCTACATGGCAGCTAAATAAACACGACTGAAGGAGACGTTTTGATGACATTCACGCACGACAATCACTCGCAGCAATCGCGTGCGAGCTTAAATCGTCGCGTCGCGATTCAGGCAGGCGCAGTGGGTATCTTCGGATTCGGCATGAACCACCTGGCGGCGCTGCGAGCGGAATCGCCATCTCAGCCAACTGCAAAAGCGAAATCCTGCATCTTCATTTTTCTGTCCGGTGGATTGTCGCAGCACGATAGTTTCGATTTGAAACCTAACGCCGTCGATGATATTCGCGGCGACTTCCAACCAATATCGACACGTACTCCCGGTCTTCAGATTTGCGAACATCTGCCGATGCTGGCGGAGCGGAGCCAACTCTGGTCGCTCTGCCGGTCGCTGACGCACGGTTCGAACGAGCATTCGGCCGGTCACCACATCATGATGACTGGTAGGAGCAAGATGCCCGCCGGTTTCAACCCGAGTCGTCCGATGCCAGCCGATCACCCATCGATCGCTGCGATCGCTGGCGCGGTGACGAAGTCTCGCAACAATCTGCCCCCGGCATTGGCGCTACCGGAACGACTGATTCATAACTCCGGACGAGTGATACCTGGGCAGTTTGCCGGAACCATGGGCCCTCGCCGAGATCCTTGGTTCATCGAGGCATCCCCATTCCACAATCGGTCTTACGGTGCCTATCCCACACACGATTTTGATCATCAGGAGCGGGGCGACAAAGACAGCCGAGTTTTTCAGGCACCCAATATGGCACTCCCAGATTGGCTCGCCGAACCGCGACTGTCAAATCGATTGAATCTACTTC
>LWDU01041041.1_pt1 | contig 25418 bp, 20 predicted proteins | sample 727161 | NCBI WGS metagenome assembly LWDU01 (sample SAMN04566230, study PRJNA314399) | hydrothermal vent metagenome | isolation source: deep sea hydrothermal plume seawater | place: Mexico: Gulf of California, Guaymas Basin | collected 2004-07-11
AGCGCACTTCGGATCAGCGAATTGCCCTGCCGCCTACCAGGGACTAAAAATCATCACTCCGCTTAGGCTCCGTTTCCCTGATTTTAAGCGAAGGCAGTAGTGGAGGGTGACTTATCGAAAAATGCTAATCTGGATGATTTGACGGCTTATTTAATGGTGGGGATTAGCGGCTTACGCACCATGGTTAAAGCTGGAACAGAATATAACAAGCTACATCGAGTTGCCCAAATTTTGCTTACCGCATTGAAATAGTTTTTTTACCACAATATGGACCAATCGGTTCATTAGTGGTTTTTTAAGAGACAATCTAGTCCTATTATTTATAAATAAGGTGAATGATGCAATCTGAATACAAAATGTTATTAAATCCTGTGGCCGATGACAGTCATGAAACGCTGGTAAAGGCTAAAAAGAACTTAGGGTTTATCCCCAAGATGTACCGAAACATGGCTACTGCGCCAGGGTTGCTGGAGTCTTATCTATACACTTATGATCAGTTTCGTGAAAACGCTGACTTTACATCTATCGAACAAGAAGTTGTATTCTTAACCATTAGCCGAGAAAATGGCTGTAGCTATTGTATGTCAGCACACTCATTAATCGCAGATAAAATGTCGAATGTGCCGACAGAAATCACCGATGCCATTCGGGGTGATCTCACCATTTCAGATAGCAAACTAGCGGCATTACATGCCTTTACTAAAGCGATGCATGTCTCTCGTGGATTGCCGACTCAAGCAGACGTACAAGCCTTTTTGTCAGCAGGCTATTCTGAGCGACATATACTCGATATTGTGATGGCTATAGCGGTAAAAACAATGAGTAATTTCACAAATCACCTGTTTCATACAGAAGTGGATGAGACTTTTGCATCAAGGCAATGGCCAGATTAATCAGGGAGAAAGAGATGCCATCAAATAAGGCAGGAGGTCAGATACAAGATTCCTTTAATATGGCACAGCAAGTTGCGGATTAAATTCTGTCTCAATCGCAGGGCGTGCTATAAGGTTTTCAGTACTACCTGCCCCGACAGCTTTTTTATCTCGAACCGAGCCGCTGGATCTATTTAGCTTTTAGTCATCTGCTAGAGCACTGGAGCGTAGCTCATTAGTAATGCATGAAATAATGGGGCGCGTCTGGTATAAACTTAGGTATTAATTTTTTTATGGCCCGCAGGACGGATGGCAACCTGGGTCTGGATTAGTGTGCATAAAGTACCATCAGCCAGATAATAGCCATATTCAAATAAGGGTGTACTTCGGCCTTTGCATTCTAAATCAGCGCGGATTTGTTGCTCTAATTCTGCCGAGAACTGGAAACGTAATTCGATATCACTTAACCCTTGAGCCCTGAAGTCCAGGTTTAATGATCGCGTCCAGACGCTATAATCAGGGAATATTTTCATGCATGCCATTGCCGCAATGGGGTCAGCTAGGCAGGCCTGAAACCCACCAAATAAACTCCCGCCTATATTAGTGGCAATCCAGCTATGCGGTAAGCTTATTTTAATATGTCGCCAGTCGGGAGATAAATCCAGTACCTTGATCCGCATTAGCCAAAATGGGGGGAACCATTCGATTCTTTTTTTATTGGATATTAAGGAAGTATTCCAGATAAACCGGCGTAAGTTCATTAGTGTGTTGACTGTAAAAAAATATTTATTTCACCATGAAGGCATGAAGAAGGTGAAAAGAAGTTTATTGAACTACTTCCACCGTGTGCATAAGATCAATATTAAGCCAGACTTTTACTGGCAATTTCAAATACATCTTTGGAGACATTTTCCGTGTTAATAATGCGCTCCAGTTGTTGTTTCATCAAACCCTGCCGCTGTTTATCAAACCTACGCCACTGAGTTAAAGCACTGACCATACGCGAGGCTACTTGTGGGTTAAGACTATTTAAAGCTATCACCTGGTCGGCTAAAAGCTGATACCCCTGACCATTTTTCATATGATAATGGATTGGGTTTGCCTGGCTAAATGCACCCACCAGGGAACGTACCCGGTTGGGGTTTTTTAAATCAAATGCCGCATGTTGTAATAAAGATTGCACCACGGCAAAAGTATCTGGCAGTGGACTTGATGCCTGAAGACTAAACCATTTATCGATAACTAGTGCCTCATCTTGCCATTGCTGATAAAACTGCTGTAAACAAGCCTTTTTTTCCGGATTTTCAGAATTCACAATAGCGCCTAATGCTACAATTTGGTCGGTCATGGTTTTAGCACTGGAAAATTGCTCGTTTGCCAATTGATGGCTTGCATCTGTATCCAGCTGAGTTAAATAATCCAGACATAGGTTTTTTATCCTACGCCTGCCTATTGCAGCTGAATTCAATTCTCCGGCTTCATCCTGGTGGTTTTTTATGTACAGGGCAGTGATCTGTTCGGTTAATTGTTCGGCTAGACTACGTTTGACCGTTTGTCTGGCAAGATGAATAGCATCTACATCGATAACAGTCATTTGCTCCGCGAGATAGCTCTCAGCTGGTAAAGAGAGTAAACAGGCTAGGTATGACAGGTCGGGCGCAGGTTGTTCGAGTAACACTTTAAAGCTATCGACGAGTGCGTCAGGAATAGTTAGGCTCTTTCCTTGCTTAATTGCGCTGATCAGTTCAAAAATGATGCTGGCGGTTAATTGCTGGCCTGCTTCCCAGCGATTAAAACTATCATTGTCATGCTGTAATAAAAAGGCAAGCTCTGTTAAAGGCCGTTGCATTTGTAATTTAACTGGCGCAGAAAAATCACGTAATATAGATAATACCGGTTGGCTAAGTATATTTTCAAAGACAAAGCTCTGAGTGCTTGCTGTTAATTCCAGAGTCAGTTCATTATTCTGGGTAACTGCATCTACCACGGAGGCATCCATAAGCATGCCATCAGCGGCAAATAAAGCGACTTTAACGGGAATATGCAATACCGCTGCATTTTTCTGACCAGGTATCGTCTGACTTAATGTTAGCGTATAGGATCGCTTATCGGCATCATAATCCTGCTCAACCTTAAGCATAGGTGTTCCTGCTTGGGCGTACCAGCGTCTAAATTGGCTTAAATCTTTATCACTTGCATCTTCCATTGCCTGCACAAAATGTTCACAGGTCACTGCCTGGCCGTCATGTCGTTGAAAATATAAATCAGCGCCTTTATGAAACAACTCGGTGCCTAACAAGGTGCGTATCATACGCACCACTTCAGCGCCTTTTTCATACACGGTCAGGGTATAGAAGTTATTAATTTCGATATAGGCTTCCGGGCGTATAGGATGTGCCAAAGGGCCTATATCCTCTGCAAACTGGCGGGTGCGTAGGGCATTAACATCATTTATGCGCTTAACTGCTCTGGAAGTCTGGTCGGCGGTAAATTCCTGATCACGGAAAACGGTAAAACCTTCTTTTAAACTTAATTGAAACCAGTCACGACAGGTGATGCGATTACCACTCCAGTTATGAAAATACTCATGACCTATGACACCCTCTATATGCTCATAATCCATATCAGTAGCAGTGTCGGGACGAGCTAAGACAAATTTGGTATTGAAAATATTCAGTCCTTTATTTTCCATAGCCCCCATGTTGAAATGACCGACTGCAACAATCATATACAAATCTAGATCGTACTCACGCCCGTAGACTTGCTCATCCCAGCGCATGGAATTTTTTAATGACTGCATGGCATGAGCGCATTTATCGATATCATGTGCTTCGACAAAAATTTGTAGGGTAATATCCCGGCCGCTCATGGTGGTAAAGTGATCTTCGATACACTCTAACTGCCCGGCAACTAAAGCAAACAAATAACACGGCTTTTTAAACGGGTCTTCCCAGCTAACCCAGTGACGGTTATCAATTAACTCGCCATGCGCTACTTTATTACCATTGGATAATAAAACTGGATAGAGTGTTTTATCGGCAATTAATGTCGTGGTAAAGCGCGCCATTACATCAGGTCTATCCAGGAAATAGGTTATTTTACGAAACCCTTGAGCCTCGCATTGAGAGCACAACATATGATTAGAAACAAACAAACCTTCTAATGCACTATTGGCTTTTGGATTAATGGTATTTTCTATTGCCAGAGTGAAAGTTGTATTTTGGGGTACATCGACAATCGTTAATGATTCATCCGTTAGCTTGTACTGGCTATCGGTTAGTGCCACGCCATTTAATGCAACACTGATTAAAGTGAGTTCTTCACCCAATAGCTCTAACGCGGCATGTCTGGTGTTATTATCCGGGTTATGGGTAATCTTTAACCGAGAGACCACTCGAGTATACTCTGCCTCAAGAATAAAATTTAAATCGACGGTTTCGATTAAATACTTAGGCTCTTGATAGTCCTTGAGATAAATGGTTTGTAGTTTGGCTTCTGATTTGTTTTTTTTGTTCATGATGTTCTGTATCAACTTATTTTGCAGGCTTTAAACGAAAAAATAATTACTAATAGCCAAGCACTTAAAAAACAAAGCCCGCCAATGGGAGTAATCATTCCTAGCCATCTCACGCCGGATAAGCTGAGTAAATATAAGCTTCCTGAAAATAATGTAATTCCGGCAAACATCAGCCACCCGGCATATATTATTAATCGAGCGTCTGGATTTTGTTGTCTAAGTATAGCCATAAGCCCTAAGCCCAAAGCGTGCCACATTTGATAAGTCACGGCTGTTTTATAAACAGTCAGCATCTCAGGTGACAGTATTGCTTTTAGAGCATGGGCGCCAAATGCGCCCATGGTAACAGCAAGAAAAGCGCTGACAGTGCTTAAAAAAAGAAAGATCGGGTGCATTATTTCTCCATTAGACGTGGCATTAACTGTACAAGATTACACGGTTTGGTGCTAAAGTCTAATTGTTCACTAATTAAACTGTCCCAGGCGGTACGGCAGGCTCCGGATGATCCGGGTAAACAAAAAATGTAAGTCGCATTTGCTACGCCAGCAATAGCACGGGACTGGATCGTAGAGGTTTTTATCTGCTCATAAGAGAGCATTCTAAAGACCTCGCCAAAGCCGTCGAGTTTTTTATCCAGTAAAGGAGAAAATGCCTCAGGGGTACCATCTCTGCCGGTAACACCCGTGCCACCGGTGCTGATAATAACATTCACCTGGTCATCGGCTATCCAGGTAGAAGCGGCGGCTCGGATCTGATAGATATTATCAATAACAATCTTTTTAGCATGCAAATGATGTCCTGAATGCTCTAAGCCTTCAACCAGTGTTGCTCCCGATATATCGTCTGCTTCGGTGCGCGTGTCGGAAACAGTTAGAATTGCAATATTGAGTGGAATAAATTGTTGCTCAGTCCGGGACATAGTACACACCTGTTCGTATGGGAAAATAATCTTATGGTCTATTTTACATAAAAGAGTAGTCTATAGCAGTGCTTGATTCTGTATGGCGCTGTTGAATTGCTCCAGAGGGGTATTAAGAATAATCATATGGCTAGTGAGTGCATTCGATTATAATCAGCTTATATAAAAAATTCTTCAATGGGTTGACTAGATTTAACTAAGGAACGCGGATGAAATAAGTTAAGCACCTGGTGCAGGATTGTTATTCGTATTCAAAGCGTAGAAATAGGAGCATAGCTATGCTACATAATTGTTTCTGCAACACAGAAGACGAATAAAAGACAAGTCAGTTGCTTAAATTATTTCGTGCACGCTCCTAAGATCACACTATTTTTAACATCATGCTGCAAGCATTATTAAAGAGTTTCTATGGCTGTCAATCCTAAATCAGAACAAGGTCAGGCTCTTCGTAAATTATTTCCGATGGCAACCATGCCAGCGCAACAATTTAAAGAGTTATGTGCTGACTGTGATATAAGCAATATGCCGAAGGGAAATTTTTTATTTAACAGAGGTGATCAGACAGACGCTTTTTTTTATCTTATCGAGGGGACAGTTTCCCTAGAAGCAAATGAATTCTTACTAGACGCCATCAAGGCAGGAACCGATGTAGCGAAATTTTCATTAGCCCACCAGTTTCCGCGTAAAGTATCTGCACGCGCACTTGATAATGTGCGTTTTATTAGTCTTGGTTTGAATGTGTTTGATAAGACAGATATAGACTATAACGAAATGAAAAATGCTTATTTAGTTGAAAATGATGACTCTGAAGCAGATGCGTCAATTGACTGGTTGGCAGCATTATTACAATCACCTGTATTTCAACGTTTGCCTGCGGTAAATTTACAGAAGGTTTTAATGAGCCTGGAAGAGGTTAAGTTCGCTAAGGGAGAGATCATTTTACGCCAGGAAGATGAGGGAGATTATTGTTATTTGATTAAAAAAGGGAGCTGCTCCCTAAGTCGAAAAGCATCGAGCCGGGCAAAAGAAATAAAATATCTGGAACTTTCCGCCGGTGATATATTTGGCGAGCACGCGATACTAGCAGATGAGCGGAGAAGCATGACGGTAACAGCTGACACCGATATGTTGGCTTCGCGTATAGATGCTGAGCGCTTTATTAAGCTTATCAAAGAGCCTGCTGTAAAATATATCGATTACAATGATTTAAAACACGAGCGCGAGCAAAATCCTGAGTTAGTGGTTTTAGATATGCGTTCCACTGAAGAATACAAAAAAAGCCATATAGACGGTAGTCGTAATATCCCCTTTTTCACTTTGCGGAAGTCTATTCATGAATTAATGCAGGAACCAGGCAAGATTGTCGTGATTTGTGCTGACGGCCGGACCAGTGCTGCGGTAGCTTTTGAACTGATTAAGCACAATATGAATGCTGTCGTCTTAAATCGAGGCATGCAAAGCATACCCGATGAAGCTGTTAAAGTAATGGATGAAAATCAGCCTGCGCAAGATGTCGAGGAAATTGCAGGGCCACTAGTAGTTGAGGATGTGGATTCGAAGGATATAGAATCCAGCTTGCAACAGGAAAATCAACTATTAAAAGCAAACAATGAGCGATTGGCAACTGAATTGAATTTGTTTAAAAAGCAATACAAATTGCTGTATACGCAAACGGAGAAATTAAAAGCAGCGCTGGATAAATTAAGAGCCGCTAAGTAAGAACATGACACTCCTTTGGTATTGTCATGTTCTTACTTAGCGATATAAAACCTAATGGGTTGGTAAAGATTACAGACTAAACAATGTAATCAGGCAAACGAAAGGAATTATTTGATTTTTGATTCTTTGTACATGACATGTTTACGAACAACAGGGTCAAATTTTTTGATTTCCATTTTTTCTGGCATAGTACGTTTATTTTTATCAGTTGTATAAAAATGACCTGTACCTGCTGAAGAAACTAATTTTATTTTATCGCGCATTTTTCTTCTCCAATTAAACTTTTTCGCCACGTTGGCGTAATTCTGCTAAAACAGTATCGATCCCTTTTTTATCGATGATACGCATACCTTTTGCAGATAGTCTTAAACGTACCCATCTGTTTTCACTTTCAACCCAGAACTTATGGTGGTGCAAGTTAGGATTAAAGCGTCTTTTTGTTCTATTTTTCGCGTGCGATACATTGTTTCCTGAAACAGGACGTTTACCTGTTACTTGACAAATTTTGGACATGATTTACCTCTAATGTGCCTTTATTCAAAGTTAGCCAGACTTTATACCAAATATTTTTACCCAGGTAAACAATAATATACAATTTAGATAAAATAATCACTCTCTTATCGCTAAAAACGCGCTATACTTTACACGATAATGCGCTCTCTCCGTTATTATAAGTTGCCGGAGTCGAAAGTATGGCACTGAACGATTATTTATATTTATAAATAGTTAAAACAATTTTCAAAGAGATCAATATTGTGAAAATTAAATTTGGCATGGTCATGGATTCGATTGACCACATCAATATTCAGAAAGACACCAGTTTTGCAATGTTACTAGAAGCGCAAGCGCGTAACTGGGAATTGCATTACATACAATTAGGGGATTTGTTTTTACGTAAGGGTAAAGTCTATGCGCATAGCCTGCAAATTCAGGTGCAGCGTAATGCAAAAGCCTGGTATCAGGTGATAGCACGACAGACTATCGCTCTGGAGTCATTAGACTCGATTATTATGCGTAAAGACCCGCCAGTTGATCAGGAGTATATCTATGCGACTTATCTATTGGAACAAGCTGAGCGGCAAGGTGTTTACGTTATTAACAAACCTCAGTCTTTGCGCGATGCCAATGAAAAACTGTTTACCGCGTGGTTTCCGCAGTGCTGTGCCGATACGCTGGTCACGCGAAATGCAGGTTTGATCCGTGAATTCCTTGCCGAGCATCAAGACATTATCTTAAAGCCTCTGGATGGTATGGGGGGCGCCTCCATTTTTCGTGTGCGCAGCAATGACCCAAATATTAGCGTAATAATTGAAACCATTACCGAGTATGGTAAAAAACATGTTATGGGGCAAAAATATTTACCGGAGATAAAACAAGGCGATAAGCGTATATTAATCGTTAATGGCGAAGCTATCCCCTATGCGCTGGCGCGCATTCCGGCTCAGGGCGAAACGCGTGGTAACCTTGCTGCTGGTGGAGTTGCACAGGGGCAGCCATTAAGCGAGCGTGATAGCTGGATTGTGCAGCAAGTGGGTCCGACCTTAAAAGCAAAGGGGCTGGTTTTTGTCGGTATCGATGTGATTGGCGATTATTTAACCGAAATAAATGTCACCAGTCCTACTTGTGTACAAGAGCTGGATAAGCAATTTGGCATTAATATCTGTGCAAAGTTAATGGACCATATCGAGACAGTAATCGCTAAAGCCTAGCATATGACTGAACAAGTTTTTCAACGTCCGTCGCCTCTATCAAACAATGATACCTTATTAGTTACCCTGTTTATTGCAGCAGTCATTCATGCTCTGCTTATATTAGGTATTAATTTTAATAAACCCAAAGCCGACAAGAGCAGTAAATCCATAGAAATTACTCTAGTTACCCGGGAGACAAAAACCCCCCCTAAAAAAGCTGAGTTTTTAGCGCAGAATAATCAGATAGGCGCAGGCGAAAAGCGTGATAGGGTGAATCCTGCGGCAAGTAAATCAAGAAGTGCAGCAACCAAACAGGATAAACCACCGGGTCAAAAATCCAGCCGACAGCAAAAAATAGTGCATAAACACGTAATAACCCGGAACCAGTCCGAGCAAAAGATCCAAAACACTAAACAAATCAAAAAGCCTGAGGAAGCGACACGCCCCAAATTATCGATGGATGCCTTGCGCCAGCAATTAAACCAGCTAGGGGAAAAAATTCGCTACCAAAAACCCAGTAGTGATCAAAAGCGCATAAAATTCATCAATTCAGTCAGCACCCATAAATATCTTGCCGCGCAATATATTACCGATTGGCAGCGTAAAATAGAAAGCATGGGTAATCTTAATTATCCAGCTATCGCGAAACGGCCAGGCTTTTCTAGCACCCTTACGATGGATGTCGGTATCAAGCCAAATGGCAGTATCTATAGTATACGTATCAGCAAATCATCCGGTTACCCTGCTCTGGATCAAGCTGCCAAACGTATCGTAAAGTTAAGCGCTCCCTTCCCGCCTTTACCTAAAGCATTACTGCAAGAAGTCGATGTTTTGGTGATTACCCGCGTCTGGAAATTCTCTGACGAATCAGGTTTGTATACTCGCTAAAAAAGTACAGAACAAATGCACTGGAAGCAGGAGCCTCAGCCCCGCCACCTGCCAAGCCCAATCCCTTGCTTCCAGGTTCCATTATTGTATGAATCTCCCCTAACACTGTGCATTTTCTCGCCTGTGAATATCAATAATCAACGCAATATATTTTCTGCAACCTCCACCGAACCAAGTGCAGCAGCGATCATCCTCTGGTGAATAAGTCTCACGCAAGAGGACGCGGAATTCCGATGAAGAATGGTAGTCCTAATCAAGGATATTCCGGAGCAAAGCGTCAACGTTCAAAAAGTGATTACAGAAGATACCGGAGGAGTTCAACTGTACTGTAACTCCCAGTTCAGAAAAAAGAAAGATGGACTAAGCTCATGAAGAGCGTAGAGGGTGTGTTTTTCTTTTCTTCGTGCTCTTCGTGATAAAGCTTTTTTTGTTATGCGATATTTCTTCGTAGGTTACATACACAGAAAATGGTATATACTGAAAATATTAAAATTACAGGGAAATCACTATGTTTAGCGTTTACTTCAAGTCTTTTTTCTATCATTGGCGAACAACATGTGCTCTGGCATTCGCTACTATTTTAATATCTGGCTGCGCCACCCCAGGTTTATCAACAGACTCCTCAGCAGCAGAACTATTAGTACCCGTCACTACTGCACCTACGCATCATTATCATCAAGGTAAGTTCGTCTGGCATGATTTACTCACTCCTGATATTGCCGCCTCGCGAAACTTTTATGGAGGGCTATTTAACTGGACTTTTGAACAACATGGACGTTATACCGTGGTGCTAAATAATGACTTACCCATAGGCGGTATGCTCGAGATCAAACCAGAGGCAGATAAGGGAGCGGAAGCACTATGGCTTGCCTATATGTCGGTGCCCAATGTTGAAAAAGCAAGTACTTACGTTGAAGAACAGGGGGGTGAGGTAATCAAAGGTCCGCTGGCTATGCAGCATCGAGGGACGGGGGCTTTAGTTAGTGATCCTTTAGGCGCTCAGTTCCTATTGCTAAATGCTTTGGGAGGCGATCCGGCAGATTCAGAACCTGAAGTCGGGAGTTGGCTATGGAACGAATTATGGAGTAATCAACCACAGGATAGCTTTATCTTTTATCAAAATTTAGGTCGTTATGATTCTATATTCGGGCAAAAGGATTACCAGATTTTACAGAATGAGGGCAAGTGGCGCGCCGGGATCAGGCACGTACCTGAGGCAGAATTCAAAGTGCGCTGGGTGGCATCTATCCGGGTTGCCGATCCTGCTATATTACTAGATAAAGTAAAGCAACTAGGGGGAAAAGTCTGGGTTCGTCCAGGTGAATCTGTAAAAGATGATAATAAGAATATTGCAGTTATTTCCGATAATCTGGGCGCATTCTTGATATTGCATCGCTGGCTGCCCGAAGATAAAGATTTGGCAGAGGAGTAAAGAGATAAAAATGCTAAGCAGATTAATATTTATTACATCTTTGCTAACAGCAACGTGGTCTTTAACCGCGTGTAGCAGTGGAGGTCAAACCCGTGCCGGATATTCAGTTTATGAAGGTTATAATTACCCCTATTACGGAGGTTATTATGGTCGTGGACTTTACAACCGGCCTACCGGCTTTGGCGGAGGAGGCCCTACCGAACCACCTGACCCCAGGCCTGCGCTTCCCGTAAACAAGGCCAAGTAATAATTAGGTACCTGGAAACAAATAATCATCCTGCCCAAATATTGGACGGTTATTTATTTCCAGATGCCTTATGGCAAAGGGTAGTCGTTTTACGATGTATGTAATTTTCCTGTTAAAAGAATAGGACGATCTATCCACGGGGAGTCGATATTTTTGCGAAAGCTCATTTTGGGCATCCCAGCCCAAGCAAGCGGCAAAAACTTAACGCGACCGCTAATGCCTTCGGCGCCCTAGGTGTCCTGCGTACGTGCCACTTCGCCACTACCATCGTAAACTCGGCGCTGGCTTCGTAACACTCCCTCAAATATCGGGACTACGTTTCGGAATGCCTTTTATTTTGTCTCCACCTACGCTAGCGCTCCGATTCCGACAAAACAACGGCCCTACGCCTTCTGGGGACTACCAGCTTGCCTTAGCCCGGATCAAAATCCAGTACACATAGTTTTTTTGCCGCATGCAACCGGCCATTTAACAGTAAAGTTTTTAATTGTTCGGTACGTTCCATATATTCCTTGCTTAATTCTTTAAACGCTTCAGGCAAATGGTGGCGTTCCATCTGCGATAACTGACCATCAAATGCGGCAGCAACGCTGAGTAAATCTAGCAAAAAATAGCGCTCTTTTGTGGTAACTTCATCTAGTACAACTAGGAAATCTTCCCAGTTATCGTATTCCTTGCTATCGTCAATTTGAAAGGTATCACAGAGCCTAAGTAATAAGACTAGCATGTTTGGGTGGTAGTTTTGTGCCAGTACCATCATGGTGGCAACTGCGCGTACGGAACCTTCACGAGCTTTGGGGCTGAGTTGAGCTATCAGTTCATCGGTAAGCATATCATTGACGATATGTTCTGCCAGTTTATTACCAAATAGCCTGAGTTTCGCTTCACGTGCGACTTTATATAAGGTAAAGGCATCCCAGAGCCCGGTAATAGGGATGGCTACCCAGCTAAATGCTATACGGGCTTCGCCTTTTCCAAACAGGCGGATTAATAAAAATTTAACAGCCAGGCCACTTAATACCACTTTTGCTTTATATAAAAAGGCAACCAGAAATAATTTGGATTTGGATGAATGCTTTAGTGGATCTATGCCCAGGTAGTGAATGATCGGATCGGGCACTTCCAGTGCCGCACGTGCAAGTATATTAGGTACAGCATCGTCGCCAGGCAGGCAAGAGCCTTTTGCCGTCTGATTATGCCCCGTCAGGCAGGCAAGGCTGTAAACTGTTTTTAATCCCAGCCAGAATAATACCGACATTTCAATTGCCAGCATAATGACCAGGCTACTGCCATACAGCAGGTAATAGGTAGACTCGTCCATATTCCCCTTATAGGTCCATTCCACCCAGACGGAGACGAAGGTGGTTAAAGCACCAATAGCAAAAGCGATAACCGCTGCAAACCCTGTTATGTTTCCTGCCAGTGCGCGCAAGGTATTATCAGGCGGTAGATTATCGATATTGATATTTTGTATCTCCGCAGTACCTGATTTATCTGCTAGGTAGCGGTAATATTTAACACCTATTTTTTCTAGAAAACCGGGGGTTTCTTCTCTGGAATATGAAGCCTTTTTTTTATTATTATTTGTATCAGGCATGTTGTGTTCCTCATTTATTCTGGAATAATCAGTTGTCAGTATATTGCAGGTTTTTCATTAAACATAGCTTTAGCCTTCTCCAATACGAAATGAATCTGAAAATAGTGTGGTATTCCAAAATCTTCTCTCTCCTTTGAGCAGCGGGATAAGGTTGCTGACAGGATCAGTGGTAATAAATCAGCTGATCAACTAAACCTCGCTAAAAAGCGATTATTTAAACAACTCAATGAACAGAAAAAAGGCTGATGTCTAGAGTTGGTTTAATAGCGCTGTTCAGACTCATTTGTTACTTGGAAAATACTCAGCTTAAGGCTAAACCCGGACTTTCGAAGCACTCTGAATTATTTAGTCCTGCTTCTCATTCAAACCATGCGGCGAAAGATTGATTGCTTGCGAGACCCAAGGGGTCAGATACAAGCATGAATACCAACATAATTCTATCGCTTAAGACTGCATTAATTAAAAATTAACATTCTCATCTTCAGATCCTCTTTTATAATAACCGCTCATTGATAGCAGAATGATTACATCTCTAATCTAGTTTTTAAACACCATACTGAATAGTATGAAAAATCCATTACCAATACAAGCCCTGATTTGATGGTAAATGAACCAAAAAACCACCTTACTAAAGAAGAATGGCAGGGAAGCTTCTACTCACACTTTAATAGTCGTAATGATTTCGTCCGTAGTTTGCTTGATTACTGGGAAAGCACCAGTACCAATAGTGTTTTCACTCAAATGCAAGAATATAGTGATACCGATACTGAGAAGCGTTTATTGGCATTAATGCGTATTTTACGCCATAAAGAATTCGCTATTCACGATCTCGCCATCCGTAATATGGCTAGCTGGAATAAGGAAATTTCTGATAAGGTCGCCAAGGTTGATGAGTTACGCCTGGGGTTCGTGCGCAGTCTATTTAGCGAGTTTAGTTTTATCGGTGCAGGGCTTGAAGCTCGCACTCACTTGTTTGATGTTTTCCACAGTATGCGTGAAGGCTTTCTGGGCAAAGAATTAACAGATTTAGAAACTAAATTACAAGCCATGCATGCCTTGTTTATACAAAAATAATGACCCAAATACCCGTGCTAGAAAATTACTTTATCCACTTTAAAGAAGCTATAGATTCTTATGCGCTGCCTGAAGCATTTACCTTTCCCTTCTATTACCAGCCGCACCCCTTGTGTTTATTAGCTGCAGAAGAATTACAACGGTACCTTGAAGCACAAACCGAATGGCAACATAACTTTGGTATTAGCGGTAACAAAGAAATGGCTATCGGCAAGATGTTTGGGGTATTATTAGTGCAAAACAAAGCTAAGGAAATCGGCTATCTAGCCGCTTTTTCAGGCAACGTAGCCGGTAAAAATCATCTACCACACTTTGTCCCCCCAGTCTTTGCTGCGCAGCCCGAAAATGGTTTTTTTATCGCCGGACAAACAATCATTAATCAAATAACCGAAAGCATTATCGATCTACAGAAAAATCCACAAATCCTTGAGCTGACTACATTACTACAAGCTGAAATAGACGCGTCACTGTTACAGATTCAAGCACATAGAGACAAGATGATTGAGGGGCGTAAATCCAGAAAAGCTTTAAGGCTTAGTGCTGAATCAGCAATGAATATCGATGATTTACATCGGCTTAAAGAACAATTAGGCAAGCAAAGCGTTGCCCAAAAAAATCAATTAAAAGATCTAAATGGCTATTGGCAAAAGAAAATTCAACACGCGCAAAAAAGCCTGCACCAACTGACTAATGAAATTGCTGCTTTAAAAAATCAGCGCAAAGTCTTATCCGCGTCTTTACAGCAGAAACTTTTTGATCAATACCGTTTTCTAAATACAAAAGGTAGTATCAAAAGCCTGACTGATATTTTTAAGGACACGGCTCAGCTTGCCCCACCAGCGGGAGCAGGGGAATGTGCGGCACCCAAATTATTGCAATATGCCTTTAAATCAGCCATGAAACCCTTGGCGATGGCTGAATTCTGGTGGGGAGAGTCACCTAAATCTGCAATTAGAAAACACCGGAATTTCTATCCGGCGTGCCAGGGCAAGTGCCAGCCAATTTTAGAGCATATGCTTGAGGGAGTTGCTATGGATACAAACCCCTTGTTAAGCAACCCGGCCGCAGGAAAAAGTATCGAAATTATTTATCAGGACGCTGCCATGCTGGTGATCAATAAACCCGCTGAATTTTTATCAGTACCTGGAAAACGCATACAAGACTCGGTTTATCTGCGTATAAAACAAAGTTATCCCAGAGCAACTGGGCCTTTAATCGTACACCGGCTGGATATGTCTACCTCAGGTTTAATGCTGATTGCCTTATGCAAAGAGGCACACAAAAACCTGCAAAGACAATTTATTAAACGCACGGTAAAAAAACGCTACGTTGCTTTATTAGATGGATTGTTAACAGCAGATAAAGGTAATATCGACTTGCCTCTACGCGTTGACCTGGATGACCGGCCGCGACAACTCGTCTGTTACCAGCACGGCAGGCCGGCGCAAACGCAATGGCAGGTTATTGAGCGTAAGAACAATCAAACCAGAGTTTATTTCTACCCTTTAAGCGGGCGTACACACCAGTTGCGTGTCCATGCGGCTCACGTAAAGGGCTTAAACACGCCGATAGTAGGCGACGACTTATACGGCAATAAAGCCACGCGCCTATACCTGCACGCAGAGTCATTAGAATTTAATCATCCTATTTCTAAAGAGTTAATGAGTTTTCAGGTTGAAGCCGAGTTTTAAACTATCCCTTAGCACCTCATTAGAAAACTAGCTTATCAAATAAGAAGTTTAATGACACATTATAACTCGTCTTCTATCTCGTCTGTGTACACCTGCAACGGATCCCGGACTCATCGGCCTGCCGACGATATCGATAAACAAGGAAGTCAACTCCAGTACAATATCAATGATCTGCTCTCCATTGACGACAGACAGGGCTGCATTGGGCGGATTGTCCTTAAAGCTACCCGGCTCCGTAGAAACAGAGTCAAGGAATTCCTTAACTGTTAAGTTGCCTGCCGCCCGCCCGCCCCCGGCGAGCACAAAAGAAAATTACATTCGGGCAAATACGCTGCAGGATGAGCGCATTACCATTCATCATAGAACTTTTGGCATTATGCACGAAGATCGCTTCACAATAGGCACGAGTATTCCGAAGTTATCTTATTTAACCCGGTTCGATGAATTTATTTTATGGTCTACAGTGCTAATATTTGGGGCTCTTCTTGAGACTGTTTATACTTCGTCTTTCACAAAATGCAGCAAATTCGATCAAGCTCGAAAAACTGACAGTTGGTGTTGCTGGATTTTTCCATCCGCGTTAATTGTGGTTGCTGTTATGCCGCTCAGTATCTGAAGTAAGCCATCTTCTAATTCGCCGAATTGCGTTTTTGCATCCGGTATTGCTGAACTACAATCCGTTGCATATACTGCACTTTCCTTAATAAATCGGGCCTCCGGTCGCGAACACCTAATTCAGCTTCATGCAATACCCTTAGCGCTTCCTGATATCGACCTAAAGCCTGCAGCGCATCCGCCTGCATCATAAAATACGGAAACGCACGTCCATATTGTGTAATGGCTTTATGTATGGTTTTTAAAGCCGGTTCATATTGACCATTTAACATTTGAATGGTGTACAACTGTTGAATATATTGCCGCTTATAGCGCTGCGCAACATACCTGCTTTTAAGTACAGCCCGCAACCAGCGACTCACTTTCCGGCTATGTGGCAGACAGTGTGCCTGTCTTGCTATGACACACTCCCCAGTTGCTTCAAAAATAGTTAAAGACCACGGACTTAATGGCTTATGCAGTATTAAATCGACGACGTGCTTACTGGATAAAGTCTTTTTTAATTGCTTATCCGATAAATTAGCAATGATATCCGGTAGCGTAGTCAAAATAGCCATAATTACAAAAGCAACCTCATCGGAGTTTAATTGTGCTGCTTTAAAATAATGTGGATAGGCTAATAAAGGTTTGTGCTCAGTTTTAAATAACACTTCACCATATAGGTATTGACTAATCGGTGAATCGGGATGATTTTGGCCAATACTGGTAAAAATACTACTTTCGCTAGCCCAATAATTTGCTCTTAAAAAAGTGCCGTAGGTGATACCAGCGATCAATAATGCAACCGCAGTCACTGACGCATAGCGTATGACCGAGCTGTTCTGCCTATTTTTAAATAAATACTCAAAGCAATAGATAAAAATATAAGCAATTAAAACGATGATGCCGATACTGGGCAAATAATTTCGGTGCTCATACACTAGCTCAAGCGGTAGAAAAGATGACTCCATGCTATGGCCAACTAAAAACCATAATACAGCAAAAGTAAAAACCGGTAGCCTATTACGCACGACAAAAACGATCAGTAGCAGTACAGCCCATGCAATAACTGAGACTAGCGTTGTTAAGGGTTGCAACAAACTATGACTCACGGCAATATCATCGTGAAACAGGCCCATATTGGTAATATCTGGGATAAATAGCAGAGACAGATAAAACCACAAGACACGGGATTCTGTCCACAAACGCTCAGATAATGAAAAAGATCTACCACCGTAACTGGCAATAAGATTACCAGGCGTAACAAAATAATAAATTAGCACCAGGCAAATTGGCAGAGCGACTAAAACTGTATAAAAAATATATAGCCCCCACTTTTGATTACCTGGCAGAGCCTTCCTCGTGAATAGACTGAACTCTATTACCGCTGCATAGCAACTCACTAGCGCCGCATTTTCTTTACTTAAAAGACCCAAAACCATCCCGCCCAGCACCCCGATGCACATTAAAGTCATGCCACGGGAGAAGTTGTACTGCAATAACTGACGGCCATAAATAAACATACATAAGCCTAACAGGACAAAGGTCGCCGCCATACTGGTCATACGCTGGACGACGTACACAACCGTGCTAACCTGGAGGGGGTGCAGGGACCAGAGACCGGTCATCAGCAATATCGATAAACCTACCTGGAGTGTGGAAAGTTGACCGGGGAATTTCAGCAGTGGCCATAACAGTACCAGAAAGCACATTAGAAGACCGCTATTGACGATATGAATCAGTAAGTTGGTAAGCTTGAACGGCAGCGTGTCGACAAAGCCACCCGCCATATAGTGATTAATGCCAAAAGAAAGTGCGGGTAATACACGTTTTAACAATCCACTCTCATTGGATAATAAAGCCTGTTTTAGAGAATCATAAGAGAGATCTGTAATCGCTACAGATGGGTTTTCGACTATATTTTGTATATCATCAAAAATTAGTGGCCCATGTAATCCTGGCCAGTAAGCGATAATAAGTAATAATGCAATAATACCCCAGATAATAAAAAGTAATTTACCCTGTCTATTGTCTAATTCATTCAGGCTGAGGGTCATTTAAAGCTCCAAGAAAGGTTATACTTCGCGCTGTCACGACTGCGGATTTCTAACGGTTTGATTTTAAAGGTATCGATTAGACGCGTTAAACAGCCTACAAAAATTTCTAATAAGTTGATATATCTATAATAAGCCGCGCAAAAAAAGGGTATGTAGGGTATTATAGTGCATTATTTTTTTATATCAGGCAGCTTTTATTATACTTCCCGCGGATGCGGATTTTATAGCAAGTCGATTTTTGTAGCTAGCTACAAAAATGTTTCAGTAACGCAGTAATCGACAAAAAGTGGCCGTTAGAAAACCGTAGCAGTGGCCGTGCGAAGTATATGTTCTGCCTCGCAATACTCATCATATAGCATAACGGGACCCTAATTAGTCTCTGTTGATGCAATCTCTTAGTAGGAACGCTTAATGACCTCCGAAGTATCATCACTTCCAAAATTCTCTGAATTAAACCTTATTGATCCATTACTTAAAGCGCTAGATGAAGTAGGTTATGAAACCCCATCTCCGATTCAGGCGCTAACAATTCCATTACTTTTGGAAGGTAGAGACGTGCTGGGTCAAGCCCAAACCGGAACGGGGAAAACAGCTGCTTTTGCCCTCCCTTTATTATCCAAAATAGATCTGCAACAAAAAGATCCTCAGGTTCTAGTTTTAGCTCCGACTCGTGAGCTAGCGATCCAGGTTGCTGAAGCTTTTCAAAAATACGCTAAATTTATTAAAGGCTTTCATGTTGCCCCCATATATGGCGGACAGGATTACTCTGGTCAACTACGCATGTTAAGACGCGGCGCGCATGTGGTCGTAGGAACACCTGGTCGGGTTATGGATCATATGCGTAAAGGCACATTAAAGCTGAATAACTTAACATGCCTAGTGCTTGATGAAGCCGACGAAATGCTGCGCATGGGCTTTATCGATGACGTCGAATGGGTATTAGAGCAATTGCCGGAGCAGCGCCAGATTGCCTTGTTTTCTGCCACCATGCCAACGGCTATTCGTCGTATTGCTAATAATTACCTGCACGACCCTGAACACGTCACCATTAAAGTTAAAACCACTACTGCCGAAACTATTCACCAGCGCTACTGGACAGTTAGTGGTATGCATAAACTGGATGCACTAACCCGCATCCTGGAAGCGGAAACTTTTGACGGCATGATTATTTTTGTGCGGACTAAAAACTCAACCGTCGAACTGGCAGAAAAATTAGCAGCACGCGGTTTTTCAGCAGCCGCAATCAACGGTGATTTAGCACAAAACCTGCGTGAAAAAACCATTGCCAAATTAAAAAATGGCAAACTGGATATTTTAGTCGCTACCGATGTTGCTGCACGTGGTTTGGATGTACAGCGTATCAGTCACGTTATTAACTATGATATCCCTTACGATACCGAAGCCTATGTGCATCGTATTGGGCGAACCGGACGTGCTGGTAGAACCGGGGATGCTATCTTATTTGTCGCACCACGCGAAAAACGCATGCTAAGCGCTATTGAACGTGCGACTAAGCAGCGTATCGAACTAATGGAAATGCCTTCTACCGAAATGATTAACGATAAACGCGTTAACCGTTTTAAGCAGCAAATTAGCGATACGCTGGCCAGTGAAGAATTAGAGTTCTACACTAAAATTATCGAACAATACGAAGCAGAGCATGATGTTCCTGCGATTGAAGTTGCAGCTGCCCTGGCGAAGCTGGTACAAGGCGATGAACCTTTATTATTGAAAAAGCCGGCTAAAACAAAAGAGCGTTCAGGCCGAGATCGTGACCGAGAAAAAGATAGGGATAGTGGTTCAATTAAACGTAAAAGCGGCTCAGCAATGCGAAGCAGTATGCAACGCTTCCGTATTGAGGTAGGTAAAGACCACGGTGCAAAACCAGGCAATATTGTCGGTGCGATTGCCAATGAAGCAGGACTGAATGGTAAAGAAATCGGCCAGATTGATATGCATGACGACTTTAGCATAGTCGATTTACCAAAAGGTATGCCCGCTGAGGTTTTTGAAGGACTGCAAGCGACCCGGGTAGCCGGACAAAAACTCAGCATTGCGCCAGTCAAAGATGACGAAGTCCCCAGACAGAGTAAAGATTCACGTAGAAGCGGTGAGAAATCAGATAAAAAACCGCGTAGAAAACCGCGTAAAAGCAAATCTTCTTAGAATACAAAAAATACAACTATAGGCTGGGTTAGTTTTTTTGCAAGGCAACAAAAAAATGTAGCCCGGCAGCTTTAAGTATTTGAAAAATGCTGGGTTACGTTATCTGCGCTAACGCTTGATAATCTAACCCAGCCTACATTTTAATCTATTAGTTTTAATCCCTACGTTACGGCAGTGAGGTTCTGCGTGCGAATACCTCGGCAAACGCACAGAGTCTTAGATAATCACATCATCTCCACTCCAAACACAGCATTTAACCCGTTTATCATACTCAGTTTAGATGAACCTTATGTTTTCCCTAGATAATATCCCCCCCCAGCTACACGATACAACTAACCTTCATATCCAGAATTTTACTGATTCGCTACAGAGATTAGCGCTTGAGTTACCAGCAAATGAACGCATCAACAGCTCGTTGCCAAAGGTTTTCTGCTGCAGTGAATTTGTTGCCCAAATCTGTACCCGTCAACCTCACAGCCTATTAGAATTAATCAACAGTGGCGACTTATTCAGTGCCGAGGTACGTAGCAGCTATACCAACGCGTTAAGCTTAAACACTATGCAGAACGATGCCCAGTTGATGAAAATCCTGCGCCAATTCCGTAATAAGCAAATGCTACGTATTGCCTGGCGCGACCTGGCTGAATGGTCTAACCTGGATGAAACCCTGCTGGATTTAACCGCCCTGGCTGAAAGTTGTATTCAATTTACGCTGGATTATTTATATCAGCAAGCTTGCAATAAATACGGTAGCCCCGTGTTAACTGATGGCAGCAAGCAGGGGCTGGTGGTTTTAGGCATGGGTAAACTGGGTGCCTGGGAACTTAATTATTCATCCGATATAGACTTAATTTTTGCGTATCAACAGGATGGTGATTTAGCCGATCGCAAACAAACCACCTATGGAGAATTTTTTAGCCGTATTTGTCGCCAACTAGTTAAAATTCTGGATGAAATTACCGCGGATGGTTTCGTCTTTAGAACCGATATACGTTTACGCCCCTTTGGTGATAGCGGCCCTGTCATTATGACTTTTGACGGCCTGGAAAACTATTATCAAACCCAGGCGCGTGAATGGGAGCGCTATGCGATGGTAAAAGTTCGCCCGGTTGCAGGAGATAAACAGGCCGGAGAAAAATTTATGGCGCTGATTAAGCCCTTTGTTTATCGTCGCTATCTGGATTATGGCGCCTTTGAAGAATTACGCTCGCTGAAACTACAAATAACTCAGGAGTTGCAGCGTAAAGACCGTATGGATAATATCAAACTTGGTCCCGGTGGCATACGTGAAATCGAGTTTATCGGTCAGGCGTTTCAGTTAATACGCGGCGGACAAGATATTGCATTACAGCAACGCAGCATTCAGCCTATTCTTGCCCTGCTAGGCGAAAAGAATTTAATTGCTGCGGCAGAGAGCGAACAACTACGCAGCGCCTATCGTTTTCTTCGCAGGGTTGAAAATCATATACAGGAATTTCAGGACAAACAAACTCACGATTTACCTGAATCAGAACAGGATCAGGCGATATTAGCCTTTTCGCTAGGTTATTCTGACTGGCACAGTTTGAAAACTGAGCTTGAGCAAGTGCGTGAACAAGTGCAGAACTTATTTGTTGCCATATTTTCCATACAAGAAATGGATAATGCTGCGCAAAATAGTGAACAAATCTGGATCGGAAAAGCTGATCAGGAAACCAGCTTAAATCAGCTGGCAGAATTAGGTTACGGTAAACCCGAACCCATCTTACACTTACTTGAGCAGCTTAAAATCAGCCGTGCAATTACACGCTTAAGCACTAAGGGCATGCATACACTGGATAAATTAGTGCCTAAAATACTTGATATCCTGGGCCATGAAAAAAAATCCTATGTCACCTTACAGCGCCTCTGCTACTTGTTTGAAACTATGGCCGGACGTAACGTCTATTTATCATTATTAGCTGAAAATGATCACGCCCTGCAGCAATTAATTACCCTGACGTCATCCAGCTCCTGGATTAGTGAGTACCTAGCAAAATATCCGTCATTATTTGATGAATTACTGGATACACGCTCACTTTACGACCCATTAGAAAAAGAAGCTCTGCAGAAACAACTCGCCGAACAACTAGCAAATATTAACTCTACAGATGTAGAGCAGCTAATGATAGCGCTATGTAAATTCAAGCAAATCAATGTGCTGCGTGTAGCTGCTGCCGATATTATGGGGGCTGCACCATTAATGGTGGTGAGTGATTATTTAAGTTATATCGCCGAAGTTATTTTGCAGCAAGCGGTAAACATTGCCTGGAATTTATTAACGGAAAAACACGGTATTCCACCCGATACCAGTCAGGACAACATGCACTTCGGTATAGTCGGTTTTGGAAAATTAGGCGGCCAAGAACTCAGCTATACCTCTGACCTGGATTTAATCTTTATTTACGATTACCCTGATTCTAATGCTCTGACCAATGGCCACAAGAAAATCAGCGGCGCTCAATTTTATGCTCGATTAAGCCTGCGTTTGCGTAGCCTACTTAATACCCAAATGCTATCCGGCATGACTTATGAAATAGATATGCGCTTACGTCCGAATGGAGATTCTGGCTTATTAGCTACCCCTTTAAATAGCTATGAAAACTACCTGAAAAAAGAAGCCTGGACTTGGGAACATCAAGCTCTTGTCCGTGGGCGTTTTATTACTGGCGATGCAGATACGCAAGTAACATATGAGGCGATTCGCCAGAGAATTTTATGTTTGCCTAGAAATGAGCTTGAGTTAAAACAGGAAGTTTACAAAATGCGCGAAAAAATGCGCAACACCCTGGATAATAGCAACCAACAGACTTTTAATTTAAAACAGGGAATAGGCGGCATTGCCGATATAGAATTTATCGTGCAATTCTGTATTCTGGCCTACTCGGAAAAACATCCTGATTTAACGCAATTTACCGATAATATAAACTTATTAAATACTTTAGCAGAGCAACAATTGCTCAATCAGGAATATGTGACAACACTAAAACAAGCCTATTGCATTTTCCGTGACTGGGGACATAAAGAAACCCTGCAAGGGAATAAAGCCCTAATCGCGCAAGATCAATTAGTTGAAATACGTAAGCAGGTTGCCAATATCTGGCAGGATTTAATGAACTAGCTATTGTCACAATTTTGACACTGGGCAGGGGGCAGATGATTCTTGACCAAAGCCTTTTTTGTCTTCCATCAGGCAGGCCTAGCGTTGATTTCATCATAAATTTGGCTCTGTGTGATGGCGAGACTGAACGCATGCCAACTATAATCTGGATGGAGTAGAGTCACCTAGACTGCATACCTTCTTTTTCAGTCCTAGTGAAAATTATTAGGGTAGCGTTCAATCTAATTTAGGTATTTATAAATGTTGGAATATTAGAACCGCCCCTACTTATTGATTAAGAAGCCTGTCAAAAATAAAGGTGTATTAAATATGATGGTCTTACAAACCTTCACTATCGTACAATGCTGCATCTATAACTAACGTCTCATTCATAATTTGGTCAAAACTAAAATAGTATCTATATGCCCCAGATGAGCGCCGGGGGGTGATGCTTAGTTCTTCTAATATAATAATGGGGCTTGATAAGATGGAATGAACCCTTGTTTCCAGGCGTTTTCAACGGCCGTAATGATATATTCTCACAACACCCGAATTCGTATAATAAGTTTAGCCATGAAATTAAAAACAATTATTTTATTATTTTGTCTATCATTTCTAATGATAGATGTGTCTATCAGTGGAGAAAGACAGGGGCAGATTAATCTTAAAGTTAACCTGAACACGCCTGAAATAACACAGCCGGCAAAAATATGGTTACCTTATCCTATTTCCAACAATGAACAATTGATTGAAGATATTAAAATCGAAGGTAATTTTATAAATTCTGCCATTTATAAACAACCTGAGAGCGGTACCTTGTATTTCTTTGCTGAGTGGAATAAAGCTGAGCAGGAGAAAAGGCTAGAATTCATGTTTAAGGTAAGAGCAAAAGAGCGGATAGTTAGGAATTTAACGGATACTGGTGGCGATATTCCGGTGGAAATAATGAAATATCTACAGCCAGATTGGTGGATTCCGACTGATGGGGAAGTAGCAGAAATTGCCAACGGCATACAACAAGGTAAAAGCGGAATTCTTGAAAAGGCGCGTGCAGTTTATGACTGGGTTATTGAAAATACGAAAAGAGATCCTAATGTAAGAGGATGTGGATTAGGCATCGTTGAAGTTACCTTGGCAAAGCGCAGTGGAAAATGTGCCGATCTTAGTTCTGTCTATGTGGCTCTAGCAAGAAATATAGGCGTTCCGGCAAGAGAAGTGTTTGGTCTGAGGCTTGGGAAAAAGGCAGATCAGGATATAACCGGAGACTATCATTGCTGGGCAGAGTTTTATTTGCCTGGTACTGGCTGGGTTCCGGTTGACCCAGCAGACGTAAGGAAAATAATGCTGGTTGATAATTTAAAACTAGTGGATGTAAAGGAAATAAGAGAATACTATTTTGGCGGAGTCGATCAATACAGAATGGTTCTTGAAAGAGGTGGTCGAGGAATTAAGCTACAGGCATCTCAAGAATCTAAACCGCTTAACTACCTGATGTATCCCTATGCTGAAATTAACGGCAAAGCATTAGATTACTTTGATCCAGAAAACTTCCGTTATTCGGTGCATTTTAAACAACTATAGTTTATTATTTTTTTGACGTGTTGAAGAATGAATAGCTTGCACTAAATATCGTTGGCAACTGATTTTTCTTGGGTAATAGGCTTCACGTCTAGCTGTTGTCATCGCTTTTAAGCCGAAGCTTGTAAGGTAACACTGAGAATAAAGAAGCAATTCAATGCTCCTAAAATATCATTATGCTTTTTACTGATTTATTTAGTCACTCTGTACTGGTCAACCCAAACCGGACAAATTAATTTGAGAATTTTCAAAATTGGC
>LWDU01034828.1_pt1 | contig 25393 bp, 24 predicted proteins | sample 727161 | NCBI WGS metagenome assembly LWDU01 (sample SAMN04566230, study PRJNA314399) | hydrothermal vent metagenome | isolation source: deep sea hydrothermal plume seawater | place: Mexico: Gulf of California, Guaymas Basin | collected 2004-07-11
GAGAAAATAATGCTTATCCTCACGTTGCTATGATGTTCACAGATTTTCTAAGAAAAAATTGTCTTCCTGGGGGAAAATAATTTTATTATTTAAATTAACTTTTCGAATATTAGAATATCCCCGAATCTTATCGCAGCATAATAACCCGGCTTAGAGATGTAAACCAAAACATCTTTATCTTTGGGTAAAACAGCGTTTCTTTCAGAATATTTTGATGGCAAAACAAACTCCATTGCGCTTTCCCCTTTTTCATTATTTCCGTTTATATACTGAAATAATTTTGAAAAATTTCTGTTAGAACTAACTTTTGCCCTTATTGAAGGGGAAATAACGAATTTCAATATTGTCTATTGTTTTAAGGAGGTCATATTTTTGGGTTTCGTATGCTTGTGAAAACACAGTAATTGAGAATAAAATAAACAAATATTGAATCAGAAAAAGTTATATGCGAGTTAATTTAACAGGATATGTTTTGCCAGAATTCCACTGAGGCACGTACAGATTCCAATCATCATCAATACAAACATCATGAGGATTTCTAAAACTGACCTGATCATATTTTGGCTTTATAAGCGTTTTGTCAACATAAGAAGGAGCGCTTCCTCCTGGGAATGACACAACTTTATTGTTTTTATTTAAAACGGCGAGCATTCCGTCATAAGTCCTCCAATCTTTTGTAACGATTACAGCGAATAAAAGATATTCGCCTTTAATTACAGGCCTACAAATATAACAACCAGGCATTTGAACTGTTTCTATCCATTTTCCATCTAAAGTGAACCTTTTAAATTCATTTTTGCTTCTAGAGGTTATCAATAATGTTGGGTTTGAGTTTTCTCGATTGTCTATAGTAACCCCATGGCAGCAATCAAACAAATCATCGCCATCACCACGACCTCCAAAATGCCTTATATAATTTCCTTTATGATCGTATTGAATGATATAGTCTAAGCCATATCCATCAGCAACATAAAAATCTCCATTTTCAGCAACAGCAGTTTCGGTAGGTTTAAATAGGGAAGAGTTAGTATATGCTTTTACTTCTTTAGGGTATGACAGTTCTAGTAATTTTTCTCCTTTAGAATTTGTTTTACAAAGTTTATTTGAATCGGGATCTGTTATAAAAAAGAATTCTTCTCCTCCTTGATTTACAGCGGTAAGGCCATGAGCTCCAGGACAGTTTAAATCCCAAGAATCTAAAATCTTACCAGATCTGTCATAAATTAAAACATTGTTTTTGGGATGTGTTGTTGTTAAAAGGATTCTGTTGTTTAAATCTAAAACCATTTCATGACAATGATCAACAGGGTAAGTATTGGGATCCTGAATCCCCCAATTGTTATCTATGTTAAATTTAAAATCACCGTGGCCAATATTTCGGTTATTTTGGCGAAGATGGCCAAAGTTATAAGATGGGTGAAACACAGAAAAAGAAGCAGCTAAGGAAGTTTTTTGTATGAAAGACCTACGTGAATTTTTTCTTGTCATTGACATAAAGGTATTGATTTTTAAGAAATAAAATAGTTTAGATAATATAAAATAAAACAAGGAAATAATGAGACGCGCTTCCTCCTAAAACAAATAGATGCCATATGGCATGAGAATATTTCATTTTTTGAAGACGATAAAAAAGGGTGCCAAAAGAATAAAAAAGACCACTAGTCACTAATAATACAATTCCATTAAAATCTAAAGCATTTAGAATCCCATTAAAATCAAACACAATTAACCAGCCCATGGCTAAATATAATATTAGAAAGAACTTGTCAAATTTTCCAGTAAAAAACACCTTGAAAATAGTCCCAATTAAAGCAATTACTAATATTGTTATAAAAACAGTTTTTCCAGCCCCGTTATATAGAGTTATTAGGCAAACTGGAGCATATGACCCGGCGATCAAATAAAAAATACTTACATGATCAAAAACCCTAAACTTTTTTTTTAATTCAACATTGGAAGTGTAATGATATAGGGTTGAAGCAGAGTATACACAAATCAACCCAAATTCAAAAAAAAGAATGCTTAGAACACTTAATTCAGTTAGTCCTTGGTCAGAATAAAGCAGCACAGGCAGGCCGATTAAACTAAAAATTAATCCAACAAAATGGGTTAATGTATTCCAGAATTCTTCTTCTTTAGTTTCTTCCATGAATTAATTTTAAAATATTATTTCTAAGACTTATTCTATCAATTTTCCCATTAGTTCGGTTAAATTTTTTTATACAAAAAAGTTTTTTAGGCTTTTCAAAGCGATCTAACACTTTAAAAGGAATCTTAGCGTTAAGGGGTATTTTGTCTTCAAAAGCCAAAACAATTTTTTCTCCTAATTTTTGATCAGGCAAACCGCAAACCGCAAAAGTTTCTGAATAATAAGGTGCTAATTTTTTTTCAATTTTTTCTGGAACTATTTTAATTCCGCCAGAATTTATTATAAAATCACTTCGGCCAATCCAAAAGAATTTTGTTTTAGAAATTAATTCAACTTGGTCGTTCGTTATAAAAGAAGAATTAGAAAGATAGGGGGCGGAGATTTCTAAACATCCATTTTTTAATTTAAAAGAGATTCCCGGCAGAGCAGTAAAGGCCTTTTCTCCAGCGCTTAAGTTTTTAACGGCCACGTGAGTTAGCGTTTCGGACATTCCATATGTTTCAAAAATGCCGGACGATTTATTTATAATCTTTTTTTTAAGTTTATCATCAACCGGATTCCCTCCTGTAATTAAACACCTTGCTTTTTCAAGATAATTTATGGAATTGCTTAATTGATAAGGCGTCATTGCAACAAAGTCAAAAGTTTTAGACAAATTTTTTAGAGGACTGTTATTAGGCTTTTGAATTAATAAATCGAGACCTAACACTAAAGCTCGAACCACCATCATTTGGCCTGCAATAAATTTTACAGGCAAACACAACAAAGCTTTGTTCCCCTCTTTTAATTTAAAAAATTTTCCAGTGTTTTTAGCCGAATTAATCATGGCACTTTTTTTAGTCAAAAAAGTCTTAGGGAATCCTGTTGATCCTGATGATTGCACTTCAATTACTTCCCTGCTATTTAGCCACTCTAAAATAAAATTAAAAACATCATTACTTTCGTTTAAATTTCTTTTGCAATAAACAATAAGTTCAGGCGTATTAAAAGAAGTGCCATTTAATTTAAAACCAGAATGAATGTTAAATATTTCTTTAGCCATAATTATTAAGAAATATAACTCTTAAATAAAACAGTTTCCCAATTTTTTTTTGAATCATATTTTAAACAACCTTTTTCAATGTAATATGGTGAATTTATATTATTGGAATAGAGCGCCCCAGTTCCTAGCCCTTGCTTCAGAAGAGAATTTTTATTAAACACCCATTGAGATATAGCATTTAGGCCAATATTACTTTCTAAGGCGCTAGTGGACCACCATTTAATTCCTAAAGAATTTGCAATATTGATCCACGAATCGGATTTTTTTAATCCACCAATTAAACTAGGCTTTAAAATAATATATTTAGGCTTTATTTCTGAAAGCATTTTTTCTTGTGTTTTAAATTCTGAAACGCCAATAAGATCTTCGTCAAGAGCGATTGATAAAGGAGATTTTTCACAAAGAAATGCCATTTTTTCCCATAGCTTAGGCCGGATAGGCTGTTCAATAGAATGGAGGTCATATTTAGACAATTGTTTAAGCTTTTCTAGAGCTGAGCGAATATTAAAAGAACCATTAGCATCCACGCGAATTTCTAGATCTCTTGTGGAATATTCTAATCGAATTGATTTCAAAAGTTCACATTCCAAATCAAAATTTAAAGCGCCAACTTTAATTTTAATACAATTAAATCCATCTTTAATTTTTTCTTTTATTTGTTGCTTCATAAAAGTTTTTTCTCCCATCCAAATTAAGCCGTTTATCGGAATGTGACCTTTTCCAAAAGCAAAGTCTGATTCAATGATAGTGAAAGGGTTGGAGTTTTTGAAAGATAAAAAAGCGGTTTCAAGCCCAAATAAAATTGAAGGAAAATCTTTTAAAGTGGCAGAGAGTTTTTTAAGACCAAAACGAATGTTGCAACAAATCTCTTTTAATTTAGTTTCAAACTTAGAAATAGGATCTGGACTGAGCCCTTTAATTAAGCTACATTCGCCAATGCCATAATTATCTCCATCAATAATCAATATAAACCAACTAACTTTTTCTTTTAAAACTCCTCTAGAAGTGCCACTAGGAACTTTAAATTTTAACAGATGTTTAAAATAATGCGCCTTCATGAGCTAAATGATTTCTATATAATGTAAGGATAAAATAATTGAGTAAAAAACAGTTGCTAAAGCAAGTGGTTTCAGAAAAGTATCGAATTTTTTTGGACTTGTTACTTTAGAAACTTGATAGACATGAAGAATTAACCACGAGATATTAATTACAAGCAGACCTATTAAAACAAAAGAATTAAAATTTTTTTTAAAAGCATAAACAAGCATTAAGGCTATTGAAATGGAAATTAAAAAATAATGATATAATTTAGAACGATTAAACCCCCAAAAAACAGGCAAGGTGTTTTTTTTCATTAGCCGGTCATTTTCAACATCTCTCATATTGTTTAGGTTTAAAACGCCGGTTCCTAAAAATCCAATAATACATGCAGGGTATAGAAGAGAAGGGTCAAAAACAGAAGTATATAAATAATTGGATCCTAAAACACTAATTAATCCAAAAAAAAAGAATACAACAAAATCTCCAAAACCACTATATCCGTACGCATTTTTCCCTACAGTATATTTAATGGCGGCAGCTATTGCCAAGAGTCCTAACGCTATAAATAAAACGAAAGAGAAAAGATCTTTGCTAAAAGATAGCGATACTAATGAAATTGTTAGGGCCAATGAAATAAGTGAAATCGTTATTATTCCATTTTTTATTTCTTTAACGCTTAGGATCCCCGACTGAAGAGCTCTCATGGGCCCAATTCTGTTTTTATCAGTTCCTTTAATACCATCTCCGTAGTCATTTGCAAAATTTGAAAGAATTTGATAAAAAATAGCGGTAGCTAATGCAAGAAAAAAAATAAAGCAATTAAAATCATTGCTACCATAAGAAGCAAAAGATCCAACGAAAATACCTGAAACAGACAATGGAAGCGTTCTTAATCGAGCAATTAAAATCCATTTTTTAAATTTCGAAGTGTATTTTTCTAACAAGGTGTTGTTCAATAAAGATTAAGGGAATTTAGGGTACTTTTTAAAATCTGGCTTCCTTTTTTCTAAAAAAGCATTTTTCCCTTCTTGAGCTTCTTCAGTCAGGTAATATAATAAAGTGGCATCACCAGCAAGTTGCATTAGCCCATGTTGACCGTCAAGCTCTGCATTAAGACTTCTTTTAATCATCCTTAGAGCCAGAGGGCTTCTTTGTTGCATAACCGAGCACCATTCTAGAACTGTTTCTTCTAGTTTTTTTAAAGGGACTACTTTATTTACCATTCCCATTTCTAGCGCTTCTTTAGCAGAGTATTCTTGACAAAGAAACCAAATTTCTCTTGCTTTTTTTTGACCCACTTGTCGAGCAAGATAAGAAGAGCCAAAACCCCCATCAAAACTACCAACTTTTGGCCCAGTTTGACCAAAAACAGCATTTTCACTAGCAATTGTTAAATCGCATACCACATGTAAAACATGACCTCCTCCTATTGCATATCCGTTAACCATTGCAATAACAGGTTTAGGAATCTCTCTAATTTTTTTATGTAAATCTAAAACATTTAACCTAGGAACACCGTCGTCTCCTATATATCCTCCAGCTCCTTTCACGTTTTGATCTCCTCCACTACAAAAAGCTTTGTCCCCTTCTCCGGTAAAAACTACAACATCAATATCGCTACGCTCACGACAAAGATCAATAGCCTCTAGCATTTGTATGTTAGTTTTTGGTCTAAAGGCATTATAAACTTTTGGCCTGTTTATAGTTATTTTTGCAACGCCGCGATAAAATTCAAATTTTATATCCGAGTATTTTTTAATATGTTCCCACTTGGTTTTCATGATAAAAAATTTGAGTAAAGATAAGGGTTCTAGGACTATATTAATCTTTAAGCGTTAGACAAATGTTTAAAATAATTTTTTAAAGTTTCTGAACTAAGTTTAGAAGAAGTGGTTATTTCTAAAACCTTAGGGGAATTAGATTTTTTGAAAAAGTTTTGTAGCGCGACCTTTAAGCCTAATTTTGTTTTTTTATTTTGATAATTGAATCCGTGCATTTTTGCCAAATGTTTGGCGGTTAAATTATGTTGAGTTTCAATAAACTTAGAAAAAATGACGTTTTCTTTGTGTCCAGGCAAAATTCTAAAAATACCACCACCACCATTATTAATTATAATAATTCTAAAACTAGAATTAATATAATTGTTCCATAGACCATTTGCATCATAGAAAAAACTTAAATCCCCAGTAATTAAAAGCGTTGGAGTATTGCTTGCAATTGAGGCTCCGATCGCAGTGGAAGTGCTGCCATCTATTCCGCTTGTGCCCCTATTGCAATACACAGGGTTAGGATGACTCATTTTAAAAAGTTGGATATATCTTATGGGGGAACTATTAGCAACTTGAATCAGATAGTTTGCCGGAATACTTGATGATAATATTGAAAAAACAACTAAATCTGTAAAGCGTGCTTGATTTATAAAATTTTTGTGAGGGATTAAGCGCTTATTTGCCAATTCTCTCCAGGATTTATTATAAGTTAAATTTTTTGGGAGATTAATTAGAGCTTTTTTAAAAAACAAATTAGGATCTATTTTAAGATGGATTACATTTTTAAAATAAGTGTCATTAGCAGAGCCAAAACCAATGTGAAGATGATGCTGAGGCTGATATTCTCTTAAAAAGTGTTTAATTTTTTTTGAAACAATCATGCCCCCGAGCGTTACTAACAATTGTGGTTTTAAACTATTAAAAATAAAATTTTTGTTTTTTAAGCTTTCGATAGGAGCAATTATTTGGTCAATATTTCCATAAAAAGAATTATGATTTAAATTGGAAGTTGACTCTGTTAGGACAACTATGCCAGGAATTTTCGACAATTTCTTAATGGATTTTTGAGATAAATAATCAGGAGAGGAGCATCCTATTAAAATTAATATTCTAGAATATTTTGTAAACATTTTCGTATAATCTTCAATCTTAATTTTTTCTTTTTCAATTATAAAAGAGAAAGGGGCTTTAGAAAGTTTGACAGTGGGATTGTTAACAAAATTAAAGAGAGGCTCTTCAAGAGGAACATTAATGTGTATAGGCTTTTTTAAATGAATTGACTTTAAAAAGCTTGCATGAATTAGCTCTTCATTAAAGCTTTGAGTTTTAGTTTGTAAATTTTTAATAGATTTCTTATTTAAAGGCTTTTTAATTATGTTTTGACGATTACTTTTAAGAATAGCTTCTGTTTGGTGAGTTATATCTTGCCGCAAAGAGTGGGAACATAAAATATTATTACCAAAAATTTTGTTTTGATCTATTGTTTGGCTATCTCCAATATTGATTTTGTAGGCAGGCCTGTCAGCAGAAATAATGATTAAAGGAATATCGCTGTAATAAGCTTCTGCTATAGCAGGAGAGTAATTTAACAGAGCGGTGCCTGAAGTACATAAAAGAATAACTGGTGTTTTTGATTGTTGAGCAATGCCAAGCGCAAAAAATCCCGCAGATCTTTCATCAATAATACTAAAGCATTTAAATTTTTTGTTTGATACAAAACCAACAGATAAGGGCATATTCCTAGACCCAGGAGAGATGACCACGTCTGTTATTCCGTGCTTTATACAAGAAAGCAGAATTGTTTGTGCAGATGGAATTGTTGAATACATCATTCAGCTTACAAATGTAATAAATGAATTAACGGACTATTAAAAAAGCACATTCAACATTGTTTGAGATTTTTGTAAAAGTTCTTCCCATTCTTTTTCAGGCTCACTATCCTGAGTGATTCCTCCTCCAACAAAAATTTTTGCTTGATTATTTTTTATGTGCAAACACCTAAGATTTACAAAAAGCTTACAATCACTAGAATTAATTTTTCCTAAAAATCCAGAATAAAAAGATCTGTCATGGTTCTCATTTGCAGCAATTGTAGAAATGGCTTTGTTTTTTGGAACTCCCGCAACAGCAGGAGTAGGGTGAAGAGCTGTGATGATTTCCCAAGGAGATTTATTAGTGTCACCTGTAATTATAGTTTTTAAATGTTCAACTCCTCCAGCTCTCGAAGTTTCCGTTTTTAGAAAAGTTAAATTTTTACAAATAGGAGCTAAGTTTTTTTGAATTTCATCTTGAACTATTTTTTGCTCTCTCAGCTCTTTTTTTTCCCATTTTGAATCCTCTAGTTTTTTAGTTCCAGCTAAGGCCATAGTAAGAACTTTTTTGTTTTGAATTTCAATAAGAGTTTCCGGACTGGCCCCCATCCAAAATCCGTCATTAGGGTGAAAAAACAAAGAACAAAAAGCACTAGGATAAAGACCTAATAAATTTTTAAAATATTTAATAACATTTTTAGAATTCAGTTCAAATTCAAAACTTGTTGAGTAGACTGATTTAATTAAATCAGTGCAGGAAATTTCAGTAAGAATATTTAAAACACCAGTTAGATATTCTTTTTTATAGGCCTTAAACCCAGCATTAATTTCATTAAATAAAAGGGGCGGTCTATTATTAATATAAGGTTGTAAAAACTGGGTTGAAACAATTTCTTTAGGGGTAATTAGATATCCTCCTTTAGACAAATTAAAAGGCATCATAATAAACCCAGACCCTAAAGGAGTAATTTTTTTTGTGAGATTTTTATCGGTATAGCATTCTATCGTGGAGGAATTAGGCATTTTGAATGCTGCAAAAGGATGCTCTTCTTTTATTAAGAAGTTTATGTGATCAAAAAAACTACTATTAGAAATCATGTATAATAGGCGCCTATTTATTTGTGTGCAATATAAATTGAAGTTGCCCCAAACATTTGCGGCTTAACAACAATGTTTTTAAAGCCGCAAGTTATTAAAACAGAAACAAATAGCTTGCCGCTAGGAAATTTTTCAGCCGATTTTTGAAGATAGCGATAGGCTGATTTGTTTTTTGAAAAAACAGAACCGAAAATTGGGATAAAGGACTTGCTAAATAAGAAGTAAAAATAACGGATAACAGGGTTTTTAGGAATGGAAGTTTCAAGAATAATTAAAGCTCCATTTTTTTTTAGCACTCTATGACTCTCTTTTAGCCCTTTTTCTAAATTTTCAAAATTCCTAACACCAAACCCAATCGTTACCACATCAAAACATTCATTAGAGTATAGAAGATTTTCAGCATCGCCAGCTTCTAAGACAATCTGATGAGATAAATTTTTAGCATTAATTTTATCTCTTCCAACATCTAGCATTTTCTCAGAGATATCAACTCCAATTATTTTTGAGCCCTTTATTTTAGAAAGCGCCAAGGCAATATCAGCAGTGCCTGTAGCAATATCTAAAAGATTTTTAGGGGCAAAACTTTTTGCAATTGTATACATTTTTTTTCGCCACTTTTTATCATTTCCAAAAGTGATTAGTCTATTCAAAAAATCATATTCAACAGAAATTGAATTAAACATGTTTTCAATTTGATTTTTTTTAGAAGTATCCAGCGACTGATTAGGTTTCATTTGATGATTGAAAACAATTTCTCAAAGATAATTAATTAGGGTTGTTCACCATTAAAAGAAGCTTAATATAACAAATGTTTTTTATTGGAATTTTTCCATCCTGAGAGATATTTGTAATTGACAAAATAAATATTCAAATCGGATTGATAATCATAGTCAACAAAAATTATTTTTTTTTCAGCTTGGTAAGATTGATTTGTAAAATACCAAAGGCCTGAGTTTCCTTTTGCCTTATAAGGCTGATCTACTTTAAACACCTTTAAATCAGCCTGATATTTATATTTTACTACAAAAACCTTTATTTCAGCTTGGTAAGATTGATTTGAAGAATAAATTTTCTGAGCGTTTATAGAAAAATAGAAAAAAAAACAAAAACAAAACAAAACAAAATGTTTCATATAAACATTGTTTCAAAAACAATGCCAAGTATAACATCAAAAAATCATATTTTCCACCCGTCCCTATATTTTCTAGTCACGAATTGATTTGCTTCTTCAAGGTTGGTTATTTTCATGTTTTCTCCATCCCAAAGAAGTTTTTTTCTTGCAAAAAAATCAAACCCGCCAGTTATATTTTCTTTTCTTAACATATAGCTTCTAATAGCTAAATTACCCATTAAAACTGTTTCTGTCATTGGACCAGCATAATCAAAAGAAGAGGTTAAGTCAAGGTGTGCTTTACTGTTAAAGCCCCCCTTACAAGCATCAACCCATTTGCGTTGATGACCGTATTCAGGCTCTGGCATTTTTTCTGTTTCAGGCCCGAATTCAGTTTCGCCATTATAGAGATATAGCTTTGGAGTAAGCGGAGAGCTATCGTTGATATTGGTTGAAATTATTCCTTTTTCTCCTATCATTAATACGCCATTACCACTTCCTGGTCCGCCAATATCACTATTTGCTGGAATAATATCAGGGTGTGAAGGTCTAATTCCGCCATCTGTCCAAGTCAGCTGCATTGGGGTGTTGTTTTTTTCTGTCGACTCAAAATTTAATGTAATTAATGACGATGGAGGACACCCCTCAGGATGATAGTCAGGATTCCACATTTTAGTAAAAACACTGCCAACGCTACATTCGGCATCTTTCGGATATTTTAATCCTAATGTTCTAAACGGAATATCAATTAAATGACATCCTACATCTCCAAGCGCTCCTGTGCCATATTCCCACCAGCCCCTCCAATTAAAGGGGTGTAAATTTGGAGTATATTCTTTTTTTCTTGAGGGCCCTAGCCATAAATCCCAGTTTAAAGCATCAGGCTTAAGAGCTGCATTAGGCGACGGCATTTCAATCCCTTGTGGCCAAACAGGTCTATTGGTCCAAACTTTAACTTCAGAAATTTTGCCAACCTTTCCAGAATCAATCCATCCTTGAACCATTTTTAACAAAGGGTTTGATCCTCCCTGGTTTCCCATTTGAGTAACAACCTTTTGTTTTCTGGCTAAGGTTGTTAAAAGTCTAGCCTCTCTAATGTTATGAGTAATAGGCTTTTGAACATAGACATGCTTGTTTCTTTCCATTGCATAAACCGCGGCAGGACCATGAACATGATCAGGAGTCGAAATGGTTACCGCATCAATATTTTTTTCATTGTCTAGCATTTTTCTAAAATCAGCGTATAATTTTGCTTTTGGAAATCTTTTCACTGAGTTAGATGCGCTTCCTGAAAAATCCACATCACATAGAGCCACAATTCTTTCTCTACCATTAACAGAAGAATTATAAATATCGCTTGCGCCTTTTCCTCCAGCCCCAATAGCCGCTAAATTTAATTGATCACTTGGGGAGGTATAACCAGAGCCTCCCAAAACATTTCTGGGAACAATAAAAACCCCTGCACCAAAAACGGAGGACTTTTTGATAAAATTTCTTCTAGATTTTTTTGAATTCATAAGCTCTCTTGTTTTTATTAGTTGAAGTTTTACGCTTAAAAATAACCTAATATCATGAACTATCAAAAACTCAAAGACGTATTATTCAAGACGAATCTTTTTCCATTACAATTCTTGAAGGAGAGTCTTCTCCTTTAATAATTGAAAGAATTCCCGTAGCAATAGCCTTAATTGTTTCGGAAACAGTAAAAAGGTCAAGCGTTGTAGATTCATCAGATACTTTATGGTAATCAAGATCTTTATCCATTGGGCTGGTTGAAAATGTATGAGCAGGGACACCCAACCTAGCCAATGAGGCATTGTCAGATCTAAAAAACAAACGATAGTCTACATAAGGATCGGCATAAACGGAGTAATTAGAATTCAGAAGATTTTTTTGAATAATTTGTCCAAAATCTGAACGATCAAACCCGGTAATCCAAGCCGTCTTCGGGCCAAAAGGAGACTCTTTGCCAATCATTTCTATATTAATTCCAGCTATAACTTGTTTTGGGGGGATTTGTTTTCCAAAATAATCAGAACCAATTAGCCCCATTTCTTCTGCAGTGAAAGTAACAAACAAAATACTTCGTTCGTTGAGATCCAGGGCTTTATAATGTTCGGCTAAAGCAAGAACAGCAGTTACTCCTGAAGCATTATCGTTAGCCCCATTAAAAATTAGATCTTCATCATTTCCTGTTTTAACGCCTAGATGATCATAATGCGCCGAAATAATAACATATTCATTTGCCTTGCTTTTTCCTTTTAAGACTCCAATAATGTTATAAAGAGACATCTCTCTAGCTGTAAAATTTTGGCGAAAAGAACTTAGAGTGTTAAATTTAGTTAGACCAATACGTTCAAATTCAGATTCGATATATTTTGCAGCCAGTTCAATTCCTTTTGATCCGGCTCTTCGTCCTTCCATAAAATCATCCGCAAGAGTAAGAAGATGTTTTTCTACTAATTTTTCAGAAATTATTTGAGAATGAATCTTGTTTGAAAAACAAACAAGAAGAATTAAAAAAATTTTTTTAATCATATGCGTTATTTAAAAAGTAAGAGTAATAATGAATTTAAATTACTCATTTGAATTTTATTTTTTTTCATAAATAATTTTTATATCTGGTAATTCAGTAAAATAATAATGAACCCAAATATATATATGCTGAAACAAAGCTGCTAATAAAGCAGCTTTTGATTGTAATAAAACTCCTGGTATCCAAATAAGAAAGAAGGCAAATTTATACATACCATTAGAAGTATACTTAAATATACCTTTTTGACAGAATGGTTCATTTCTAAATTTCTCAGGTTTAAAATGATCTAATCCAAACGCTTTATCAATACCAAAATATTTAAACACAGAGTATTGAGCATATACTCCAGGAAGAAGTAGCGCTAATGATAAAATATAAGGCAGAGTAGTCCCTATGTTTATTGTCATTGAGTTGGATATAGCCAACGTTATAATTAACGTGGGCCTTGACAGGATAAGTATAGTAAAGCCTCTTTTATATATTTTAAAAGCATTTTCTTTAAATATATTGGTTAAGCCTTTGTAAAACAATTCATATCTCCAACACAAGAGAACATAAATTTGGTGGATGATAGGAAATAAAATTGCTAGAACAAACCAATTTTCTGTGCATATATTCCATAAACTTCCATTAAACACATTGCTATCTTGATTAGTGTAAAGGTTTAAAGCGTATAATAATCCCATTAATATTAATAAATGCCAGTGCTGGTGTTTAAGCATTTTCATTTTTTAAAATATAAAGAGGATTCTTTTTTGTTAATCTTATCGATTTTAATTGCAGAACCAACACGATTTATATAGACGTGCGCATCAAACAACATAATACTACCAGAAGATACGGTTATTTTTGAACGATCATAAGATCTAGATGTTAAAACAACAACAGTAGAGTCTTTGTAACGAATGGTCATTTCGTCTGTATCAATTAGCAAAGATCCTTTTTCTCCTTCCCATAAGCCGCTTATTTCTGAAATAGTAGTTATTTTTCTAAAATCTTCAGAACAAGAAATAAACGTAATCAAACAAAATAATAACAAGATTGCTCTCATATGTTATTTAGAGCAAGACTTAAGTGCTTTAAAAATTCCAGCGCAAGCATCATAATCTTCTAGTCTTTCGTGTTTATAAAGCAATTCATAAAGCTCATTAATAGTCGCTCCTTTGTCTAGTTTTAATTTAGCTTTTTGATAATATTTTTCCGTTACATCCATGATTTACCGTTAATAAACGCTAATAGTTAAACAAATAATATACCAAAAAATTAGCGACATGTCAAATAGTCAATAAAATAAACATAGTAGAGTTAGGGAGCGCTAAGGGCTGCTTTAGAATTAGAATTTTATAAATCCAATGTTTTAAATGACTTTTAACACAGCACAAAGCATTAAAAACCATAACTTTAAGTCAACTATAATTTTAATGAAATGAAAAAAAGTATTTTAAGTATTTGGATAATAGCATGTTTGCTGACTATTAATTCATGCGATCAAAATAATCGAGATTCTCTTGATAAAAAAGATTATGAAAAAGCAGCCGAACATTTAAGTAAAAATTTAAATAAACACCTACAGAAGATTGTTAATTATCAAAAGTGGGAGAATGAGGATTTTCTTTTTTATAAAGTAAAAGAGAAAACAAAATCTAAAAGTTTTAAAATTAACCTACAAACTAATCAAGTGTCATTAGTGGCAGACCAAAACACAAAAAACACATACTCTTCTTCAAGAAATAGAAATGAATTTATTTCTCCAAATGGTCAGTTAGCAGCTTATATAGACAATTATAATTTATGGATTAGAAACATTAAAACTAAGATTAAAACTCAATTAACTTTTGATGGAAAAAAGGACTATGGTTATTCAACTAATAATGCAGGGTGGACAAAATCAGATGGGCCTGTATTAAAATGGAGTCCGAAGTCTGACAAAATTGCCACTTTCAAACAAGATGCAAGAGGAGTTGGAGAAATGTACTTAACAACAACCAATGTAGGGCATCCAGAACTTCAAGCCTGGAAGTATGCTCTGCCAGGAGATGTTAAGATATTTGAAATAGAAAGGATAATTATAGATTTAAAGGCAAATAATAAAATTATCAAGCTGAAGATGAAAAATGATTTTCAGCGATCTACTACAACAGATCATATTGCGGGGAGAGGAGGGGAATTATTAGACGCTCAATGGAGTAAAGACGGAACAAAGCTGGCATTTGTTTCTTCTTCAAGAGACCATAAAGAAGCGCACTTGCAAGTAGCTGATGCAAAAACTGGAAATATTACTTCCATTTTTAAAGAGAACGCAGAAACATATTACGAATCGGGTGTTAGGAGTGAAAATTGGAAAGTTTTATTTGAGACAAATGAATTTATATGGTATTCTGAAAAAGACAACTGGGGGCATTTATATCTGTATGATTTAAAAACCAAAAAATTAAAAAATCAAATTACAAACGGAGAATGGTTAGTTAGAAGCCTTATGCACATTGACCCTTTATCAAGGGAGTTGTTTTTTACAGCTGGAGGAAAAGAAAAAGGAAATCCATATCACGTTTACTTGTATAAAGTTAATTTTGATGGCAGTAGCCTAACTTGCTTAACTCCAGAGCTTGGAACCCATGCAATTAACGCCTCCCCTAACTGGAATTATTTTACAACCACCTATTCAACAACAACAAACCCTCCGGTGACTGTTCTAAAAAACAGAAATGGAGAAAAAATAGTTGAATTAGCTTCAGGCGATATTTCAGAGTTAGAAAAAAATGGTTGGCAAAAACCTATAGAGTTTTCGGTAAAGGCGAGAGACAATAAAACAGATTTATTTGGAATAATGTATGTTCCAAGCTATTATAATGAAAGCGACAAATACCCAGTTTTAAATTATATTTATCCAGGCCCCCAATCGGGAAGCGTGGGAAACTATTCCTTCAGTGTTGCTAGGAGAGATTATCAAGCTCTAGCCGAACTTGGTTTTGTGGTGGTTAGCGTTGACGCTATGGGAACACCTGGAAGATCCAAATCTTTTCATGATGCATATTATGGCAATATGGGGGATAATGGCTTACCAGATAATATTACTGCTATTGAGCAACTATCTAAAACATATAAAGCCATGGATATTTCTAAAGTAGGAATTTGGGGCCATTCAGGCGGGGGATTCGCATCAACTGCAGCATTATTACGCTATCCAGACTTTTATGACGTTGCCGTTTCTAGTTCTGGAAATCATGATAACAGGAATTATGAAGCAGATTGGGGAGAAAAATGGCATGGGCTATTATCCCCATTGGAGATAGATTCTCAAGACGGAAAATCAGAGTATGATGCTAGTAAGTCTAATTATGATATTCAAGCAAATCAATTACTAGTAGAAAATTTGAAAGGCAAACTATTAATAGCTCACGGAATGTTAGATGATAACGTTCCGCCTTCAAATACTATGGTAGTAGTAGATGCGCTTATTAAAGCCAATAAAGACTTCGATCTAATATTATTTCCAAATAAAAGGCATGGCTATGGAGACATGAGCAACTATATGACTAGAAGAAAATGGGATTATTTTGTAAAGCATTTAAAAGGATTAGATCCCCCGAAAAGCTTTACATTTTCGAAAGAATAAACATGAAAACAAAAAAAGAAATTGTTAAGGATTGGATAACTAGATACACCGGAGTCAAAATAGAATCATTAGGAAGCTTTATTTTATTGACAAATTTTCAAAAATATGTAGAAGAATTTGCTGCGTATAATAAAACTAAAGTTGATGGAGTTGATAAAAACATGCCCTCCTCTACTTACAAAAACATTACAATAATAAATTTTGGAATGGGAAGCCCTAATGCAGCTACAGTAATGGATTTATTGGTTGCAATAAAACCTAAAGCAGTTTTGTTTTTAGGAAAATGCGGAGGATTAAAAAAGAGAATTAATTTAGGGGATTTTGTTTTACCTATTGGAGCAATAAGAGGAGAAGGAACGTCTAATGATTATTTCCCGATTGAAGTTCCGGCAATGCCATCCTTTTCCCTCCAAAGAGCTGTTTCGTCTGCTTTAAAGTATCAAAAAGTAGATTATTGGACAGGAACAGTTTTTACGACAAATAGAAGAGTGTGGGAGTTTGACACGAAATTTAAAAATTATTTAAAAAAAGTTAGAGCTTACTCAATTGACATGGAAACGGCCACATTGTTTACCGTTGGATTTCATAATAGGATACCTATAGGGGCTTTGTTGCTAGTAACAGATCAGCCTATGGTTCCAGAGGGGGTAAAAACAGAAGAAAAAGACGGCATTAATTCTGCATTATTTGATAAAAAGCATCTATTGATTGGGATAGAATCATTGAAACAGATAATGAACAATGAAGACACAGTTAGGCATTTAAAATTTTAATAATAATAACCAATACGATAGAGTGCTAAATTTGAGTAAGAAATAAAATAATGGAAAATTTATTTTCTTATGGGACTTTACAAAAAGAAACAGTACAGCTTAAAACCTTTGGAAGACTTTTGAAAGGCTGTAAAGAAGTGCTTCCAAGATATCGATTAGATTATATTAAAATTAAAAATGAGTTTGTTCTCCAAACAAGCAAAGAAAGCATTCATCCAATTCTTTTTTATTCTGGAAAAAAAGCAGATGAAGTTAATGGCACAGCATTTACAATTACACATTCAGAATTATTAAAAGCAAATAATTATGAAGTTGATGAATATAATTAGAGTAGAAGAAATGCTAAAATCAGGTAAAAAGCCCTGGGTTTATATTGCCAAATAACCACCAATATTTCGCGAATTTAAAGAAAATCTTACTTTTTTAAATGGAGACTAAACTTGTTGTTATTTTCTCAATTCCTCAACCGATAAAAACGAAGAGAAGCATGTAAGTGCTTGCAACTAAATTTTATTAAATAATCATTATCCCTTTGGTATAATACCAGAAAGCTTAAAGTAGTTAACTAGATATATACCATTAACTAATTCCCCTTGAACTTCAGCTTTTCTAATTGCATTGCAAAATCCATTATTAGAATGAGCATCACCGTGGTCATCTATTCCAGTTCCATCTATTGGAAAAGATTTTCCTTCATGCCTTATCGCTAAAAAACATTCATCACCCTCAATATTAAACATACATAATCCACATGATGCCTCAATTTCTATTATTGGCTTGTTTTGATCAAAGGCAAATTGCTTATTAACTGTTTTTAATTTAATTCTAGCTACATATGAAAATGCAGTTACATACAAATATTCTTCATTTGAATCAAAGTTGCAATTTGTAACACCGCCACCAAAATTTATAGTTCCTAGTAATTTTCCGCTAGGAGAAATTATTAATATACCATTTGGCCCGGTAGAGAAGATATTTCCAGACGAATGAACTTTAAGCCCATCAAACCCGCCTTCATATATTTTGCTCAATTCTGTACCGTCAAAAAATAATTCTCCTGAATTGTTACTTAAATCAAATTTCATTATTACAGGACTTTCACCATCAGAGTTATTTACATAAATGTACTTTTCATCTAAAGAAAGAGCAATTCCATTAGGAATGGATACTTCTTTTGAAATTAAACTTAATTCTCCTTTATTATTCAATTTATAAACACCATTGAAGTCTAATTCTTTGTATTTATTATTAAATGTTTGTGTGGCTAAATTAAAAAACCCATACGGGGGGTCTGTAAAATATATATCCCCAGAAGAATTTATTGCTAAATCATTTGGACTATTGAATTTTTTCCCTTCATAATTGTCAACTAATGTGATAAAATTTGGATTCTCAGTTTTTTCATTTTTTACAGCAACAAGCCTTCTGTCACCATGTTGACATAAAATTAAATTGCCAGTTCCATCAAATGCAGCTCCATTGGCACCGCTTAATCCATCTTTAAACGCAGGCGAATAGCCAGTGTATCCACTAGGTTTTATATATTCATTAACTCCATCTTCAGAATTCCATTTAAAAATTTTATTTTGAGCTACATCAGTAAAAATTAAACTATTATTTAACATATCCCATAGCGGTCCCTCAGAAACAAGCAAGGAGTCTACAAGTATTTCAATTTTAGCCTCAGAATCAATAATTGAATCAATAGACTTGTCAACTATAGTTATATCTGGATTCTTAGATGAATTATCACAGCTTGTAATAATTGAAAAAATCAACAGTAATTTAATTGTAAATTTCATTTTCAAATCAATTTGGTTAATCAATAAATATACAAAAACATCAATTGGATTTAAATTGGGGAATTATAATTAGAGCAATACCTAAACTAAGTATTATTAAATTATTTCCAAAGACTAACTAATTCTTTATAAGTTTCTAATGATCCTTTTTTTCCTGACTCAATTTGAATTTTTCCGTGATAAAAATCAATAAATTCTTGATTAGTTAACCAGATTGTTTGTACCATCCCTAAATAATTTTCGCTTTTATGATTTTTGTATTGATCATATTGAGTTTTTGCAACTTCTTTATTATTATGAGGACAAGTAAGAACTCTAAATCCTTTTTCAATAAAATAATCGTGTGTATTGGTAGCTCTCCTATAGTGCCAGTCAGCGATTATAACATCTTTGTTTATCAAATCAATTGAACCATAAGTGTCATTTTCACTAGCTTCCCACATTCCTAATCCAGTTTCTTTTCCATCAATCATTCTATCTCCCCAAATAATAAGTTCAACATTTCTCTTTTTTAAAAAAGAATGAATCAAATTTACCTCATTAGCATATAGCTCAAATTTACTTTTTCCAGAACATCTGATACAATTCTCATTTCCAATATAAAACACTTCATCCATTCCAGCGTGAAGCGTTTTAGCTTCAAAAACCTCTACTAATTCATCTAATATTGGCAATATAACATCATGAACCTTTGGGTGTAATGGACAATAGCTTTTTGTATATAAACCATCTTTATTTGGCCATTTGTATATTTCAGGCAATTTAATTTCAGGATTCTCATCAAATTCTGGAAAATTTTCAAGTAATGGATGCATTTTTGTTTGCACAGCTATTCCTTTATTATCTCTAAGAAGAGTCGATTGGTGGCCTAGCATGCTAACTTTAGGAATAATTTCTATTCCCAAAGATTTACAATGTTTAACTATCTTTTTTATATCAGATTCTGAAAGAGCATCAGGACCAGTGAGTTCAGGAAATGATTTAAATTCATAGTTCCATCCAATATTAAATATGATTGTATTAACACCATCTGGAGCCAATACATTAGTAGCAAATTTTAAAAAATGATCAACATTTTTAGAAAGAGGAGCTTTTAATGAAATTCCTCGAATATCATTATTAGTAGAACAAGAAAAACTTAAAAAGAGTAATATAAGAATCAATATTTTTTTCATATAATAAAAATAAATAATTTTAAATTATGAGTAAAATAATTATGCCTTAATCAAATTTTAAATTTCTCTCGCTAATAGTTGGATTCATAGTTGCAGCATTAGGAATGTTTAACTCGTTTGGTGTAGGAGGAATAAAAGAAGTTTTTCGACCTTCAATGTGTAATTCTCCGCTTTTTTCATCTAAAGTTAAAATTGTATATAGCGGGTCTTTATAAGGACATGTTTTTGAAATTGACGGAAAAGCTTGTTCAATTTGAGGTGTAAATCGAATATATTTAAATTTATCACCTACCCATTTATAGGACATACTGTTTATTTGAATATATGGAATCCCATTTATTGTTTTTATATAATCCGTATGATGATGTCCACTTAGGCATGCAATTACTTTTGATTGTCCAGGCTTTATTGTTGAGTTTTCTAGGATATTTCTAATTTCATCTCCATTAGTTATACCACCTGGTGCTTCAAGACTTTGATGACTAAATAATATACAAGGTTTAGAATTGTTTTTAAGATCATTAATTAACCATGTTTTTTGTTCTGAGCCAATATAACGCACATATCCATTCCAAGGTTTAGGATTTTCATCATTACCATCTAGCACAATAAAATGAAAATTTTCATAATCGAAAGAATAATACCTGTTTTGCATTCCCCACCAATCCATCGTTTCTTTTTTTGTGTATCCAAAATCTCTCATGTCATGATTTCCTAAAACGTGATAATTAGGGCCATAGAACGAGTTCCATAGATCAATAAAAGGTTGGTTTTGTTTTCTTGGCAAAGAAAAATCTCCAAGCTGAATAATGAAATTAGGCTTTCTTTTTTTCATAGCATTTATAAAAAAACTCAACCTAGAGAACCCATCATGAATTATGTCTTGATGAACATCTGCAACTATACCAATCTTTAATTTGTTATTTCGAGTTATGTTGAAAGATGATAATGGCAATGGAAGAGAAACAATAAAACTGCCCTTTAAAGATTTTATCAAAAAGCCTCTCCTTTTCATTTTAATAAATTTTTAGTGTTAAATACGAAATATAATAACTAGTAAAACACCAAACACCAAATACCTAGGTCAACTATTGGCATACGTAAAAATAGAAAAGTTAATCGGATTTTCAGCTACTGTAAATACGCGTATTTGATGGCCTTAAATGATTCTCAACCATTAATGGAACCCATGGTAATATAGATTATTAAAGTAACCACGCAAAGAAAAATAGAGAAGGGTTTGGTGTACTTCCAGTGTTCCATTTTAACCAGTTTTAAATCACTGATTTTAAATTTATTCTTATTCGGATAATAGTAAGAAATTATATACATCACTAACAAATTCAAAATAAATTCGATCCCCCAAATATGAACAAAATGAATCCCTGTATCGAAAACAAAGCTCGCTAAAAGATAAAAAGTTAAGCCTACAAACAGAGCAACCTTTGCTGCTAACGCGGAAATATTTTTTGTGAAAAAGCCTGCTAACATAATGGAGGCTATTGGAATGAAGAAAATACCATTCAACTGCTGTAAGAGTTGATACAATCCATCGGGAGCTTTAGCGACAAAGGGGGCAACTACAATGGCGAAAATGGCAAGTATGGAAGAAGTTAGTTTACCAATATAAACCAATCTTTTATCAGAGGCATCTGGGTTGAAATGTCTTTTGTATAAATCTAAACTAAAAATAGTTGCAGAACTATTAAGCACACTATTGAATGTACTCAAAACTGCTCCCATGACAATAGCAGCAAAAATTCCAACAAAACTAGCCGGTAAAACTTTCTTGATAATTTCAGGATATACCATATCTTGGTTTTCATATAACGAATCGCCGAAATAATAAAAGCCAATCACACCAGGCAGAATAATAACTAGGGGAATAAAAATTTTAAGAAGCCCTGTAAAAAGCAATCCTTTTTGTGCCTCCTTTAAGTTTTTAGCACCCAAGGCGCGTTGGATAATGGTTTGATTCATACACCAAAAATAAATTTGATTCACAATCAAACCTGTAAAAAGTACTTCAAAAGGAAGTACTGAATCTTTGGCTCCTATGACATTGAACTTAGTAGGTGCATGATTAAAAACTTTAGTTAATCCTTCCATAGGATTCCCCTCTCCTATGCTCAGTAAAGCTAAAAACGGTACTGCCAAACCTCCGATAAGTAATCCATAACCGTTTATGGTATCTGAAACTGCTACGGCTTTTAACCCTCCTAGAATGGCGTATAATGAACCGATTAAGCCAACAATAACTACTGTAATCAATAGTGCCTCATCTTTTGAGACTTCAAGTACTTCGGAAATATTGAATATACTTTCTAAATTTATTGCCCCAGTATAAAGGACTATAGGAAGGAGTGTCACTACAAAAGAAATCATTAGGAAAAAAGCAACATAAGACCTCAGCATACCGTCAAATCTATTTTCCAGATACTCGGGGATAGTAGTCAGCCCCATTTTCAGGTATTTAGGTATAAAATAGACTGCAGCTGCAACTAGGGCAAGAGCAGAAGTTACCTCCCAACCGATCACAATAAAGCCATTTTTATAAGAAGAACCATTCATCCCGATCAGATGTTCGGTAGAAATATTTGTTAGTAACATGGAACCAGCAATGACTATCCCAGTCAAACTTCTTCCACCCAAAAAATAACCATCTTGGGAGGTCAATTTTTCCTTCCTTAATCGATACCATGCATAGATTGCTACAAACAATGTATAAGCTAAAAAAGTAGTAAAAGTAAACATGGCTTAAATGATCTCTGAAAGTAAAACCGTTCGGTTTTGTTTGCTTGATTTTTCAGCAGCAAGACTTATAGCTAATGATTGAAGTCCATCTTGAAATGTTAATTCTAAATCCTTATTTTGCTCTAAACACTGTACAAAAGAATCTAAAATATTGAGATAAGATTCCTTGTAACGCTCAATAAAAAATCCAACCGGTTTGGGTCTGTGAAATCCACTATTGTTGGCAAAATAAACACTATCGTCTGACTTATTTTGAGCTGAAAGTAACCCTTTTTCACCAAAAACCTCAATACGCTGATCATAGCCATAAGTACTGTTCCTGCTATTTTCTATAGTTGCAAAACCTTTATTTTTAAATTTTAAAATAGTTACTGCTGTATCCACATCCTCAACAGTCTCTAAAGGAAGATCCCCAAAAATACTCGCTGTGGAATATACCTCTGTTATTTCACTATTCATTAAATATCTTGCTAAATCAAAATCATGAATAGCCATATCCAAAAATAGCCCTCCCGAAGTTTTGATATATTCCATAGGTGGAGGACCAGGATCCCTACTGATAATTTTAACAGACTGGGGCGCTCCCAATCTACCCTCATTCAATTCTTTTTTTATTTTTAAAACATTCGGGTCATACCTTCGGTTGAAACCAACCATAAACTTGACTGGGGTTGCATCTAATAAACTTTTTATCTCCTTAACATTTTCAATTGATAAGTCTATTGGCTTTTCACAAAAAATATGCTTTCCAGCTGCTATGGCCAACTTTAAATGTTCAAAATGAAGTGCGGTAGGTGATGCGATGATAACTGCATCAATTCCACCCTCAGATAGCATGTCATCGAAGGAAGTGAATAGCCCTTTTACACTATGTTTTTTGGCATACTCGAGGCTTTTCTCACTCCTACTACAAGCTGCTATAACACTAGCCCCTGAGATGAGTTGCTGAATGTTAAAAAGATGAACTTTTCCGATTCTCCCTAAGCCAACAATACCAATCTTAATCATTTAAAATTCAGTTAAAAAATGAGCTCTTTAGGAAGGTGTTTATCAATTAAATCTTCGTAATAAGGTCGTAAAGCTTTCGCATCTGGTGGAACAGGAACTTTTGAATACAAATCATAGGGGTTGAATTTCTTCACCCATTCAAAGTTTTCGTGATCTTCCTCGTTCATCAAATGAGCGTAAGCTTCTTCACGGTGTTGTGCATAAAATGAATGATATCGAATAATATAAAGTGCTGGTTTGGGTAAATAATCTTTCATTACATGGTATAGGTATTCATCATGTCCCCAGCTCATTTTCACATTTTCTAAACCACAGTTTTCATAATATATTCCAAATTTGGTATTGTAACGTTCATCGGAGAAGTCCGAATTTTCAGTAAAAAATTCAGGATAAACAATTTTATCAGAAAACTTACAACCTACGGGATAGGTATCACCAACAACTGCCCACTGAGGCTCGCCGTAGAGACATAAAACTTTACCTAAATCATGTAAAAGACCTGTGAGTATAAACCAATCAGGATGACCGTCTTGACGAATGGCCTCTGATGTTTGAAGTAAATGTTGTAATTGATCCAATTCAATATCAGGATCACTGTCATCAACTAAGGTATTGAGATAATCTAATGCATCCCAAACAGACATTTTTTTCTTATCCAAAGTGAGGAATTCATTTTGTTTGGCAACTACAAAATCATAGGTTTGAAATTGATGATTAATTTTATAAAAATTTCTGACCAATTCATCTCTTGGAGAATCATTGTAATCTCTATAGTCTTCCTTTTGCTTTTTGTGTGCTTCTGGGTAACGCTTAACTAAATCATCTTCCCAATCTTCTAAGCTATTTAATGGTGCATTTATATCCATGAAATATTTTTTTGAAATATATATTATTTCTACTTTGGATAAATATAAGGATTTTTTAAATCGTAATATAAGGATTGCTCTTCAATCACAAACTCCAGAAATTGTTTAAGTTAATAGCAGAGGTTTGTCTATATACCCATTTCACCAGCACATCCCTAAAAGGAAAATAGATTTATTTTGAAGGGGTGGGGTATCAAATTAGAGTTTTAGGTTGGATTTTTTGGGGATTTACAATCAAACCATACAGTGTTGAATTCTAACATACCTACAATTTACAATAATTTTAAAAGAAGAAGATTGCCTATGGTTTAGTTTTAAGTAATCTGTCGGCAACACTCATTGAAACTGTTTGATTGTTTATATTAAAACTATCAACGTGACCCATTATTTCTTTGTCTTCAGAAACAAAATGACAGTGAATAAATGAATCGTGGTGGGTAAATACAGTTTGATGTTTTCTTGAGAAAAATCCCACTATATAGCCATCAATATTTTCATAAGTAAAATTCTTTAATCCTTCGTGAGCTTCTTTAGGAGAAGATACTATACTGCCAGCAGGTAAATTAACGCTGTGGATATTTAAATTCTTCCACTTCCCTTTTAAAATAAAAACAAAAGGAATTTCAATTTTACTAAACTTTTGGTCAATATATTTTTCTAATGAAGAAAGGTCGTTAACATTAGAAGGTAATGGAACTTTTTCTAAATTTTTTTCAGTAGCATATACAAAAAAGGGAGATTTTGCAGCTTCTACCTTATTAACATATAATTTTTCATTTGAATTAATTCCTGAAATATATGTTGTTCCATCAAAAACTAACACTTCTCCTTTTAGATTCTCT